>ENA-OYXX01000388-OYXX01000388.1-human-gut-metagenome-genome-assembly--contig:-NODE-388-length-20919-cov-8.729678_pt1 | contig 20919 bp, 19 predicted proteins | sample MGYA00243976_ERZ653434 | MGnify/ENA primary metagenome ERZ653434 (study PRJEB26926, sample SAMN06165112) | human gut metagenome | biome: ENVO:00009003; feature: ENVO:2100002; material: ENVO:00002003...
TAAGGAGTCGTCGGCAGCGTCAGATGTGTATAAGAGACAGTCACTGCATACAGCAAAGTAAGGATAAATACCAAAATCACTACATTGGCGTCGTTGTATAGATAACCACTATATGTATACTTATCGGATACAAAACGGTGTTTCACTTTTTTGTTATTGCCACTGACATATATAAGCCCCAAGTACACCAAAGTGCCTGCAACACCTCCCCATAACAATCCACATAGTATGTCACCTGGATAATGAACTCCAAGATACATCCGTGTCCAACAGTTGAGCAACGACCATGAAATAAGCGTGATTGAGAGGGCTGCACTCCGGACGAGCAAAGAAAACATGACTGCTATGCTGAATGTGTTGGCAGCATGTGATGAGAAAAATCCATAATTACCTCCACGATAACCGTTGACCACATCTACAAGCATACCAATGACAGGATCATGAGTGGGCCGCCAGCGCATTACAGTAGGTTTTACAAACATGTCACATATCGTTCCGCTGAGCAAGGCACACAGTCCAGCCGCACACACCACCATCACAATCTGCTGCATGCTGTCATTGCATTTTATCACCATATACATCAATGCTACATACATTGGTATCCATGTCGTGGCTGTAGTAAGAATATGTGCCATATTGTCCAACCACAACGAATGGCTGCCGTTGAGCATCAGCAGTAACTGCTGGTCGAGTTCTATTATCGTCAGGACTTCCATTATCAATCAATTATATATTTTGACTATTCTATTCACCGGTTATATTCTTTCAATATCCTTGGCTGAGATCCATCCTTCCTTGCCATCGGCAACACGCACTTTAAACCATTGATTTGAGAAATCCTCAGTAATATTCACTTTTGTTCCCTCGTGCAGGATAAACAGATTGGTACCATTGACAGCAGGAGTGCTTTTCACAGGTGCCATTCCACTTATCACAATTGCTCCAGCACGCTCGCTGAGAATTTTATTTTGCTGGAATGCAAAGATATTTGACAGCACAAACAACACAATCAAAAATAACGAACCGAAAAAGCCCACCTTGCGGCGCCAAACTGCATCAGAAAATAAATAGACAAGAAACAGGACTATGGCAAGAGTAAGACAAATTAATGCGCAAACAGCCCACCCGTCAACACTCATAATATTTGTCAGCGAACGGTACCAGGTAACGAAAAACATCTCACTTTCGGGAGTAATCTTGTCAACGGTTTTCGACCGTGCCAGCTGCAGGTTGAAGCGTATGTCCTTGTCACCAGGATTGAGCAGCAGCGCACGCTCATAGTTGAGCACAGCATGGGTAAAGTCATCTACACGATAATAAGCATTGCCCAGATTATAGTAGATGTCCGCATTCACTCCGTCTTTCAACAGTTGCTCATAGCACTTTATCGCCTGCTGATACTGCTGGCGGGCGTATGCGCTGTCGGCATCAGCCCTGGTAACAACACCAGATGATGCTTGGGAGGCTGCTTTTACGCCCAATGCCGCAACGGCAATATACAACAACAGTGCTATCCTACCTATTATATTTATATGTTTGTCCATAATCGTTTATTTTTTTATTTCTTGCCCATTGTGTCCTCAATAGTCGTGATGGCGGTCATAGCAGCCTCAAAGGTCTTGCTCATGTTACCGTTGCTGTCGCCAGGGGCATAACGCTCAAACTCACACTCGTCGAGAGCCTCTATAAAGCGTTTCACAGTCTCCTCCTCTACCCCACGCTGTTGCAGTTTCTCACTGATATTGTCTCTTGAGAGCTGTTCCACATTCATATTAAGCTTGTCGCCGACATATCCCCACAGGGCACGCAACACCTCGTCATAGAAATTGGCAGCGTCACGTTTAAACATCAGTGTACGTGCCTTTTTCAAGCGTTTCGTTGCCACCTTATTGGCTTTCTTACCTCTCATCTTACTGATATTGGCGTTGTCAATGGCACGCTTGCGGAACACCACGAACAGTGTAATAAATGCCACAACGAGAGCCACGAGAGAAATCCAATAGCCTTTACTGCCAAAGAAATAATCTCCCTTAGGACGCAGTTCGCTGTTGCCAAGTTTTATAAAGCGTATGTCATTATTGAGCGTGTTCAACTCTTCCTGCGAGTAGTCGCTCACTCTTGCAGAACCGCTGCCCTTAGCCACATCAAGAGTGAAACCTTCTGTCTTCAGTTCCTTATATTTGTTTTCATCAACATCATAATAGACGAATGTCACTGGAGGTATCTCGTATTTGCCCTGATGGCGCGGCACAGCAAGAAAATCATAAATCATGCTTCCCTCCACCCCACGGTTTGTAAGCTTTGACTTGTCAGTGATTTTAGCATCATAAACATCAAAGTCTTTGGGGAAGTTCACCTCAGGCTGCTTCAACAGCTTCATGTTGCCCACACCGCTCACCGTTACACGTAATGTCACAGGTGAATTGGCGTTTACCGATGTCTTGTTGGGCTTGGCTGTAATGGTGAACTTGCCCACACCCCCAGAGAAGTTTGCCGGGCGCTGCGGCAGCGGATTTACCGTGATGGAAAGTCCTGGAGCCTTTATCTTTTTCTTCACCTCCACATAGCCTGAGCCACCGTTGAAGAAAGCCTCAAACGGGTCAACATTGCGGTTTTGCTGAACCACCACTCCCTCGAATGTGATTGAAGGTATCTCCAGTTTACCAGTCATTTGCGGGAACATCACATACTGGCTCCAGGTTACTGTACGGTAAGGACGTCCGTTGACTCTCTCAACACTGAAGCTCTTCTGCTGAGGCAGTTGTATCTCCTGGGTATGAAAGCCTTTGAGGTCTGGCATCTTGCCTGCCAACTGTGTTAGGTCAACAAGTGTATAGACCTTATATGTAAGCAATATCGGCTCTTGTTCGTACACACGTGTCTTGTTGGCACTCACTTTGATGAACAGGTCTGATGAAGATATTGCCGAACCGGCAGCACGCATCTCTTCACCGCGCTGTTGCTGGTTGCCGTTTCCACCTTGCTGCTGACGACTATTACCATTACCTGCGCTTGCCTTGATGCTAATAGTATTAGCGGCAACCGTCTTGCCTCCAGCCTTCACTCTTGCTCCGCTGATAGTGAAATGTCCAGGCTTAGATGCACAGCATATATAGGTATATGTTGTGGCAGACGACGAGCTTGTATGACCGTTGACCATCTGAAAACTCGACTGTGTTGACACTGATGGTCCCATAAGTACTTCTATGTCGTCTGGGAAGTTTGGCTGTTGGAAATGGTCCACGTCTTGAGTGTTTACAGTAAATGTGAGTCGGAACTGATCCCCCACAACAACCGTTGACGGGGCTTTGGCGGTGAAATGCTGTGCAAACACCTCAATTCCCATCATCAACATCAATAATAAAAATGAAGAACGAAGAATGAAGAATGAAGAATTTTTCGTTCTTCGCTTCATCTTTTCTTCTATACTTCGTACAGTCATAGGCGCTGCCAAATCTTCTTTTTTCATTCTTAATTCTTCATTTAAATATTGACTTTGTCGATTTTGCAATTCTTCGTTCTTCATTCTTCACTTAATCTTACCAATTCTTGTCCAACTGTCGGCGGTTCGACTGGTGCATCGCCTTTTTCATCTTGTCCTGTGTGGCTTTCTCACGCTGCATGGCGGCATTGAGCAGTTGCTCGGCATTCTCCTTGCTCATCTGCTGCTGGTTTTGCTTCTGCTGCTCATCCTGCTTCTGCTGCTGTTGCTTCTGCTGGTCTTTCTGCTTCTCCTGCTTGTCCTTGTCACCGTTTCCTTTGTCTTTATTATTGTCTCCGCCACCCTTTTGGTTCTTCAACTGACGTTTGCACAGCTCAAGGTTATAGCGTGTCTGATTATCCTTGGGATTCAGTCTGAGTGCATTTTTGTATGCCTCAATGGCTTCTTTAAACATCTGGTGTTTCTGACATATCACACCAATGTTATGATATGACATCGCTTTACGCATCGGAGCCTGTTCTGCCTTTGCCGCTGCTTCAAATTCAATTACAGCAAGCGAGTCCTTGTTTTGTGCCATAAGTGCATTGCCAAGGTTGTAATGAGCCTGTGCATTGTTGCCGCTACGGGCTATAGCCCTGCGGTAAGCGGTTTCAGCCTCAGTATAGTCGTTTGCATGAAATTTCTTGTTACCCTGACGTATATGCTTGCGGGCAGCCATATTATCACTTTGGGCAAAAGTGGTTTGTGGTGCTGCTGACAGCATAAGTGTTATAAGCACTATTGCCATTGTAGCTGCATGTTTCGCTGCATTCTTCGCACCCTTTGCTGTTCCAAAGAGCGAGAAACGCTTCAGCACCCTATTCTCACGCTCCAGTATGCACACCTCTATGACAATAAGCAGCAAAACGATTATGCCGAATGCTTGAAACTGCTCGTCGTAGTCGCTGTATATCGTGCTTGAAGTCTCTTTCTTTGCCAGTTTCGCCAGCTCTGCGTCAAGCTGTTCCTGGGCAGCGCTGTTGTTCTCCACATGAATATATGCACCGCCTCCAGCTTGTGCCACCTGACGGCACATATCCTCGTTTAGCGCTGACATAACCGTCTGTCCTGCAGCATCCTTCATATAGCCACCAGTGGAAGGGTTTGGGATTGGCGTTCCCTTAGTGCTGCCAACTCCGAGCACATACACTCTCATGCCCTTTTCTTTTGCTGCTTTGGCTGCCTCAATGGCTCCGCCTTCATGGTCCTCACCGTCGGTGATAACAATTATAGCCCTGCCTATGCCTTCCTGCTGGGTGAAACTGCTCATAGCCATCGAGATGGCATGTGCAATATCTGTACCCTGTACCGACATCATCGAAGGATCGATGCTCTGAAGGAACATTTTTGCGCTCACATAGTCAGCTGTAATAGGCAACTGTACAAAAGCATCACCGGCAAATACTATAAGACCAATCTTATCGTTATTGAATTTATCAACAAGGTTCTCCACCATCATCTTTGAACGTTCCAGACGGCTCGGCTCTATATCCTGTGCACGCATAGAGTTGCTTATATCCATGGCTATGATGGTCTCTATCCCCACACGCTTCTCATTGCTTATCCGTGTTCCCATCTGCGGACGCGCCAACATGACAATGAGCAGTGCCGATGCGGCAACAATAAGCCAGAACTTCAACTGAGGACGCCATTTACTTACATCAGGCATAAGTTCGGCAATCAACTTCAAGTCGCCTGCCTTTTTCAGCTTGCGTTTCTGCCGCATCACTAAAGCATAGCGTAGCAACACCACCAAAGGCAGTATTGCCAGCAGATACATATATTGTGGATCTTCAAATCTAAACATCTTCTTAATTTTTAGTGAAGAGTGAAAAGTGAAGAGTGAAGAATTGCCAAATCGATGAAATCAATCCTTTTCATTCTCCGCCTCTTTCTTTTAATTAACTTCATTATTCACTCTCCATTATTATTTATCATTTTGATTCTTCACTCTTTCCTCTTCGTTCTTCACTCTCATCACGGCAGCTTTCTGAACACCGTCACCCTGAGCAGCAGTTCCAGAAGCAGAGCAACAAGCGCTCCAAGAGCAAACATCTGATAAGCCTCGTAGCGTTTACTGAACTTGGTGACACTAAACTTAGTCTTCTCCAGCTTGTCAATCTCCTTGTAGATGTTGTGCAACTCACGGGTGTTGGTGGCGCGATAGAATTCGCCATTGGTAGTGGCAGCTATCTGCCCCAATGTCTTGGTATCAATCTCCACCGGCACATTGACATATTGCACACCACCCGCCACCGGCATTGGGTATGGAGCCACCTTGTTGGTGCCCACACCGATGGTGTACACACGTATACCCATGCTCTTGGCTATCTCTGCCGAAGTCATTGGCGAAAGGTCACCCATGTTGTTGCTTCCATCAGTAAGCAAAATCACCACCTTACTCTTAGCCTTCGAGCCTTTCAGACGGCTCACCGCGTTGGCAAGTCCCATGCCTATGGCTGTTCCATCCTCGATAAGTCCGCGTGCAGCTATGTCAGTGCGCACGCCCTGAAGCATATTAAGCAGTGAGGCGTGGTCGGCAGTCATCGGGCACTGCGTGAACGACTCGCCTGCAAATATTGTCAGACCGATATTGTCGTTCGGACGTCCCGCAATAAACTCTGCCGCCACCTGTTTTGCCGCCTCTATGCGGTTAGGCTTGAGATCTTCGGCGAGCATGCTCGTCGACACGTCAATGGCAAGCATTATGTCAATACCGTCCACGGTCTTGTTTTTCCATGAGTTGCTGGTCTGCGGGCGCGCCATTGCTACGACGAGCAGCACAAATGCCAGCACTCTGAGCACAGGCAACACCGGCATCATTATCACACGCCATGATTTGGGCATGAAATGCAGATGATAGGTGTCGCTCATTCTCATTGTCGGCTCGCTGTTCTTGCGATAAAGCACATACCACACCATGTATGGTATGACGAGCAATAGCAGCAACAGATATTCTTTATTGGCAAATTCCATACACATTATATATTATATACACAGTGAGTGCGGCGGCTGTGGCTGCCATCACCCATATTGCGACTCTCATCACCCTGCGGGTTCTAACCAGGCGCTCGTCATCGGCAGTCAGCTCAGGCTTGATAACCTGTTCTTCAGGCATGTTCTCAACCTTTGTTCGGTTGATGAATTCAATGGCGTTCACAAGGTTCATGTCGTTTTCATTGATGAGCGTCGAGTATTTTGCAAACTTCACAAGGTCGGCAGTGCTGAACAGCGTGCGCAGCTCCTCCATAGCCTGTGCATCCTGCTCGGCTGTGAGTCTGTCAATAATCTCGGCACTGGTCATCTCCATGGCGTTGAATCCATAACGCTCCTCAATATAGCGGCGCAACGTATCGGTGAGCTTAGTGTAGTATTCCTTCTGATCCTCCTGGCGCACCATGTTGTCGGCTTTTATGCCCTGTATCTCATTGAGTGCTTTCTGGTGGGGCGTTATGCGCTTCACTATCTTTACTTTCAGATTGATGGTCTTACCCTGCTTGACACATGAATAAAGATACACACAGCCAGCAGCGAGCAGCACCACAATCACGCTGAGCCAAAACACCATCGACCACTCCTGCCAGAGAAAAGGATTGTCCTGCACATCTTTAGGCGGATAGAACTTCTCGTAATGAAGAGTGTCAACATCCACATTGAGCACTTTCAATGCCAGATTCCTGCTCTTGTATTTTTTGCCGTCAACACTAACTGTCATAGGTGGCAGAAGGTAATTGTTGCCGTCAAATGAGGTGAGTGTGTAGCAGCGGCTGTATTGCACAAAATTATCACTTGTGTCGCGGGTTGCCACTTCAGAAATGCCGAGCACTTCAACGCCCGGAGTAAGCTGTTCGGTGGGTTTATAGACCGGGAACACCACATTGGCACCACTGCGTGCCACCACCTTCAAGGTGAGATGCGCCTGGTCGCCCATCATAATCTGTACCGAGTCGATGCGCGCTTCAACTGTAACCTGCGCCTTTACACTGGTCACAGCCACGAGCAACATTATTATGTATAGTATTCTTTTCACTTCAGTATCTTTACTTTAGCAAATTTTGTTTCTTTACAGTGAACAAGCGAGTTAGCTTCGTTTCTTAAACAGCATCAGCAACTGTTTCACATAGTCTTCGTCAGTAGCCACCGAGATACTGTCAACATTACATTTCTGTAAAGTCTCATTAAGCCGCATCTGGCGCTTCATCCAATAGCGGTGGTGAGCATCACGCAACCTGCGGCTCGAAGTGTCGACATATTGCTCCACTCCAGTCTCGGCATCAACCATACGTACCAGTCCCAAGTCTGGCATTTGACGGTCCCAGTGGTCATACACCTGAATAGCCACCACATCGTGCTTACGGTTGGCAATGGTGAGCGGCTGCGTAAAATCGTTGCGCTCATAGAAGTCGCTGAGCACAAAGGCTGTGCAACGGCGTTTCATCACTCCTGAAATAAACTCCATCGCCCCGCCAATGTCGGTCATGCGGCTTTGCGGCTTGAAGTCAAGCATTTCCCTTATTATATAAAGAATATGCTTACGTCCCTTCTTCGGGGGGATATATTTCTCTATATGGTCTGAGAAAAACACCACACCAATCTTGTCGTTATTCTGTATGGCACTGAATGCGATGGTGGCGGCAATCTCGGTGACCATGGAGCGTTTCATCTGCACACGGGTACCGAAGTCAAGCGAGCCGCTCACGTCGATCATGAGCATCACAGTGAGCTCGCGCTCCTCCTCGAACACTTTCACATAGGGACGGTTGAATCGGGCTGTAACGTTCCAGTCAATATCACGGACATCATCGCCAAACTGATACTCACGCACCTCGCTGAACGCCATACCGCGTCCTTTGAAAGCACTGTGGTATTGTCCGGCAAAGATGTTGGCGCTCAACCGGCGCGTCTTTATCTCTATCTTCCTTACCTTGCGCAGTATGTCCTGTGTCAATTCATAATCCATCGCTGCACGGCTTATGGTACTTCCACCTTGTTCACTATCTTGCTTACTATCTCTTCTGCCGACACATTGCTTGCTTCAGCCTCGTATGTAAGACCGATACGATGGCGCAACACGTCATGTGCAATGGCTCTTACATCCTCAGGAATCACATATCCGCGACGCTTAATGAAAGCGTATGCACGGGCTGCCTTGGCAAGGTTGATTGATGCACGGGGAGAACCGCCAAAAGTGATGAGCGGCTTCAACTCCTTCAGTCCGTAGCGGTCAGGATAGCGTGTGGCAAACACAATATCGGCAATATACTGTGATATTTTCTCGTCAAGATATACTTCATGCACCACCTTACGGGCTCTCATTATCTCATCTGCCGAGGTCACAGGACGCACAGTCACCTTTGTACCGCTTATATTTTCGCGGATAATGCGCTTTTCCTCTTCCAATGTGGGATAGTCGATGATAACCTTCATCATGAAACGGTCGGTCTGTGCCTCAGGCAATGGGTAAGTACCCTCCTGCTCCACCGGGTTCTGGGTTGCCATCACAAGGAATGGCTCAGGCAGTTTAAAAGTATCACTGCCTATGGTCACCTGCTTCTCCTGCATTGCCTCAAGCAGTGCGCTCTGCACTTTTGCCGGAGCACGGTTTATCTCGTCTGCCAATACGAAGTTGGCAAACACCGGTCCTTTTTTCACCTGAAACTTTTCGTCTTTCTGCGAATATATCATTGTACCGATAACATCGGCAGGAAGCAGGTCTGGCGTAAACTGTACACGGCTGAAATCTGCATCGACTAATTGTGCAAGCGTTTTTATAGCCAAAGTCTTTGCCAAGCCTGGCACACCTTCAAGCAGGATGTGTCCATCGCTGAGCAGCGATATAATAAGACTCTCCACCAAGTGCTTCTGTCCCACAATCACCTTGTCCATTCCGGTTGTAAGATTGGTCACAAAACCGCTTTCCTGTTCAATCCTTGCATTCAATGCGCGGATATCTATTGACTCTTCCATATTTATCTTTAATATTTTTGTTTTGTTCTTCCTTATTGTATCTCTCGTTAATATTCTTTTTACTCAAAAGCCTGAAACAGGCTGAAAGCGACCACAAAATTACATAAAATATCTATTACGCCAAATTTTTGCGTCTAAAAAAAACTAAACTCTAACCTTATTTGTCAACCGTTTAGATAAATTAATAATTTAACCTGCATTATACATACTCGTCTACTGCAAGAACTAACTGCATCGTCATCGCTGTGCTCACGCTGATGCACAACCATTTAGCCCTTTCGTTACGGAACAGTAGGAATAATGCAGGCTAAAGGAATAAAGCTAACCGATTTGACAAAACATAATATATGACATAAGAAAACCGTAACAGCTATTTGCTGTTACGGCGACTATTTAGTTGCGGAGGCAGGACTCGAACATGCGACCTCCAGGTTATGAGCCTGGCGAGCTACCAACTGCTCCACTCCGCGATGTTATTTCTCATTTGCGGGTGCAAAGGTACTACTATTTTTTGAATCCACCAAACATTTTCGTTTTTTTTTTGCAAAAAACGTCAAAATAGTCACTTTTTACCATTTTCTTGGCATTTTTTACCTGTTTTTTTTGCTCATTTAAATAATAATATGTAATTTTGCACACGATAGAATAATTGTGCAACATATAGCCATCGGGAATTATGTCAATATCGAAGACAAGACAAAAACTGGTAGATGTAGCAAGACAGCTCTTCGCAAAAAATGGGCTGGAAAACACTACAATGAACGACATTGCCCTTGCATCGGGCAAGGGACGACGCACATTGTATACCTACTTTAAAAATAAGGAAGAGGTATATTATGCCGTGATAAAATGCGAGCTGGAACGTCTGTCGGACAAGCTTGACGAGGTGGCAGCAAAACGCACGCGTCCGCAAGATAAGATAATAGAGCTTATCTACACCCACCTGAATATGATAAAGGAGACCGTGGTGCGCAACGGTAATCTTAGGGCGGAGTTCTTCCGCAATATATGGATGGTGGAAAAGGTACGCAAGAATTTCGACGAGGATGAGATAGAGCTGTTCCGCAAGGTATATGCAGAGGGAAAGGCAGACGGAGAGTTCGACATCGAGAATATTGAGCTTGTAGCCGACATCACCCACTATTGCATCAAAGGGCTTGAAGTGCCCTACATATATGGTCGTTTGGGACATGGAATGACCGAGGAGACAAGTAAGCCGCTCGTGACAAGAGTGGTGTATGGAGCACTGGGCAAATCGCTTCTAAAATGATGTTTACAGTGCTCTTATATATATAAAGGTATAATGTAATTTTTTAAATATAAAAAGTAACGAAAAAATGGGATTATTAAGTGGTAAGACAGCACTGATTACAGGTGCTGCGCGCGGTATCGGAAAAGCTATCGCGCTGAAATTCGCCGAGGAAGGTGCAAATATTGCATTCACCGACCTTGTGATTGACGAAAACGGAAAAGCAACAGAAGCAGAAATAGCTGCCAAAGGCGTAAAGGCCAAGGGATATGCAAGCAATGCTGCCGACTTTGCACAGACAGAAGAGGTGGTTAAGACTGTGAAGGAAGAGTTTGGCTCTATCGACATTCTGGTAAACAATGCCGGCATCACCAAAGACGGTTTGATGCTTCGCATGACTGAGCAGCAGTGGGACGCTGTGATTGCAGTAAACCTGAAGAGCGCGTTCAACTTCATCCACGCCTGTGTGCCCGTGATGATGCGCCAGAAGGCTGGCAGCATCATCAACATGGCATCTGTAGTGGGTGTTCACGGCAACGCAGGACAGGCAAACTATGCCGCATCAAAAGCTGGTCTCATTGCTCTTGCAAAGAGCATCGCACAGGAGATGGGTCCCAAGGGCATCCGTGCCAATGCCATCGCTCCAGGCTTTATCGAGACAGCCATGACTGCTGCACTGCCCGATGCTGTGCGTGAGGAGTGGAAGAAGAAGATTCCTTTGCGCCGCGGCGGTCAGACCGAGGATATCGCCAATGTTGCAACCTTCCTCGCCAGCGACCTTTCAAGCTATGTGAGCGGTCAGGTGATTCAGGTCGACGGTGGCATGAACATGTAATGAATCAATAACATTATTATGACTGTTGTTTACGAAGACAATCATATTATTGTAGTAAATAAGGACAGCGGAGAAATCGTGCAGGGCGACAAGACCGGCGATACTCCGCTGTCTGACATTGTGAAGGAATATATCCGGCAGAAATACAGCAAGCCAGGCAATGTCTTTCTCGGTGTAGTGCATCGCCTTGACCGCCCCGTGAGCGGTCTTGTTGTGTTTGCAAAGACTTCAAAGGCATTGACACGTCTCAACGAGATGTTCAGGACCAACAGCGTGCATAAAACCTATTGGGCAATAACGCGCAACACCCCACCCCAGCCCTCAGGACGGTTGGAGCAGTGGATTGTGCGCAACGAAAAGCAGAACAAGAGCTACGTCTACAACCGCGAGGTGCCCAACAGCAAAAAGGCAATACTGGAATACAGCACCATCGGCACAAGCGATAACTATACGCTTATTGAGGTGCGTCTCATGACAGGCCGCCACCACCAGATCCGCTGTCAGCTCGCAGCCATGGGGTGCCCCATCAAGGGCGACCTGAAATATGGCGCAAGGCGCAGCAATCCCGACGGCTCCATATCACTAATGTCACGCCACGTGGAGTTCATACATCCTGTAAGCAAGGAGACAATAAGTCTCTCGGCACCACTGCCGCCCCACTCTTTATGGACTGTTTTCTAAATTATCAAACAATGAAAGTAACTATATTACAGCGTGATATTCTTTGGGCAAAGCCCGAGGATAACCGGCAGCGGGCAGAGCAAGCGCTTATTGCAGAGCAGGGAAGCGACATTTATGTGCTGCCTGAAATGTGGTCGACAGGATTTGCCACTCATCCTGAAGGTATAGCAGAGACTGACGGCTCTTCGCTAAAGTGGATGCAGCAAATGGCGGCGCGTCTCAACGCGGCTGTCTGTGGCAGCGTTGCCACCGATGTTGATGGCAGTTACCGTAACCGTTTCTATTTCGTATATCCCGACGGGCATTATGAGTATTACGACAAGCATCATCTATTTACATTCGGCGGTGAGCATAAGCATTTCACGGCTGGTGCCAACCGTGTTACTGTAGAGTTCCGTGGGGCGAGAATATTGTTGCAGGTGTGCTACGACTTACGCTTCCCTACTTTTTCGCGCAACAGTAACAGCGACCGTTACGACATTGCAATCTACGTAGCATCATGGCCTACGGTAAGGGTAAAGGCATGGAGCACGCTGCTCATGGCACGAGCCATTGAGAACCAGGCATTTGTTATAGGCGTCAACCGGGTTGGAAAAGATCCAGGCAACGATTATTGTGGAGCATCGGTAATACTCGATGCCTACGGCAACACGCTTGCAGCCTGTACACTGAACGAGGAGTGCTCGGCAACAGCCGAACTTGACCTTGAAGCACTTGCAGCATTCAGGACAAAGTTCCCCGTGCTCAACGATGCCGACTGAATTGTTTACCAATGCCAGTTCAACACTGAACACTGTTAAAGCGTTACGTCTTTCAATCCGTTTTTCCCGATAATCTCCTGAGCCCGCGGACGGTCGTTGGTGCGGAATATCAATATTCCCTTGCCCTGAAACAGGAACGTATAGAGATAAGTCAGGTCAATGCCTTCCTTGGCAAACAGCGAGATGGCATCGGCTGCAGAGCCGGGACGGTTGTCGAGCTCAACGGCAAACACGTCGTTGAGCGCAACGCTCACTCCAGCCTCCTTCAATATGTCATAGGCACGCTGCGGCTCGTTGCATATTATACGGCATATACCATAGTCCATGGTGTCGGCAATGGTTGTTGCCACAAGTTGAATGTTTGCCTCCTTCAGGAGCTCGAATACGCGCAGCAATGCGCCCGATTTATTTTCTATAAAAACTGATAACTGTTTTATATTCATATCTATAAACAATTAAAGTTATACTTTCACTTAAATACTCTCTTCTTGTCTTATTTCAGCACACGGTTGTCGGTCACGCGCTTGCTCTTGCCCTGTGAGCGCTCGATGCTTCCCTTAGGCATAAGCTTGATTTTGGCACGTATCGACAGTACGTTCTTGAGCTTCTCGGCAAGCATCTGCTCCAGTTTTGCGAGGTCGGGCAGCACGTCGGTAAGATACTCGTCGCGTACCTCCACCATCACCGTCAGTCGGTCGAGATTGTCCACACGGTCAACCACAAGATGATACTGCGGCTCAAACTCCTTGGTTGAGAGAATGACACTCTCCACCTGCGACGGGAATATGTTGATGCCCCTGATGATAAGCATGTCGTCCGAGCGTCCCATGATAGGAGTCATGCGTACATTGGTGCGTCCGCACGGACAGGTGCCAGGCATGAGTGAGCAGAGGTCGCGGGTGCGGTAGCGCAGCACGGGCATACCCTCCTTGGTGAGCGTTGTGAACACCAGCTCGCCATGCTGTCCCATGGGCACTGGCTCCAGAGTCTCTGGATTGATAATCTCCGGATAGAAATGGTCTTCGTTGATATGGCTGCCGTGCTTCTCCTCACATTCGTATGACACCGACGGTCCCATAATCTCAGAGAGCCCGTACAGATTGTACGCGTTCAGTCCCAGCCGCTCCTCTATCTCCTTGCGCATGTTGTCGGTCCAGGGCTCGGCGCCGAATGCACCCACACGCAACTTTATATCCTCTTTACTTATCCCCATCTTGTCCATTGTCTCGGCAAGATGCAGGGCATACGACGGTGTGCAGGCGATGCCCGTGATGCCAAGGTCACGTATGAGCTTGAGGTGTTTCTCGGTGTTTCCCGTAGAAGCAGGCACCACCGTGGCTCCGAGATTCTCCACTCCGTAGTGTGCGCCCAGACCACCTGTAAACAGTCCGTAGCCGTATGACACGGAGAATGTGTCCTTGCGGGTAATGCCGTAGGCGGTGAGACAGCGCGCCATACACTCACTCCACACACCGATGTCCTTACGGGTGTAACCCACGATGGTGGGATTTCCCGTTGTGCCCGTCGAAGCGTGTATTCTCACTATCTCGCTTGGCGGAGCCGCCTGCAGCCCGAACGGATAGTTGTCGCGCAGGTCCTGCTTGGTTGTGAACGGCAGCTTCGTAATATCCTCTATCGTGAGAATATCGTCGGGCTCAATGCCCATCTGTTGCATTTTGTTGCGGTAGAACGGCACGTTGTGATACACGTAGTCCACAACCTTGTGCAACCTTCGTCCCTGGAGCTCGCTCATCTCGTCGCGGCTCATACATTCTTTGGTAGGATTCCAATACATTTTATTCAATTCATAATTTGTGATCTTCATTAAATGCTTTCATTCTCTCTTCCATCACGGGATAAAGTTCGTCGCGCATTCTCGACACGCAGGCTCTCACTCCCTCGCGCATGCTGCCTGTGGTGGAGAGATTTATCGACGACACCCCATAGCTGAGCAGCTCTTTCAGGAGCTTTCCGCCCGTCATGTTGCCATAACCTATGGTGAAGAAGAAACCGTCGCCCACCGCCTGCGTCACGTCATGGTCATAGACAATGTGGAAACCGTTGTCGGTAAATATCTTCTTCATCCTGTTGGCACGGCGCTCATATTCCCGTGTGTCCTCCACAAAGTTTATCTTTCCCTCACACGACAGGCGCAGCATCTCGGCGTAGCCATACTGTGTGGATGCTGTGCATCCGCTCGTAATCATATAGAGTATGGATGCGGTGAAAGTGGGTCCGAACACTCCAGCATCATGATAGCGTGCGGCGAGCGCTGGGAAATGGCGGTCGAACAGCACATCGGAGATACAGGCAAGCGCGGCACGCTGTCCTGCATACGAGAATATCTTCGACGACGACAGCATCAGGATGTAGTTGTCGGTGTAGCGTGCCACTGTGGGCACATACGGCGGCTCATAAGGGTGGCTCAGGTCGCGGCGGTAGTCCATGCAGAAGTATGCCAGGTCCTCGCACACCACAGCGTCGTACTTGGTGGCAAGCTCGCCTATAATCCGCAGCTCGTCCTCCTCCAGACATGTCCATGCCGGATTGTTAGGGTTTGAGTACACTATGGCGGCAACGGTGCCGTCTGCCATTTCCTCCTCCAGTTTTCCGCGGATAGCCTCACCACGGAAACTGTAGACGTCAAACTCCTTCCACTCTATTCCGAGCACTCGCAGCTGCGATTTCTGTATGGGAAATCCCGGGTCGATAAACAGCACCTTGTCCTTGCCTGGTATGCGCTGTGTGCAGGCTATGAACGCCGCAAACGATGCCGCCACGCTTCCCGTTGTAGGAATGCAGGCGCGTGCTGAAATGTCAATATTTACAAAAGCCTTTACAAACTCCGAGGCGGCATCCTTCAGCTCGGTGATTCCTGCGGCGGCAGGATACTGCGAGCCCACTCCCCTGTCAAGTGCGCGCTTCTCCGCCTCCACTCCGTATTTGTTCACAGGCAGTCCCGGTGAGCCTTGGTCCATGCGTATAAACGGTATGCCGGTCTTCTGCTCAAGATACTGTGCCACAAGGAGCACCTCGCCAATGGTGGCGTGCTCCACGTCTGCCACGTGCATTTCCTCACATGCCTCTCGGAGCAACTCATCGCTGAATATCTTCATGTCTCCTTATCCTTTTAGTCCCAGCTCAAAAGCCTTCATGTTTGCACTCACCACAGCCTCGCCCTTGCGCTCAAACACACGGGCAACGGCGGCTCTCAGCTCGTCGGCAGACAGTATGTCGAGATAGCGCGCTGCCATTCCCAGCAGAATCACGTTTGCCGACTTCGGCATGTTGTTCTCCTTGGCAAGATCTTCTATCGGGAGCATCGCCACGTGTGGCAGCGCCTCAAGCTCTGCCCTCACCACCGCCTCGTCGGGATAGTTGGGAATGTTCACAAACGGCTGAGAAGATGTCACCACAGTGCCGTTCTCCGCAAGATAAGGCAGATAGCGCAATGCCTCCATCGGCTCCATCGAGATGATGAGGTCGGCGCTGCCCTGGGCTATCAGGTCGGAGTGGATGTTGTCGGTCGAGAGGCGCAGGTTGCTCTGCACGTCGCCTCCGCGCTGGCTCATGCCGTGCACCTCAGCCTGTTTCAGGTGAATGCCGGCTTTGGTGGCTGCCTCTCCTATGATGGTGGCGATGGAGAGGATGCCCTGCCCTCCCACACCGCAAAGTATAATGTCCTTTTTCATTGTTTCTTGTGTCTTCTGAGTGTCTGTATACATTCGCGGCGCGGTATTATCACGCTCACGCCCCTGTACTCTATCTCCTCACGTATGATGCGTGTTATCTCGTCCATGTTCTTGGGCAGCGGCACCACCACCCTCACGTGCTCCGGCTCCACGCCCAGACCAGTGCAGATGGCTTCATACTTCGATGTGCCTGCCGAGTCCTGGCCGCCCGTCATGGCTGTTGTCAGGTTGTCGGAGATAACCACGGTGATGTTCGCCTTGTCGTTCACAGCATCGAGCAGTCCCGTCATTCCCGAGTGGGTGAACGTGGAGTCGCCTATCACGGCAATTGCCGGAAACAGTCCTGTGTCGGCGGCTCCCTTTGCCATTGTTATCGATGCTCCCATGTCCACACACGATGCTATCGACTGATAGGGAGGCAGTGCGCCAAGCGTGTAGCAGCCTATGTCGCCGAAAATGCGCGCGCCGGGATATTCGGCAGCCACCTTGTTGAGCGCGGTGTACACGTCACGGTGTCCACATCCGGGACAGAGCTGCGGCGGACGTGGCGCAACAATCTTTGATGCCTCAAACACCGGTGCCGTGGGCTTGCCCAGTGCGGCAGCCACATTGTCGGGAGTAAGCTCGCCTGTGCGCGGCAGGTCGCCTGTGAGACGCCCCATAACCTTATAGTCCTTGCCCACAAGTGCCCTCACTGCCTGCTCCACCACGGGCTGTCCGTCCTCCACCACGAGTATTGCCCCGCTCCCGGCAGCCAGCTGCTCTATCTGTGCCTCGGGCAGCGGATACTGCGACACCTTCAGCACGTTTATCCCTTCTGCGCCAGACTCCATCACATAGTTGTACGCTATGCCGCAGGCAATCACGCCGAGCTTATTACCGGCTGCATGCTCCATTTTGTTATAATGCGACTCCTCGGCTGCTTTCTCCATCATCGGCTGTTTGTCGATGAGCTTCTGATACTGGCGGCGTGCTATTGCCGGCAGCAGCACCCAGCTCTTGTCCTCTACCACGGGCAGCGCCGCAGCGGTGCACGGCTCGCCCACCTCCACGGCAGCGCGCGAGTGTGCCAGTCGGGTGACAATGCGCAGCATCACGGGGCTCTTCAGCTCCTCCGACAGACGGAAGGCATCTGCCATCATGTCGTAAGCCTCCTGCTGGTTGGAGGGCTCCAGCACGGGAATCATTGCAAACCGGGCATAGAACCTTGAGTCCTGCTCGTTCTGCGACGAGTGCATCGAAGGGTCGTCGGCGGCAAGCACCACCAGTCCTCCGTTCACTCCCGTTATGGCACTGTTCACAAAAGCGTCGGCACACACGTTCATGCCAACATGCTTCATGCACACCAGTGCCCGCTTGCCCACATAGCTCATGCCGAGAGCCGCCTCCATGGCGGTCTTCTCATTGGTGCACCAGCGTGAGTGTACTCCCCGCTCCTGCGCCAGCTTATTGCCTTGTATGAATTCGGTTATTTCGGTCGAGGGCGTGCCGGGATAGGCATACACGCCCGACAGTCCGGCGTGCAATGCTCCGAGCGCCACAGCCTCGTCGCCTAACAAAAGTCTTTTTTCTTTCATCGTCTTTTCAGGTAATTTTCAATTTACTATGCAAAGTTACAAAAAATATTTCAAACTGCAAAATATTTTGCCATATTTCTGTCAAAATGTAGCAAAAAGAGTTATCATCTGGTTTTCTTTTGAACAGTAATGCTCAGAAATGAACCAGTAATGCTCAGAAATAATTTTTTGTGGCGATGCCACTAATGAACAAAAATTTTTGTCCATTATTTGCTTCAGCAAACATTATCATTTATTGGACATTACTGGTTCATTTCTGGATATTACTGTTCAAAAATCATAATCTCAGAATTGTTTAGTAATGCCCCAGCGCCTCGCGCAGATCACCGCACTCTACCTTCCGACAGCCCAACGAGGGTGAGACGCCGACGTTCATGACAACTAGCCGCGCAATACAAATCATCGGCACGGGCATTGTCCAAAAGCTTAACGTGAGCCGCATAGGCAAGGCTTTCAAGGACTTAGGCTTCGCCACGGCACGCAGCCATCGGCTCCGCGGCTACTGGGTGGTGAAGCGCAGCGCCGAAGACATGCGCATGTATCTCAAAAACATTCCTGAGGACTGCCAGCCGTAAGCCGTGGCGGGCACGGCAGGCAAAATTGCAAAATTAAGAACTCTACGCGCGCGGGCAGGAACGGGAGTCACAGTCACTACAACTGCCGTTCCTGCGCGTATGCATGAGAGTTCTGAAAACCGCCCGCCACACCCGCCGTGCCCGCCACAGGCGCAACAAACTATGCGACATGCACTACAACGACACTATTCAAACCCTTCGGTGTACGGATCCAGCTCGTTTGCCTTGTTAACGTCTCCGCTCATGCTCAATATCTGCTGCGGCTCCGCCTCTATCACCGTTATCTGCGGCTTCACATACTTCTTCTTTGTTGTCATATCTGTCATTTTTTTAATCATTAATCACTATTTCACAATCATCTTCTTGCCGTTCTTTATCACCACGCCCTTGTAGCCGCTGCCCACGCGCTGCCCCTGCAGGTTGTACACGGGAGCATCCGCACCACCGTCGGCATCGGTGCCACCGTTGGCATCGCTCTTGGCAGAGCTTATCCCCGTGGTTCCGTCGCCTAACTCTATTGAAAGACGGGCAGGAGCATTGTTCCCACTTACATTCTTCAACTTTATGTAAGCGCGGCAGGCATTGACATACGCGCCCTCTCCTGCTTTGCGGAACTCACCTTTCCCGTCGGTGTTGCCCGTCCAGCCATAGTAATCATAATCACCGTCTAATACCTCCGCCGTAAATACCATTTTCTTGTAAACGCCATTAAAGCCCTCTTCTTCTGCTGCTGCCGCTTCACTTGTTGTTGCGCTTATAGTGGCATTTTCTACGGTTATCTCTTCAAGAGTTTTGCTCGGTACCAGCAGATAAGGCTTATGTGGCGTTGTTGTTGATGGTGCATCCTTAAACTTCACTTTGCCATCTTTGTAAGCATCGTATTCATAGAGTTTATAGTCAGCTGTGGCACTGGTCTTCAGTTCAAACGGCAAGCATATCGTGTGCGCCTTGCCTGCCACAAAGCTGCGCTTAAACGTAACGCTTTTTGCCGTAAAGCTATACGGAAGACTCAATGTTGTAATATTGTTAGCGTCAATCAATAAACTTTCACATTCATCACCATTAATCACATTCTTTCTGCCTCCTGTCTCCGTTGTGCCTGCCAGAACGTATATCACTGGATATACATTATCAGGAAGCGTTCCTATCACATCAGAGATTTTAACTTTTTCACCTTCTTTTGCCTTGGACAAATCCAGCAGGCTCAGCTTGCTGCAGCTGTCAAACATCAGTTGCATATTTGTCACATTTGATGTGTTGAAGTTGCTGAGGTTAAGCGTAGTCAGTCCGCTGCAGCCGCCAAACATAAAAAACATATCTGTCACATTTGATGTGACGAAGTTGCTGAGGTCAAGCGTAGTCAGTCCGCTGCAGCCGTAAAACATACCTTGCATATTCGCCACGATTGATGTGACGAAGTTGCTGAGGTCAAGCGTAGTCAGTCCACTGCAGTCGCAAAACATTAAAGACGTATCTGTCACATTTGATGTGTCGAAGCTGCTGAGGTTAAGCGAGGTCAGTTTGCTGCAGCCGTAAAACATCCCTTGCATATCTTCCACCTTTGATGTGTCGAAGTTGCTGAGGTCAAGCGAGGACAGACTGCTACAGCCGTAAAACATATAACTCATTTTTGTCACCTCAGAAGTATTCAGATGCTCAATGCCTTCAATTGTTCTACACTGTTTTAAAACCCAAAACCATCCAAAACAGCTCATTGGTCGGGCGTTTTCAAAACTTTTATCAATCACCACGCTGGTGACACTACTATTATTAGACTGCCATCCTGGGGGCATATCTCCAGTCTTCAGCACCTTATCTCCCGACCACACTTCGCTTATTATCGGACCATTTTCTGAAAGTGTGCCGTCTACTGCTAAAGTTTCATTACTGCACAAGAAATGCAGCGAATTGTCATTGCATAAAACCACGTAGGCAATAGAGCCATCCGTTGTCGTGCCTCCCTCTCCTGTTTCTGCCGCCCAAATTTTCCCCGTAGCCATGACCAACAGCGCCATGACTGCAAATAGAATTTTCTTTCTCATAATCTTTTAATTATTTTTTAGTTTTAATTTATTCGTGGATGTCAGCTTCTGCTTTATGC
>ENA-OYXX01000393-OYXX01000393.1-human-gut-metagenome-genome-assembly--contig:-NODE-393-length-20772-cov-7.697012_pt1 | contig 20772 bp, 17 predicted proteins | sample MGYA00243976_ERZ653434 | MGnify/ENA primary metagenome ERZ653434 (study PRJEB26926, sample SAMN06165112) | human gut metagenome | biome: ENVO:00009003; feature: ENVO:2100002; material: ENVO:00002003...
GTACGGTCTCGTGGGCTCGGAGATGTGTATAAGAGACAGCTCTTCATCATTCTGTTTTATTTTATTATAGAAAAGACAAATCCTTCCGGCCGGTCCGTATGTCCGGACGAACTCCGGCCGGCAGAAAGGACTGTCTATAAAATATCAATTAACTAACTAAAACTAACTATTTTCATTTCACGACAACCTTCTTGGCCTTCACCATGCCGTTGGTGTAAACCTCTTTCACGATGTTGATGCCACGCTGCATTGTATTCTGTCGTGTACCATTGATGTTGTATATCTCTGTTCTGAGTATATCACCCGAAGGCTTTATGGTCTCTATGCCATTCACGATATCCTCGTAATCCTTCGACTTCTCGCCATGGTTAAGCACCAGAACATCAAAAATCAATGTACGCTGGTTTATAGGCTCTATGTCATTTACACTGCGAAGCTTCAGATATACGGCATCGTCACCTTCATAGCTTCTCGTCAACTTGACAATATTCTTAAATTCTATTGTTTCAAGCGTATCAATTACATTCCATTTCACACTATCATTAGAGACACTGAGTTCTATTGAATTCTGGGTGCCATATGTACCCTGTCCCGTCATATATACAACAACATCAAACGGAGCCTGAAGTTTGACTGTTGTCTGAAGCCAGGCAGAAGCGGGATCATTGGCCGACTTTGTTGTCAAGAATGACATTGCACGATCGGATGCTCCAAAATCATATATGGTAAGCGGACCATAAGTACTGGTACCGATTTCATCGTTAACAGCCATTGTCTGACGATTTATGCGCTGTCCGTACGAACCTACAGCCCATCCGTTTGTAAAGTCTATGTATGTCATCGAATCACATGGCAAATAAACCACACTGCCATCTTCATCATAAACAGGGTTACCGTCTTCATCAGTAGCCTGGGTACTTGTCCAATAGTTGTAAGCCTTAACGAGGTCGCCATTACCGTAAATATCAGTAGAAACTGCATCCATATGAGCCAAAGTGTCTATGCGCACATGCTCGCCCGTCACAGCCACATGCTCTGTTGCTGTCTCAGATGTAACCAACTCATAGTGAACTGCAAAAGCAGTGAAGTCAACATGCTGTGTAATCTCCACCGGCTCCAGATAAAGCATGGATGCCTCCGGACGATTGCTGCCACTGAAATTGTAGTATATCTCCACTTCATCGGTTGCACATGATACAGAAACAACCGACTTGCCTTGCTCGCGACTGACACTTACAACCGGTGTGCTCACCTGATCCTTGACTACAACAGGACCGGATCCGACAACCTCACTGTATGAGAATCCGTCACCCAAGGCAACAACATTGACAACAGTGTTTGCCACATCCACCACAAACGGTTCTGTATAAAGGATTCCATTGGTCACCGGATCACTACCATCGACTGTATAATAGAATTGTGCACCCTCCGTATCACACACGAATGATATCTCTGTCTGCAATTTCTTGTATACTTGCCTTATCTCAGGAGTGGCAGTCTGAGGAATGATACGCTTTGTATTCTTCAACAGTTCGATGGCATTGGGTATGATACTGCCCATACTCTCATCTCCGTACATAACATTTTCATAAGAATAAGGCAGAAGCATGTATGCATTGCGTGTCATGTTATGTATGTGTATTGCTCCTATACTGTCGGTTGGTGTTACAGCTATCACACTGTCACCAGAAAAATAAGTACCGTCAGGAACTGAATAACCCAACACCGACGCACCGTCAGTAAACCAGGATACGGTGCCGTCATCTCCAACAATAGACACATCGCTACCCATACGCTGCGTGAACAGACTCCATGAACGGGCTGCCTCGCCAACAACAACCGACCGGTCTTCTGTAGTCACGGGGGTACCATATCCCCATACCGGATAAAGTTTTGAACTTAAATTCAGCATAGGTACATACGCAATGGCCGATTTCAATACAGGAATGAAATCCTCATCTCCATTGACCGCCGAACTTACAATAACGACATCAAAGCCGAGAAGAGAATCCTTGTCTACAACCGACACATCCTTTGAAATGTCAAGGTCAACAACTGTTTTGTTCCTGATAAAGTCATCCGTTCCAAGAAACATGGAACGCACCACATCCATATCAGAGTTATAACCGCTGTAGGAAGAGTTGAAAACATAAGCTATCTTTGTCTGTTCAGGTTCTGTTGTGTCCTCATACAACTCGTTGCCCACACAGATTCTATATACGAAAACTCCTCCCTGTTCTGTTTTCAGCTTGACATCAGTTTCCTCTGCAAAGAAAGTCTCAGGTACAACGAATACGGCAGTATCAAGTGCATCCGACACCACGGTATTGATGTTTTCCGACTGTTCCGTCCCGTCCTCTATTACACCGTATGGCGAAGCTTTAAAGCCTCGTGCCGTTCCTTTTCTTGCAGTTTCATAAACAATAAAAATCTTCTCGCCCGGATTAACCCTCGGCACTACAACATAGTCTTCATCTTTCGAACCGTTAAGCCAAAGACTTGATTTACAAAATACATCAGGAGAGTCATAGTTTGCACATATACCCAAATGCTTTGCCGTTTTTTGTCCAAACACCAATCCTGACGTTTCCGGAACATCCCATTCCTCACCATTCACCTTCACCGTCATTGGGGTTTCGGCGGTTCTATTGTCTGTAACATACCGACCATCAGGTTTCGAATCGCCATGCAACCAACCGGTATTGTCGACAATGGCCTGTTCGATGTTACCAACCGTTTCCATACTCCACCCTTGCGTGAAATTCCAATTTTTACGTGTCTGTGCTCCCGCTGAGAGTACAAATGTCAGACACAGCCCCAAAGTAAATAATTTCCTTTTCATTTTTAATTTAATTATTGGTTCAACTTTGTAATAATATAATGTGGATTATACTGAAGCGCATACATTCACCGCGTTTCTTGTCTGCAAAATTAGCTTTTGGCACTATTGAAATACTATAAATATTTTCCGAAAAGATATAATATGGTGCGAAATGGTTTTTTTTTCATATCTTTGCACCCAACAATCAACTTAAAAATATACCAAAACATCAAACCGTTCAGATATGCCATACAATCCAATATTCAATCAAACCGTTTTCAACAAAATCATCATCCGGCTGCTATCGGCGATTATGTGTTCCATAACGATATCCACAACATGCCTAAGTGCGGAATACACAATGCGGCGCATTTCGTCAACCCAAGGATTGCCAAGCAACACTGTACATGACATCGTACAAGACGCACAAGGATATATATGGATGGGCACAAGTTACGGGCTTTGTCGGTTTGACGGCTACCATTCAACTAACCTGCATAATATAAGCTGCAACCCTAAAATAAATATTGAAGCGAACATTGCAATAGTCATACCCGATGACAGTAACCATCTCATATGGGCATGCACATCGGCAGGAACAGTAGTCTGCTACAATAAACTGACAGCACGGTTTGTCGACTACACGGGGTGTGGAGACCACACACGTCCGTATACATACATGCAACCCACCAACGGAGCGATGTGGCTCTACGGTGATGACACCGGAGCACGTTGCATAAAACTGCGCAACGGACATTTCCATACAGATGACTACAGAAAAGAACTCGGTAACATGCCATGCGACAGTGTAAGCCGGATATCAGAAGATGAAGCAGGAAATGTATGGATATTCACCAAACATGGTGCCGTTGTGGTGCCCCCAAAAGGTTCTCCACACAAATTGCTTACCGGAAGACAACTCGTTGCCGGTACGCGCTATGGACATGAAATGTTGTTACTCGACAACACCGGACGGCTTTACACTTTCGACATCCATCTGCGCAACACAAGAACCGTAACGACAGGTCGCTCCATAAGCAACATAACGGCCGATGTTATATGGAACGGACAATGGCTTATTTTCACACGTCAGGAAACCGTGGCCATTGACATACATAATGCCACGACATCCACCCCGCATAAACTTCAGTTGTCAGGCGGCATGAAATGCCGTGGTAACACTCCTGGATACAAGATTATTGCCGACACACACGGCGAAACACTCATCCTTAGTGACAACGGCAACATTGCCAGACTGCAACTGATGCAAAACGGAAATAACAGCTCGCAAAACGGCATAAAGATATGTGCAGCCAAAGGCAACGATAACAAACTGTATATTGCCACTGCCGGTAATGGCCTCTTTATCTACAATCCCGACACCCATACTATAGCCAGGCATCTTACTGCTGATCCAAACCATACATTGTTGTCCAATATCCAATATACAGTAATGGCCGACCGAGATGGGAATATATGGGTTAGTTGCGAATCTGCCGGTGTGACCTGTATCTCACCGGAACAAAAAGCCGGATTCAGATACATGCTTCCCGCCCCGGATAACAACAACGACATGGCCAACACTATTAGATACGTGACAACGACTTCATTCGGAAAAACTGTTGTCAGCACCAAGGCAAACACCATGCACACACTCTCCCCCTCCGATGGTACATTCAGCAATGAAATCCGAACCAAAGCGTGTATATATTCATATTTCACCGACAGCGACGGCCGTCAGTGGCTGGGTACACGAGGCGACGGTCTGTATGTGGACGGCATACGGTACAGTATTGACAACAAGCAACTGCACATAACATCAAACAACATTTACGATATTGCACAAGATGCACACGGACGAGTGTGGATAGCCACATGGGGTGGCGGACTACTCATGACACACCCCAAAGCCGGAGCTCCCTTCAAATTCAAGAAGTTTCTCACAAAATCACGAGACGAAAAACGTATACGCAAAATAAGCATCGCAAGCAACGGCCGTATGTGGATAGCGACATGCGGCGGACTGTACACAATTGACACTCGCCCCGCAGTCATAAACGACAACGACTTCAAACGATTCTGTGCTACAGACGGCACTTTTCCCATCAACAATATCATCTGCCTTGCAACGGCACACGACGGCACCTTGTATGCCGGAGGTTTGGGCTGCGGACTGATAAAGGCCGGACCTTACACAAATGGAGCATCTTTGCCGACAGAAGCCATAACCAAACGCCAGGGGCTGGCCAACAACAATATACGTTCAGTAATAGAAGACAACTACGGATATATATGGGCCGGAACAGAAGAAGGCTTGTCGAGAATTAACCCGCATAACAACACCGCAGAAAGTTACAACTTCAGCCCCACCCTGCCCGGTAACGTTTATTCGGAAGGAGCTGTCACTGCCGTTGCCGACGGAACTCTGCTGTTCGGCACCGGTCTCGGTGTTCTCGCCATATCACCTTCGAAACCCAACCGACAAAAAACATCAACGCACTATCCGCTGATAACGGACATACATGTAAACGGGAAAACAGCCTACGAAAACGCCGATGTGCCACTTATAAAAACAAATGAAGCCGGAAACAAAAGCATATCACTCAGTCACAATCAAAACACCGTAGAAATATTCTTCTCAAACATGTCATACAGTCATGTCTCATCAACATTCTACATGTATCGGCTTGACGGTGTGAACAATGATTGGGAAATGACCTCCGACGAACCAAAGGCACAATACAGCGGACTTTCCCCCGGAAGTTATACATTCCGTGTACGTTCAATGACCGCCAACGGACAATGGAGTGAGGATACGGCATTGGATATCACCATTCTACAGCCATGGTGGAATACGTTATGGGCATGGCTGATATACATATGCTCTGCCATTGCTTTATGCGGATGGCTCTACACATTGTGGTTCCGCAGTTATCGTCTGCGCCACCAAATGGCAGAGGAACACCGAATGACAGAACTCCGCCTCGAACTATTTACCCAAATAGCCCACGAATTCCGCACCCCATTATCCCTGATACAGGGCGCGGCAGAAAAACTGTATGGTTCTTCCGACAACAATGCGATGCGACAAGCCGTTCAAACCGTACGGCGAGGTACTGCCCGCCTGCTGCGCCAAGTCAACCAACTAATGGATTTTCGTCGTGTAAGCACCGACAACATAAAGCTATCGGTGAGTCACGATGACATAGTGCGTTTTATACGTGATATTGCCGACGATTTCCGTGTGGAAGCAGCCAATAAAAGTATCACCCTGTCATTTGTTCCTTTCACCCGTTCCTACGCCACACTCTTCGATCGCCGCATAATCGAAACCATAATCTATAACCTGCTCAGCAATGCTGTGAAATACACCCCAACCGGAGGCTCTATCACCATGCGGTTGTCATCTTCTGAAAACAGTCTGACACTAAGTGTGAAAGACAGCGGTCCCGGACTGACACAAGAACAGACAAAATGCCTGTATACACCTTTCATGCACGGCAGCATCAGTGGAGGCGGCATGGGTATCGGACTGTATACAGCACACCGCATGGCAGAGATTCACGGAGGCACACTTGTCTATTCATCCGCTCCCCACAGTGGCTGTATATTTTCCTTGACAATTCCCGATGGTGAAGGTACTTACTCTCCTTTTGAAACAGTTACAACGCAAGACCCAGACATTTCTCATCAGAAAGATATGGCTATCAAGGCACGCACAGAAGATATTTTGGGAATGATGTCCCGTCCGATGAACGATATGACAATAGCCATTATTGAGGATGATTCTGACATGGCAGCACAGATACGCACGGAAGCCGGAGCTTATTTCCGCACAGTATGTTATTTCGACGGACCTTCTGCCGTGACCGGCCTTATGGCCGATCCTCCCGCATTAGTGATATGTGACGTTATGCTTCCCGGACTCGACGGATACGATGTCGTACGCAGTTTGAGACGAAATATACAAGGGCGTAACATTCCTGTGATAATGCTTACCTCTTTCGATGATGAGGAACACCAGATGCGGGCCTATCGTGCCGGAGCCGATGACTATATGGTAAAGCCATGCAATTTCAATTTGCTCATGGCCAAAGCTGTGAGACTTATCAGTTATGCTTTACGCACAGAGACAGGAGAAGAAAACGCGGCTGAACATAAGTCCGGCATTGTGGTCATGTCGCAGATTGACAGGAAATTCATTGAAAGTGTCAATAACGCCGTTGAAAAGAATCTTGCCAATCCTGATTTCAATTTTGATACTGTAGCAGAAGACTTGGGAATGGGACGTACCAAGTTTTATGGCAAGATGAAAGAGCTGTATGGCATGACACCTGGGGCTTTTTTGGCCGATTACCGAATGAAAACAGCCAAACGCTTACTGGACGAATGTCGTTTCACACCAACAGAAGTGAGCTATAAAGTTGGATTCAAAAACTACTCATACTTCTCACTGAAATTTAAAACTAAATTTGGAATGGCTCCTACAGAATATAAGAAACGATGAAACAATCGGCACTATCGGCCTGTATTCCCCTCTCCTGTCCTATTTATAATAATGCCGTCCCTTAAAAATATACGATGACATAAAAGACACAATGAGATGATGACAACGTAAATGGCGATAAGTTGAACCGCATTAATATGAATATCCGTTATGACGGCTCCCGGCAATGATGACACTGCTGTAAGGAAAGCGTTAAGACCGTCTACAGTGAAAACAAGAAGTGCGGCAACCATCTTCTGTACCATGGGAACGAAGAAAAGGGCAAGCATCGTGGCTGACAGATAGAGAATAATGGTGACGGCAGGAACAGCCACGAGATTGCCTAGAAGGAAATATAACGGAACCGTGCCGAAATAATAAGCCACGAGCGGCGCCGTGGCAAGCTGGGCCGAACACGACATTACAAGAAGATTCCACAGCCAATTCAGAGCGCGGTGACGCTGCATGAAAGACCGTGAAACAAGACCGGAAGCGATGCGATTGGCCACGAGAATGGCTGCCACGGAAAGGAATGACAGTTGGAAACCGATGTCGTAAAGGCAGAAAGGATTGGCTACGAGCATTATCAAGGCGGCAAAAGCAAGGACATTGAGCGACATGCGGTCGCGACCGGTAAGTCCCACAACCGAATAAACGCTTATCATGATGGCCGAACGCACCACCGACGGCGACATGCCCACCATGAAGACATAAAGCCAGATGGCGACAACAAGCAGTGTCTCGCGCACTACGGCAAGACGATGCCCTATAAAGAACATTGACAAGAGCAGATAAATCATGCTGAGGTGCATGCCGGAAAGAGCTATGACATGCGACACGCCCGCGGCGGAATAAGCCTCGCGAAGACCGGAGGAAATCTCTGAACGATGGCCGAGAGTCATGGCCGAAACAATGGCAAAGCTATCGCCCTCGAGTCCGAGGCTGCGATAACGGTCGATTATCCTGTGCCGCAAACGCATAAACGTCAGCCGCGAACGCTGCCACACAGAAAGACCGCGCAGGCTGACAGAAGCCTTGTACCAATCGTCATAGAAGATGAACGTCTGTGCCGTTATGCCGTGTACCTTCAGATATGTGACATAATCAAAGTTCGACTTACCGAAGTTTTTAGGCTGCTTCATCGCCGAATACACAACAAGCCCGTCACCGACACCTATGGAGAGATAGCGCCGTTTGACGGTATCTTTCAGCAACGATGCCCTGACGGTACGACCGCACAACGGTCCGGAAGTGACAATCATGTCGAAACGAAGTGTCTTGCCCCGTTCGGTCGGTTCGCTTGCCACCACGGCCTCATATTCCGTTTCACCATCAGGCAACAGAATGTGACTATTTGCTTCTGCAACGGTTATTAACGCACAACCCGTGAAACAAGAGGAAACGAGAATGGCGAGACTCTGCGGAACCGGGCGTTCGGCGAGCAATAAACATACGGCAACAGACACTGCCACCGCAATTATCCAAACCATGCCGTCGATATAAGGCACCAAAAAACTTCCGGTGATTATGCCGGCAATCACGCACAATGCAATGGGGATGAGTGGATAAATACGGAATATGCCTTTACCGTTCATGGCATGACAATTTTAAGTCTTGTCGAAAAGAATAAAAAAACGCGGAGAACCAAGGTTTCGCTATGAAAATCCTTGCTTCTCCGCGTCCTTAAATATTGTTTTGTCTTAAAATCACATCATCAGTTTGCTGCTGCCGCAATCCATTCGTAAACACAACTGAACACACCGAAAGCCACGATGCCGGCAGTACAGAGGGCAAGGGCAAGGCGGGTGTTGCAGTCGCTGCGGAATGTGGGAAGCGGCGACTCCTCGTCTTTGATGTACATGGCCTTCACTATCAGCAGATAGTAGTAGAGACTCACCACAGTATTAATCAAGGCGATGAACACAACGAAATATGCCCAAAACGAGCCCTGCTCGGCGGCAGCCATGAAGACGAAGAACTTGCTGAACATTCCCGCGAACGGAGGAATACCGGCGAGCGAGAACAAGGCAAGCGTCATCAGGAAAGAGAGCTTGGGGTTGGTCTTGTAAAGTCCGTTGTAGCTGTTCATGCGGGTCGTACCGCCATTGTTCTGCTCAACGGCATTGATAACCGTGAACACACTCATATTGGCAACCACATACACCAGCACATAGTATGTCAGCGCGGCAATGCCTGTTGCACTGTTGCCCACCACGGCAAGCATGATGTAACCGGCCTGAGAGATGGAGCTGAAAGCCATGAAGCGCTTCAACTCGTTCTGACGGATGGCAAAGAGGTTGGCTATGGTGATGCTGAGCACGATGACGATGTAGAGCAGATACTCCCAATACTCTATCATCGGGGCAAACACCTTCATCAGTATAATCATCAGCGTGAGCGTGGCTGCACCCTTCGATACTACGCTAAGGTAGCCGGTAACGGGTGTGGGCGCACCCTGATAGGTGTCGGCCGTCCAGAAGTGGAACGGAACAAGAGAAATCTTGAAGCCGAGTCCGCTGAAGAAGAATACGAGTCCCATGATGGTGAGGGGCGACGTAGTAATCTGCATGGCTACATCATCGAAATAGAGTGTGCCGACGGCTCCGTAAATAAACGAGATACCGTAAAGCATCACACCGCTCGAGAATGTTGCCGTAAGAATGTACTTGGCTGCACCTTCTGCCGAATTTTTCTTCATCTTGTCGAAAGCCACAAGGCATGCCATGGGCACCGACGCCATCTCAAGACCGAGGAAGAACATGAGGAAATGTCCTGAAGACATCATCATGTACATACCGAGCAGAGTGGATATGACAAGCATATAGAATTCTCCCGCCTTATTCTTCACATCGTCACGGTTGAGCCACGGCTGTGCCATGATGAGCACGATGAGCGTTCCGGCGGTGAGGATGAGCTTCATCACGTTGACAGCATCACTCGTTACATAGAGTCCGCCAAAAGCCGATGTAGGTTCGGCAAGAGCGCACGGGGCAATCTGGGCGAGCATGAGCACACCGGTAAGGGCGTAGAGCACCGACTGCTTCTTCCCGTTGCCATGCAGTGCGAAATCAGCAATGAATACTATTACCAGAATTGCCATCAGTGTGGCTTCCGGCAGCATATTTAAAAATTGACTGTAATCCATTTGTACTGATAGTTTTTTAGAAGTTAATTACGCTAAGTATCGATGCCACGCCATCGGTGATGATGTTGCTTGCCCACAACGGGAACGAACCGAGACCTGCCACACAGAAGATAAGGCAGCATACAGACAAGCGCTCATCCCAAGTGGCATCGGTAAGTTCGAGATAGTGGGGATTGGTCACCTTTCCGAAAAGTATCATGCCCACCGTACGCAGGATATAAACAGCCGTAACAACGATTGACGTACAAGCTATTATGGTAGCCACGCGGTGGAACATGTCGGCGTTCTCGAACGAACCCACGAAGATGGTCATCTCGGCGATGAATCCGGAGAAGCCCGGCAGACCGAGGTTTGCCAAACCGGCAATGACATAACCTACGCTGAGGAAAGGCATTATCTTCATCAGTCCGCCCAACTTGCGGATGTCACGTGTGTGTGTACGGCCGTAAATCATACCGATGAGGGCGAAGAAGAGGGCCGTCATAAGTCCGTGTGAAAGCATCTGAAGAATGGCACCGGTGCAGGATGTCTTGGTCATCATGAGAAGTGCGAAAAGCACCAGACCGCAGTGAGACACCGACGAGTACGCATTGATGTACTTCAGGTCGGTCTGTACACAAGCCGAAAGAGCACCATAAACCACAGAAATTGTGGTAAGGATAAGGAATATCCAAGACAACTCCTGAGCGGCATCGGGCAACAGGTACATTGCCACGCGGAAACATCCGTAACCTCCCAGCTTCATGAGCACACCGGCGTGGAGCATTGACACGGCAGTAGGAGCCGAAGCGTGACCGTCGGGTGACCATGTGTGGAACGGGAACAGGGCACCGAGCACACCGAAACCGATGAAGATGAACGGGAAGAATATCTTCTGGATGTCAACGGGTATGTTGTGCATGGCGGCAATCTCCTGTACATTCATTGTTGTGGCACCGCTGAAATAGTAGATACCGAGAATACCGATGATGAGAAGTGCCGAACCTCCCATGAGCATCAATGTCAGCTTCATGGCAGCATACTCCTTGTTGCCGCTTCCCCAAACACCGATAAGAAGGTACATCGGGATGAGGGCAACCTCATAGAACATGAACATGGCGAACATATCGGTGCAGATAAAGAATCCGTAAACACCGGTAGAAAGCAGTGTGAACCAAAGGAAATATTCCTTGGTCAGCGGCTTCAGCTGCCATGAGGCAAATGTTCCGGTGAACACGATGATACTCGAAAGAAGCAGCATGACAACAGAAATGCCGTCAACACCCACTGCATAGGCAATGTTCAAAGGCTCAAACCATGTAACGCTCGATGTGAGCAGCATGGGATATTCCTCGGCAGGCATGGTGGCACGCAAATCAAGGAACTCGAACACCAGCCATACTGACAGGGCCAGCAGACACGAGGCTCCGGCCACCATCACACCACGAACCTGATTGAGGTTGCGGGCTATCCAAAGGCCGAGCAACATCAGGACGGGGATTACTACGAATAGACTTAATATATTCATCTTTTCTGATTATATGCAAAGTAATACTAATGTTAAAGCCACTGTGCCAGTAATAAACCATACGGCATATTTGCGCACGTCGCCACTCTGCCACGGACGGATGGTCTCTCCGGCCTCGTTGGCTCCCCAGGCAAGGAAGTCGAACGTACCGTCGATGACGTGGCGGTCGAACCATGCAATGGGTGTGCTGACGCAACGGAAGATGATCTTGTGTGTGACGAACATGTAAACCTCGTCCATGTAGAAGCGCTTGTAAGCGGCACGATGGAGCTTGGGGAACGTCTTGTAGAGTTTGTCGGCAATGGGCTGCTTGTCACCTTTATATATATATGTGGCAAGAGCTATGCTGATAAGTGCGATAATGGTGCTCGTCGCAGCCACCTGCACATCGAAGTGGATGTTGTACTCCGCACCTGATGCCGTAACGAAACTGCCGAAGCTGCCACCCCACCCTGCGAAACCGGCGATTGTGGTATATACACCCACACCTACGGTAATCACACAAAGCACGATGAGCGGCAGGGTCATGTTGAGCGGAGCCTCGTGGGGCGTGTGATGGGCGTGGAGTTCCTTATTCTCAGTTCCCCAGAATATGCCGTAGTAAAGACGGAACATGTAGAAGGCCGTCATGGCGGCCACACCGGTCATAATCCAACCGACAACGGGGCTGTAGGCAAAGCATGCGGTGATAATCTCATCCTTGGAGCTGAAGCCCGAGAAGAACGGAATACCGGCAATGGCAAGGCACGAGATAAGGAATGTGATATGCGTGATGGGCATATACTTGCGGAGTCCGCCCATCGTCGACATCTCGTTGGAGTGAACAGCATGGATGATACATCCGGCACCGAGGAACAGACAAGCCTTGAACATGGCGTGTGTGAACAGGTGGAACATGGATGCCATGTAGCCGAGCTGTGCGTGATTGTCAAGCACCTCACCGTGATGGCCGGGCAGGCAGACGCCGAGCGAAACCATCATGAAGGCAATCTGTGAAATCGTCGAGAAAGCAAGCACACGCTTGATGTCGCTCTGTGCACAGGCAACGGCAGCGGCATAGAAAGCGGTGAACACGCCAATCCAAACAACAATGCTCATCTGACCGGGAGCATACTCAACCCACAGGGGGAACAGACGCGCAATCTGGAACACACCGGCAACAACCATCGTTGCGGCATGGATAAGTGCGCTGACAGGTGTCGGGCCTTCCATGGCATCGGGCAACCAGATGTGCAACGGGAACATGGCACTCTTACCGGCACCACCGATGAACATCAGCACAAGAGCCGTGGGCAGGATGAATCCGCCTGCGGTTACAGCCTTCATAACGTCAACGGGAATGAACGGAGCCGTACCGTCGGCCATCACGACATCACCGGCAAACGAGAAGCTGAACGAACCTGTATAGTAACCGAAGATAAGGATACCGATCAGGAAGAACATATCGGCAAAACGCGTCACGATGAACGCCTTCTTTGAAGCCGAAACGGCAGCCTGAAGCGGATAGTAGAATCCGATGAGCAGATAAGAGCTCACACCCACAAGCTCCCAAAACAAGTACATCTGGAATATGTTAGTGGCAACCACAAGTCCGAGCATGGACATGGTGAAGAGGCTCAGGAAAGCGTAATACCGCTGAAAGCCCTTCTCACCGTGCATATAACCGAACGAGTAGATATGCACCATCAGGCTGACAGTGCTTATCACGATAAGCATCATCACCGAGATGGGATCGAGCATAATGCCGAGGTCGAAGTTAAGATGACCGAGGGGCAACCACGTGAAGTTGTAGGGCACCAATGTCAAGAACGCGCCGTCAGCTCCACGCTCTGCCGTGAAATAACAGAATGCGGTGTAATAAGACAGTACGGTCACAATACCCAACGATGTGGTACCGATGAGTCCGGCAGTCTTATGCGACATCTTCATGCCGGCCAATCCCAATACGATGAAGGAGAGCAGCGGCAGAAGGAGTATCAGAAATACAAAACTATAATCCATAACTCACATTAAAATTTCATGTTTTCAATACTGTTCACCTGGTCGCTGTTGAAGTTACGGTAAACATTGATAATTATCGCGATGGCCACCGCACTCTCGGCCGCACTGACACCGATGGAGAACAGGGTCATGAAGAAACCCTCCAGCTCACCGGGGAACAGCATGCGGTTGAACGCAGCGAAATTGAGGTCGACGGCATTGAGCACAAGCTCGATGGAGATGAGCATGGCTATCAGGTTGCGGCGGGTGACGAAACCGAACACGCCGATAAAGAACAACAGTGCACTAAGCACGAAATAATATTCTACTGGTACCATAAATTATTTCTCCTCCTCTTTTCTTGATACTACAATACCTCCAATGATACATGCAAGCAGGAACACCGAAATGAACTCGAACGGGAGCACATACTGGTATTTCTCGCTGCCGAGCAGAGCCTGACCGACAACACTCATGGGCACCTCCACATCTTCTGTGCCACAGGCCTTGCACAGGAACTCGTTCTTCAGGAGAATGAGAGCCACAACGGCAAAACCCACGAGAGAGACGCAAGCTCCGCAAAGTGCACGGCTACACTTCACGCGCTCAACGATGCCCTGCAACGTGCGCTTGCCCACAAGCTGTATGGCAAACACATAAATCATCGTCACACCACCGGCATAAACACTGATTTGGGCTGCGCCAAGATAAGTATAGTCGAGCAGGAAGTAAAGACCTGCCACACCGAAGAGAACGAACAGCATGAAAGTGGCTGCCCGCATGATACGGGTCGTTGTCACGCACATCACGGCTGAGCCGAGAATGACAACGGCAAGGATTATAAACATTACTAAATTAGCCATAATACTATCGTCCTCCCTTTATTTTTTAGTGTTCCACTTGCCGATTTCGATAGGTGAGCCACCGTCAATGATGTTTGGCAGCGACGGCTCGTACTTCACTTCCTTGTCGAGGTGGAGCACCAGCGAATCGCGCTCAAAAGTGGAGTTCTCGAAATCGTTTGTAAACTTGATGGCGTCCTGGGGACAAACGTTGACACAGAGCTGGCAGAACATGCAGTCGCCAAGATCGTACCGATAGTCGGTAAGGAACCTCTTTTTCTTGCCGTCCTCTGTCTCACGCATCTCCGACGTAATCTTGATTGTTCCGTTGGGACATGCCTTCTCGCACAGTGTGCAGGCGATGCACTTGTGGTTGCCCTCGGCATCGTGCGGCATGACGAGACGTCCGCGATGGCGCTCAGACACGTGCAGCGTTGTCTTGCGGTTTTCCGGATATTGTTCGGTCACCTTTGGAGTGAAGTATTCCTTCAAGGTTACCCCAAAACCGGTGAGCAGCGACTTTATGCCTTTCGCTGCACCTCCGAAATATGAATTGTTATTTTCCATTGTCTAATGAATTAATAATTCAGCCGTATCACACATTATTTAATATACCATCCCAATGCCACGATGACAGTCATGAGCACAAGGTTGAGCAGTGATAACGGCATGAGATATTTCCACTCAAGCTTCAGTATCTGGTCAATGCGCAGACGCGGGAACGACCAGCGTATCCAGAGCAATACCCAAACAAGGAGGAATGCCTTGCCGAGGAACCAGACGATTCCGGGGATATAGTCCATCACGGCATCAAAACCGGCCACACCAATATGTATAGGCATCCATCCGCCGAGGAACACTGTCGTGGCAACACCGGCAATGACGAACATATTGAGGTACTCGGCCAGATAGAAGAATCCGAAACCCATACCAGAATACTCCGTGTGATAACCGGCGGTAAGCTCACTCTCGGCCTCGGGAAGGTCGAACGGGCCACGGTTGGCCTCGGCATTACCGGCCACGAGGAACACGAGGAAAGCGATGATGGCAGGGATGTGACCCTGGAATATGAGCCATCCGAACGCCCCCGACTGAGCCTCAACAATACCGCTTATCTGCATCGTTCCTGTAAGCACAACGGCCGTGATAAGGCAGAGGCAGAGCGACATCTCGTAAGAAATCATCTGCACGGCGCCACGCATGGCCGACACCACACTATACTTGTTGTTAGAACCCCATCCGGCGAGGAACACGCCGATAACGCCGATGCTCGAAATGGCCGTGAGCAGGAATATTCCGACATTGAAGTCGAGGATGCCCGCTCCCTTGTTCCAGGGCATGAACGAGAATGTTCCCACAGAAGCGATAAGCACGAGGAACGGAGCCACGAGATAGAGCAGCTTGTCTGCCTTGTCAACGAAGAATATCTCCTTCTGGAGCATCTTCAGCACGTCGGCAAACACCTGAAACACGCCCCACGGGCCGACACGCATCGGGCCGAGACGGCACTGGAAGTAGGCGCACACCTTGCGCTCCATGAAAATGAGCACGATGGCCAGCAAGGCGTATGCCGTAAGTATCAGTACACCCACGAGCACGCACTCGATGAGTATCGACAGGAAGTCTCCCAAACCGAGAGTCTCACGCAGGAGACTGTCGAACCAAGTTGTTACTATACTAAAATCAAACATAACTTAATTATCTGTCAATATCAGGAATTACGTAATCTAATGTAGCGCCTACGGCAATGAGGTCGGCAATCTTCTCGCCGCGCAGCAGCTCGTCCATGGCCGATACCAGCGGCAGACCCATCGGACGGAACTTCAGGCGGTAAGGACTCTTGTCGCCCTTTGAGTCGAGATATACGCCGATTTCGCCACGGCTTCCCTCGCACGATGTGTACCACTGTCCTTCGGGAACCTTGATAATGGGCTTCTGCTTGATGTAGAAGTCGCCGGCGGGAATGTTGTCGATGAGCTGCTCGATGATGCGGATGCTCTGCTCCATCTCGTCCATACGTACCATGTAGCGGTCGAAGCAGTCACCGTTCTGATAAGTAATCTCGTCGAACTCAACCTTGCCGTACATATCGTACGGATGGTTCTTGCGCACGTCGTTGTGCCATCCTGTGGCACGGCCCGTACCTCCGGTGCATCCGTAGCTGATGGCGTTCTCCATAGAAAGCTTGCCCACGTTCTTGAAACGGTTCTGCAGGATGACGTTGCCGGTGAAGATGTCACGATACTCCTGGAACATCGGCTTCATATAGGCACACAGCTTCTTCACGTTCTGCACGAAGTTGGGGTCGATGTCTTCCTGGCATCCGCCGATGCGGTAGTAGTTCTGAATCAGACGTCCGCCCGTGGTCTCCTCCATCACGTTGAGCACCTGCTCACGGTCGCGCATACCATATATAAATGCGGTCAGCGCTCCGAGGTCCTGCGCGCAGCATCCGTAGAACAGCAGGTGGCTGTCAAGACGCTGCAGCTCGTCCATAATCGTACGGATATACTTGATGCGGTCGGTCAGCTCCACGCCCATGGCCTCCTCTATGACAGAGCAGAGGGCGTGACGGTTCATCATGGCGCTCAGATAGTCCATACGGTCGGTCAGAGCCAATGTCTGCGGATAGGTGTAGCTCTCGCACATCTTCTCTATGCCGCGGTGTATGTATCCGCAATGGGGATAGATCTTCTTGATTGTCTCACCGTCGAGCACGGTCTGCAGACGGAGCACACCGTGGGTGGCAGGGTGCTGCGGACCGATGTTGATTACATAGTCGTCGTCGCCGAACAGCGGGCGCTTCGTTGTCACGAGTTTCCCGTCCTTGTTGAGGTTATACTCGAAGGTATAGTCAGGCTCTGGGTCATCCGTCAGCACATACTTGTTGTTCTCGGCGCTCATGTCGTAATCCTTGCGGAAAGGATAACCCTCAAAGTCAGAGCGCAGATAGAGGCGGCGCATGTCCTTATGGCCGAGGAACTTTATTCCAAAGAAGTCGTACACCTCGCGCTCCAGAATCTCGGCGCTCTTCCACAGGTGCATCACCGTCGGTATGTAGGGCTCGTTGCGGTCGGCATTGACAGCCTTCACGCTCATGCGCTCGTGCGTCTTCGTGTTTTCAAGAATGTAGATACATCCCAGTCCTTCCTCGCCGAAGTCCTCACCAACGATAGTCACAAGGAAGTCGAAATGCTTTTCGTTCTTCAGTTTTGCCATCTCTGCGGCAAACACGTTCAATTCGAATTGTCTGTTTTCTAATTTCATCGTCTCGTCTTCCTTATGTTATTTGTTAAAACCTTCCGGAACATTGGCCACCACCACCGGCTTCTTCTCCTTGTGGTTGCGGCCTCCGAAGAATTTCTCAATCTTCACCTTACGCTGCAGCTGCATCATGCCGTAGAGGATTGCCTCCGGACGCGGAGGACAGCCGGGCACAAACACGTCAACAGGCACAATCTCCTCGATACCCTTCACCACGTGGTAGCTGCTCTTGAACGGGCCGCCGGAAATGGCGCAGCCGCCCACGGCCACCACATACTTGGGTTCTGCCATCTCGTCGTACAGACGCTTCAGCACCGGAGCCATCTTGTGCGTAATCGTACCGGCACACATGATGAGGTCGGCCTGACGGGGGGAGTTGCGCGTAACCTCGAATCCGAAACGGGCGAAGTCATAGCGGGCGCATCCCACGGCCATAAACTCGATACCGCAGCAGCTCGTGGCAAACGTCAGAGACCACAGCGAGTTACTGCGTCCCCAGTTGATGGCCTGGTCGAGCGAACCTACAAACACATCCACACCACCCTCGTGAAGTTCGTTGACAATCTTCTCGAGAGACTCGTTATCCTTAAACTCTGCGTAAGGAATACTCTTGATATGCGGCTTTCTCACTTCCATTCCAACGCTCCTTTCCGCCAGGCGTATGCCAAGCCAAATACAAGTACCAACAGGAAGAAACCGATGCTCAGCAGCGCCATCGCACCGAACTCCTTAACTACCACTGCCCAGGGATACAGGAATACTGTCTCCACATCGAACATGAGGAATAGAATAGCGAACAGGTAGTAGCCCACAGACATAGGTAACCAAGACGAACCGCGAGTCGGTATACCGCACTCGAATGGCTCACCCTTTACCTTGTTGTATGAGCGCGGGCCGATGAGTTTCGCGATTACATAGGCCGCTGCTACCAGTACAATAGCCGTTACAAGAACGGTAAGTAACAAGATAAAATACATAAAAATATTATAATATTACAAATTTGTACGCCGTTAAAAGCGATGCAAAGGTAATAAAAATATCGCAAAGAATATTATTAAAAGCAAAAAAATGTGGAAACGCATAATGATTTGCCCTTTCCAACCATTTTGTCACCAAAATCTTTTGCCGGAAATGGATTAAAATGTATCTTTGCAGAAAACGATTCCCAAAATGAGCAAAACTGATTATATTGCCATTCTGCAATCCAGCAGCGAGACACTTCGAAGAAACTTCGGAATAAAGTCACTCTGCCTTTTCGGCTCTATCGCCCGCAATGAGCACAAAGCGGCAAGCGACGTGGATGTCTGTGTCGATACGGAAACGCCCAATCCCTTCATCCTCATGGATATGAAAGAGTATCTGGAGCAACTGTTCGGATGTCCGGTTGACATCGTGCGCAATCACAAAAACATCAATCCTTTTCTAAAAAAGCGGATAGAAAATGAAGGAATCATTATCTTCTGAGAATCTTGCACTGGAAATTCTGAAAGAAATAGAATCTGCCATCATAAAGATAAAAGACCGCACTTCATATATTCAATGTGCTGATGACTTTCTTTTAACGCCTGCCGGCATGGAAAAACTTGATGCCGTCTGCATGCAACTCATCGCCATAGGAGAAAGTTTGAAAAATCTCGATAAAGTGACCAATCAAACTTTGCTCCCTACCTACCCGCAAATTCCTTGGAAAAAAGTAAAAGGTCTTAGAGACATCATCGTACATCACTATTTCGATGTTGATGCCGAACAGATTTGGTGGATTATAGAAAAAGAATTAGATCCGCTTCTTAAAGCCATCACATTCTTTATAAAGAAATACCAATAAAGGATAATGTACACTTTTCTGCATATTTTAATTTGTCCTTTCCAACCATTTTGTCACCAAAATCTTTTGCTGAAAATGGATTTAAATGTATCTTTGCAACAACAGTATTAAATATTTTACACACATATATAATATATGGAACAACTCGTTGAGATATCAAAGACTCAAATCATAATGGCCTTTGTCGCCACCTGCATAGAGTCAACCGCCCATCTGCTCAACGTAAGCTATCAGGATGTTTATCAAAGGATGAAGCGCGTGGGAATGATTGAGAACTACATCATTCCAAACTACGAGTTGCTGCATAGCGAAAGCCGGGAACATCTCGCCGCCGGCATGGCCGAATGTTTAAGAAACTGGGAGAAAACAACCAAATATGCATCCTCAATCAAGATATAGCCGACAAACACCTCACATATTATGGAACAGAACAGCTATTACGACCCCGTTAAATCACCGGTAATACAGGAAATCATCATGAGTAACCGCATTGCTTCAATCGCCATGGAACTGTCACGGCGATTGTCCACCACCCCACTCCATGCCCTACAGATGTTCTACGAGAGCCGTACATGCGCCGACCTTCACGATAAAAACACAGGGCTCTATCTATATGGCGATCTCTATATTGCCGACGAATTTATGCGGGAGAAAGAGCTTTAAGGATTCTGTCATTTACGCACAACAGATACGAACGACAAAACCAAACTTCATTTTCTTGTCAGTTTTAATATAACCCGTTTGTAGGATTGATAAAGCAGTAATATCAACGCAGCGATAGGGTTTATATAGAGTGATGTTTCAAGTCATGATTAATACCGTTTGGTATTTTTTGAAAAATCGCTTGAAAAATATCTGTCTCTTATACACATCTGACGCTGCCGACGACTCCTTACGTGTAG
>ENA-OYXX01000394-OYXX01000394.1-human-gut-metagenome-genome-assembly--contig:-NODE-394-length-20764-cov-7.537061_pt1 | contig 20764 bp, 16 predicted proteins | sample MGYA00243976_ERZ653434 | MGnify/ENA primary metagenome ERZ653434 (study PRJEB26926, sample SAMN06165112) | human gut metagenome | biome: ENVO:00009003; feature: ENVO:2100002; material: ENVO:00002003...
GATCTACACGTAAGGAGTCGTCGGCAGCGTCAGATGTGTATAAGAGACAGTCGTATCATTGTAGCATTATGAACGAACATAAGGTTTCTATAATATGCCCAATATATAACGAAGAGCAGTATATTGGTAAATTTATAATGTCAATTCTTGCTCAAGACTATCCACAAGAAAGTCTTGAGGTGTTCTTCGTTGATGGCGGAAGCACAGATAAGACAATAGAAATCTTGAAAAGATACATTTCCGAACGACACAACATGTCACTCTTGGACAACCCGCAACATACAGTGCCATACGCCCTAAATAAAGGCATTGCACAGTCTGGGGGAGATATCGTTGTAAGAATTGATGCCCATTGCATATACCCATCAGATTATATTACGACCCTTGTCAAATATTTGCATGAACTTGATGCAGATAATGTAGGTGCCGTATGGCATACTGTACCGGCAAAAGACACGGCCGTGTGCCACGCCATCGCAATAGCATCGAGCCATCCGTTCGGTGTCGGCGATTCGAAGCATAAAATCGGAACGAAACAGATAATGCGTGTTGACACCGTTCCTTTCGGATGTTACAGACGTGATGTTTTCGACAAGATAGGCCTGTTTGACACCGAACTGACACGTAATCAAGATGACGAGTTCAATGCCAGGCTGATAAATCATGGGGGAAGCATATACCTGATACCACAACTTGTAATAAACTATACCGCCCGAGACACCATCGGAAAAATGTGCAGGATGTATTATCAGTATGGCTTATTCAAACCTTTGGTAAACAAGAAACTCGGTCACCCGGCCACAGTAAGGCAGTTTTTCCCAATGCTCTTCCTGTTGGGAATAATCATCGGCGGCATATTGAGTTTTTTCTCCAATATCATATTGTGGATGTATACGGCAGTGCTTGCCCTTTACATACTCATAGGCATGACAATAGGATGCAAGTATGCCGTGAAACTCAAAAGACCGTTATTGGCAGTACTCATGCCATACTTATTTGCCAATGTCCATCTAAGCTACGGCTACGGCTACTTGAGAGGCATCTACAAAATACTGGCAAACAAGAAATTTAACGTAGAATCTAACAGATAACAAAAATAAGAAAGAAATGAAAATACCATTTTCACCACCAGATATAACAGAGGCCGAGGCCAATGAAGTGCGCGATGCGCTATTGTCAGGATGGATAACCACCGGTCCGCGTACAAAAGAGCTGGAACGGCAAATAGCCACATTCTGTAACACCGACAAGGCTGTATGCCTCAATTCGGCAACGGCATGCCTCGAATTGGCATTAAGAGCACTGGGCATAGGCCCCGGTGACGAAGTAATCACATCGGCATACACATACACAGCTTCGGCAAGTGTGGTATGCCATGTGGGTGCAAAACTTGTGCTCATCGACACAAAAGAAGACTCATGGGAAATGGATTACGACCGCATGGCCGACGCAATCAACGAGCGTACCAAAGCCATTATACCTGTCGATTTGGGTGGAGTGCCATGCGACTACGACAGCATATTGGCCGTAGTGGAAAGCAAACGCCACCTTTTCCGGCCGGCCAACGACATACAGAAAGCCATTGGCAGAGTTGCCATAGTGGCAGATGCCGCACACGCTTTCGGCGCCAAACGCAACGGACAGATGGTGGGAAGCATTGCCGACTTCACGTCGTTCAGTTTTCATGCCGTGAAGAACTTCACCACGGCCGAAGGCGGAGCGCTTACATGGCGCACGACCGACGGTATCGACAACGAACGGCTTTACAAGGAGTTCCAGTTGCTTTCGCTTCACGGACAGAGCAAGGATGCACTGGCCAAGACACAGCTCGGAGCATGGGAGTATGACATCATATCTCCGAACTACAAATGTAACATGACAGACATCATGGCCGCCATAGGTCTGGTGCAGATGAAGCGCTACCCCACTCTGCTGCAACGCCGGCGCCAGCTCATTGAATGGTACGACAACAGACTGAAAAGCCACAACGTGCAAGTGCTTGACCATTACGGCAACGGCCATGAATCGTCGGGGCATCTGTATCTTGTCAGACTGCTCGGCAGAGACGAGGCGTTCCGCAACAATGTGATTACGGAAATGGCAAAGCGTGAGATTGCATGCAACGTCCACTTCAAGCCGCTGCCTATGATGACGGCATACAAGGCTTTGGGATTCGACATTGCCGACTATCCGAACGCATACGCGCAGTTCTGCAACGAGATAACGCTGCCATTGCATACCAAACTTACTGACGAACAGGTAGAATACCTATTACAGAACTTCATAGACATAGCGTTTTGACAAGACTATTCGACATATTGTTCTCACTGATAGGACTGGTAATCCTGTCGCCCGTCTTCCTTATTATCTATATTCTGATAAGAGTGGAAAGCAAGGGCGGAGGATTCTACAGTCAGGAACGTGTGGGCAAGAACGGAACCACATTCAAGCTGTTGAAGTTCCGCTCCATGCGCACCGGTGCCGATAAGCAAGGACTGATAACCGTGGGCGGACATGACTCACGCATCACGCGCATGGGCTATATCATACGCAAATACAAAATTGACGAGCTTCCGCAGCTGCTCAACGTACTGAAAGGCGACATGAGCTTGGTGGGACCGCGCCCCGAGGTAAGGAAATATGTAGACATGTATACCGACGAACAACGGCGCGTGTTAAGTATAAAGCCCGGCATCACCGATTATGCCTCGATAGAGTATTCTGACGAGAACGTGATACTCGGACAAGCTGACGATCCGGACAAAGTGTATGTTGAACAAATCATGCCCGACAAGATAAGGCTGAACATGCGGTATATCGAGAATCATAATTTAATGGAATATTTCAAGATAATATTTCTGACAATTAAGAAAATCGTATAAATTGAAAGAACAAGCAAATGAGTATATTAAACAAACTGTCACATTGGTATTTCTCAAAAGACGCGCTGCCCTATTGGTGTGTCCTCGTTTTCGACTGCCTTGTTGTCATATTCTCAGGACTCACATGCTACACACTTGACCATGGTGCCGAAACGACATCAGATTACTTTATGCCCATCCTTGGCACATTGTCATTTTATCTTATATTTTATATGATAGGGTTCCGCATAATGCACACTTACTCGGGCGTGATGCGATATACGTCGTTTTCCGACATCAGCAGAATTGCCATGGGCAACCTGATAGGAGTCTTAATGATAGCCTTGCTGAGACAGTTCTTCAACTTCGACGATTGGTTTATGCCGATAAGGATGCGCGAATTGGCCTCCACCTTTGTTCTTGCCACGGTAATTATGTGGGCTGCACGCATGGTGGTAAAGTATATGTTTGAGTATTACCGCATGGACCAAGAAGCCAAACCTGCTTTCATATATGGTGTAAAGAATGGGGGGACAAGCATTGCCCGCGCCATAAATTCAGAAGAGACAAGACAGTTCCGCCTATTCGGTTTCATCAGCGATGCCGAAGACATGGTTGGTAAGGAACTGATGGGCATGAGAGTGTACCGCAACGACGGCAACATCGTGAAAAAGATGATTGAACAGAATGTCAAGACACTGCTCATATCGCCGCTGAAACAAAAAGCACTTGCCAACAATCCCGTAATGGTTGACCAGCTGATAGAAGCCGGAATATCCATACTGATAATGAATACAACAACCGAATGGGACGGAAAAAGCGACATCTCGCCCAATCAGCTGAAAGAAGTCGAGATAGAAGACCTGTTGCCACGCGACGAGATACAGATAGACCTCAAGGCCGTCGGTGACCTGCTGCGTGGCAAGAGCATCATGATAACCGGCTCGGCAGGAAGCATAGGCAGCGAGATTGCGCGTCAGGTGGCCGAGTTCATGCCTGAGAGAATCATCATGATAGATCAGGCCGAAACACCACAGCACGACATGCGTCTGTACATGAAGAAAAAGTATCCGCATATAAAGGCAGAGACCGTGGTGACATCAATATGCAACCAAAGCCGCATGGAGACACTCTTCAAGATGTACAAGCCCGACTATCTTTTCCATGCCGCAGCCTACAAGCATGTGCCCATGATGGAAGACAACCCCTGCGAGGCCATTCAGAACAATGTCAACGGAACAAGAATAATGGCAGACCTGTCGGTGAAATACGGTGTGAAGAAGTTCGTCATGATATCCACCGACAAGGCCGTAAACCCGACAAACGTGATGGGATGCTCAAAGCGTATCTGCGAAATATACGTGCAGAGCCTCGACAAGGCTATAAAGAACAACGGAAAGAACGGAGTGACACAGTTTGTGACAACCCGTTTCGGCAATGTGCTCGGTTCCAACGGCTCTGTGATTCCGCTGTTCAAGGAACAGATAAAGAACGGCGGTCCGCTGACGGTGACCCACCCCGACATCTTCAGATACTTCATGCTCATACCCGAAGCCTGCAAGCTGGTGCTCGAAGCCGGAACGAAAGGACACGGCGGTGAGATTTTCGTATTCGACATGGGGGCACCGGTAAAGATTGCCGATTTGGCAAAACGCATGATAAAATTGAGCGGCGCCAAAAACATCGACATAAAATATACGGGACTGCGCGACGGTGAAAAACTGTACGAGGAAGTGCTCAACGACCAGGAGATAACCAAACCGACATTCCACAAGAAGATAAAAATAGCAACGGTCAGGGAATACGACTTCAACAAGGTGAAAGACATGGTTGACAAACTCATCGCCGAAAGCTACCAGTACGATGACATGAAAACCGTAATGGGAATGAAGAGAATAGTGCCGGAATACAAGAGCAACCACTCCAAATATGAAGTGTTGGACACAGAAGAGAGGTTATGAACGCAAAAGAACGAATGGAAACGAAAACGGATTATATACACGACGGAATGAATGTGGTGGAGCGCCATCTGAAGCGGACGATAGACTTCATCATGGCATGCTTATGCCTCATTCTGTTCTCACCCCTATTCATTATCTGCTATATCGCCGTACGCCGTGAAGACAAGGGACCGGCCATATTCAAGCAGGAGCGCATCGGACTTCATGGCAAGCCTTTCTACATATACAAGTTCAGAAGCATGAAGGTGGATGCCGAGAAAGACGAACCCGAACTATACCAGCACGAAAACGACACACGGCTTACAAAGACCGGCCGCTTCCTCCGCAATCATCATCTTGACGAACTGCCGCAGTTGTGGAATGTGATAAAGGGTGACATGGCCTTTATCGGTCCGCGCCCCGAACGTGAATATTACATCCGGCAGATAATGGAGCACGACCCGCGTTATGCCTGTCTCTATCAGATACGTCCCGGAGTGACATCATACGCCACACTGTACAACGGCTACACCGACACCATGGAAAAGATGCTGCGACGCCTCGAACTCGACCTGTATTATCTGGAACACCACTCATGGTGGCTCGATGCCAAAATACTCATAAACACCTTCCTGAGCATCGCCGTGGGGAAAAAGATATAAGACTGGTCACATCTTCTTGAAACTGAGGCGCAACCGTTCCGTTGCAAGCGTCATCCGGCTGCCTTCAAGTCTCTCGATGCTGAACGTCTCGTCAAGGGCGTTTATACCCAGATGGTTCAGCAGAGCCGGGTCTTCCACCTTAATGTCACCTTCGGCGCGATTGTCCGCATACGGGTCGAAAATACGCAATGTAGAGTCTGTCTTGTCGAAATGAAACAGATATCCTTTTGGATATTTGTCATAATCGGTGGCATTGAGAAGCCCCACCTGCACACTCCAGAACACTCTGCCGCCCGACATGTCGCACACGCCGCCCGTGGCCAGCGTGTCCACACGCACCAAGTGCCAGAACCCGTCAAGGTCACCATTGCCTGACGTTTCTATCTCACAAGACGTCATGGCCGCTGCAGAAAGTGCCATGACTATCAAAACCTTTATTGTTCTCATAATGATAATAATCCGGTTTTCACTATCGTAATCTGTCCTCCACGGTTGTCCCCGAGAATCCCCCCGAAGTCCATACCGTAACCACATCGAACACCCCACCCGTTCAGTTTCTTGCCCTTAAAGGTATATGTGGCCTCGGCCATCACGCTTACGTTTGTCTTCGCATGGGTGTAAGGCTTGGCGTATGTGCCAAGTCCCTCCTGATATGTAGCCAAAAGCCTGTAGCTCAGATTGTCTGACGGAGCGCCCTGCAAACCGAGGTGAAAGGCCATAAAGCGGTTGTTGTCCACATTTATTGTCCCGTCCTCATTATATATGGGCGAACGGTACAGCGGGTTGCCAATCACCTGTCCCCAATGCTGCCAACCGGCAAATATGCCGTGATTGTAGTAATTGTCGCGTCCGCCCACATGGTCGCTCATCGACGGAGTACGGTCATGGTACACCGGGCCGCTCTGATATTTGGTATAGATATATTCAAACACAATGTCGCGCAACCACCTTCCCCGCTTCAGATTGACCTCTGCACCGAGCATCCAGTCCTTGAAGTCGTAAAGCAGATATTTGCTCTTTTTCTTCACGTTCCACTCGTCTCCCATCCCATAACCGTTGTAATCGAGCTGGAACATTGACGAATGGTCCTCGAAGAACTTGTCTACATAGAAGTGCGCGCCAAAAGCCTCGTTCTCATAATTCACACGCATCACCCAACTGCCCAACTGATCGCCCTCGAAATTAGTATATTGCGTCTCGTTGGCATCGGAGCCACCTGGAATGAATGCATTCCAAAAAGCCTTCAGCCCAGTATCGTTTTTGTACACCGACATTCCTCCCGAACTGTTCGGGACATACGATATGCCGCCGAAAAACGTTCCCATCTCCAGACCCATCTCAACCGACCACGGACAGAACACATCGTCGTTGCCTATCTTCAGATAACCGGCCTTACTGTGATAAAGCACGTCGTCGGCATATTTATTGCGGCAGCCCGTAACCTCATGCTGCCAGTTGTCATCGGTCATGCGCCCGAAAGCCACATGTCCCTTCAGGTGCAGCCATCCGCGGGTGAGCGGCACGGTCCAATATTCGGGCAGGGCGATACGCACCTGCGGCACCGGACGGGCATTGATGCCGAACGTCTGCGAGCCGCTCGACAGACTGTTGTTCTTTAGTTCCATGGGATATTCCCTGCTGCCCACGGTCAGCACACCATGAAGCCAGCGCCCCTCAACATACGCCTGCTGCACCACCACATCGCTCGTGAAACCATATGGCACGGCCACATCCACGCCATAGCCCAGCCCCCAGCGGAAGGCCGAATCGAGCCGCAACGGGCGCACCAACGCGCCGCGCACATATCCGTTCGTTTCGTCGAGCGAACTCAGTCCGTGCCTGTTGGCGTTGAGCCACAGCGGAGTCTTATTGTCAGACACCGTCGCCTGCAACTCCACCTTATACTCAAGATTCTCCCATGGCTTCTCCCTACAAACGGTCTCCTGCGCGCGGGCGGACGTTCCGCCTGCAACAACCACCGCCACAAGCAGGCCGGCCGGCAAAAGTTTATAAAAACGCTGCATATAGAATTGACTTTTTAAAAGGCTCCACAAAGGTAACAAAAAGAAATAAGAACAGGCCACGATGCACAAAAAAAGTACATGACTTTCGCACTGCGCCCCGCGCCACTCCAACGGGATAGGGAAAATCCCCCACCACTTAGGGAAAATCCTTTGCCGGAACGCGAAATTTAGTGTTACTTTGCAGCAGAGATAATAAAAATAAAGTTGAACCACATAAAACTTCACGATTATGAAAAGGATACTGATGACAATGATAACCATACTGACGATAGCAGTATCGGCAAAAGCCATGAGTTACGAGCAGGCACGCAGGGAAGCACTCTTCCTGACAGACAAGATGGCTTACGAGCTCAATCTGAACGACCGCCAATATGATGCCGCATATGAGATAAACCTCGACTACCTGATGAGTGTGGCCAGCCGCGACGATTTGTACGGAACATACTGGACACGCCGCAACACCGACTTCGGCCACATACTCCTCGAATGGCAGTGGAACGCATTCTGCGCAGCCACATATTTCTACCGTCCGCTCTACTGGAGCGCAGGCTACTGGCATTTCGGTATATACGCACGTTATCCGCGGCGCGACTATTTCTACTTCGCCCGCCCCACCGTATACGTATCATACCGCGGCGGACACAGCTGGCGAAGCAATGGCGGACGAAGCTATTATCACGGCATACGACATGAGTTCAGACACAACAATGCTTCACACCACGGCATGCGCGACCGCTGGAACAACGGCGAATTCAGCCACGGGCACAACCGCCGGCCCGGAATCAGCTCCACGCACGTCACCGTGAACAACAACAGGAACCACGGCAACGGCAGCGGCTTATCCCACAACGGCACCACACCCGACAGGGGAAAGAATCCTTCGGGCAGAGACAACAACCGCTTCGGTGGAAGCCGCGGCACAAAACCGGCCGATGGCACAACACACACCGGCATAACCTCCGGACGTTTCGGCACTAACCGACCGGAGATGCGCAAGAATCCCACCCTGTCTACAGAAACAAGAAGACCGGCTGAAACAAAAAGCGGTATCTCGGCGGCAACCGCACGCCCGTCAGTGACAACCGCACGCCCATCGGTGACACCCACACGCCGATCTGAAAACAGCATCAGGCAAAACAACCATGGCAAAAGCGGCAATACACAGCAGCAAAACAGGTTCGGAGGACGCCGGTAGGCAGAGGGTGTATCCAAAAGTGGCCGTTTTGCGTTGCGAAAGTGGCCGTTTTGCACTCCGAAAGTGCCACTTTTGGAGTGCGAAACGGCCACTTTTGCAATGCCGGCTCCAATGCCCTTACTGGCATTTTCGCAACGCTTGCCGGACGGAACAGAAACACTGACTTGACAATGAACGTTTTAAATTCGCAAAAGTATTAAAAATATTGTGCCCTTACAGATATATTACTTATTTTTGCAGCATACAAGAAAATACATACGGCATATGCCAATACAAGCGTGACCTTATACAATAAAAAGAAAACAAAATCTTATCAATTATGAAAGTACTGCAAAGTTCCATTTTCCGCGCGGCATGCTCCGTAATCATCGGAGGCCTGCTCATCAAATATCCTGACGTGACAGCCACATGGCTTATAATAGCCATCGGAGTCCTGTTCCTGCTGTCAGGCGTAATCTCCGTCGTGGCATATATCAGCGCAAGGCGAAACACGGGCGGAACCACCGTCATCGACTCCAACGGCAACGTGATAGCCGGAGGCAACCCGCCCTTCCCCATCGTTGGCGTGGGCAGCATCATTCTCGGACTGTTGCTGTCGCTGCGCCCCGCATTTGTCATCGACACCATGGCGTATATCCTCGGAGCCATACTCATACTCGGAGCCGTCAACCAGATGGTCTGCCTCGTGTCGGCAGGAAAGATAAAGCGCATGCCGCTGTTCTTTTGGATTAGTCCGGTGCTCATACTCATCGTCGGACTGATAGCCATCATACATCCGATATGGATTGCCAGCGCACCGCTCATCATCATCGGATGGAGCCTGCTGCTCTATGGAGTGACAGAGGTGATAAACGCACTGAAAATGAATGCCGACAGGCGCCGTTTTGAGAAAACCATGATGCAGTCGGCAACTACCGAAGCCCACAATCCCGGCGACAACTATATGGATGACGAACCCACACAAAAGGAATAGTCATCGCACCCGCGTCACAATACCCTCGATGTATGCGCGGAGAATGTTTATGCCGGTCTTGTTTTCGCCGCCAAGCGGTACAATGAGATCGGCATATTTCTTTGTCGGCTCGATAAACTGCTCGTGCATGGGTTTGAGCACTTTCAGGTAACGGTCGATAACCATGTCGACGGTACGCCCGCGCTCTATCACGTCACGCTGAATATTGCGGATGAGACGCTCGTCAGAATCGGTGTCTACAAATATCTTCAAGTCCATCATCTCGCGCAGTCGCTTGTTGAGCAACGTCATTATTCCCTCGATTATTATCACCGGACGCGGCTCCACATGTACGGTCTCAGGCAGACGGTTGCACTTGAGATATGAATATGTGGGCTGTTCAACGGCCACACCCGCCTTCAGCATCTTGATATGCTCGGTGAGCAGCTTCCAGTCGAAAGCGTCCGGATGGTCGAAGTTGATGGCGTGACGCTCCTCGTCGGTCATGCCCGTCGTATCGTTATAGTACGAATCGAGCGGCACCACAGCCACATAATGCGGCGGAAGTGCCTCAGCTATTCTTTTCACTACGGTTGTCTTGCCTGAACCGGTGCCACCGGCTATTCCTATTATTGTCATATTCTGTGTATTTGTTATGTTTTAAAACATTCGGTAAAAAACGACACTGCGCCTACAGTCCGAAAACCTTGCGGTAGTATTCCGCCTTCCACTCCACGGGGCGCGGATAGGCGCGCGATGACGAGGGCATGCGCCACAGAGTGAGCCTGCGCCCTGCAAAATCGGCGCAGACGCTCTGCCCTACTTCCGGCATCCGTACCCCTACGATACTCCCCAGGGTGTCGGCCGCTTTCTGTCCCGTTACCACCACCGAGTGGCAACCGGGCATACGGCCGAGCAGGGCGGCGAGATTGACAGGGCGCACTATCTGAAGAAAATTGTCCGAGGCGTTGTTCTTCAGTCTTACCACCTCTTCGGCAGTGTCGTACAAGGCGATGCCCTGTTCACGGCAAAATGCCTCTATCCGTTCGCGGTCGAAACGCTTCTCGCCCTCGCACACAAAATGATTCTTGTCGCCGGTGAAGATATAGCCGAGTATTCTCCACATGTCATTCTGAAAGTTGGGATAAAAGAAATCCATAGACCAGCGCACGCGCTGCGGCGGAAAACTGCCAAGCATCAGCACACGTGCTCCCGGCGACAGAAACGGCTCCAGCGGATGTTTCTCTATAGCCATACCTTAAATCTTCAATTTCTTGCCATTGACGATATATATTCCCGCTGGCAGCGTACTGCGCAAATCCTTTAGAAGAACGGCACGCCGCAGGAGCACGCCCGAAAGACTGTAGACATCAACCGCAGAACGGTCGGCGGAACTCCGGTTTACATTGATTATGCCGTTTGTTCCGGGATCTTCAGGCTCTGTAAGATCGTAAGGTGTCAGCTTTGAATAGATGTACTTTGCGCGCGTGTTCAGCCACGAACTCATGTTGCCGCTCACCGAGGCGTAACCGCGGCCGTCGCTCCACATCGTTGCGTTGTGCTCGAACGACGGGAGGGCATAGTGGTAATAGTCGGAGCAGAAGTCTGTCAACTCTTGAAGATGATTGTCCATGAAGTCCTTCCACACCTTATAATAAGCCTTGTCCACCACCTCACCGGTGTTTTTACGCAGGTCGCGCATAAATGTCCATGCCTCCATCTTGTTGGAATATGCCGTCCAGAAGTCGGCCTTTTGGTCGGTTGTGCAGTAGTTCTTGTTGGTTTCGTAGCCGAAAGCCCAGTCAAGGTCCCACACCGGACCGAACACGTACTTGCTGTCCGGGTCGGTCACGTCGGCCTTGTACACGTATGTGCTCTTGGGATGCTGTATCTCGTAGTTGACTATAAGCTCGTTCACCATAAGATAGCGCGCGAGCATGTCCACGTCTACCAGCGCCGATATGTCTTCCTTGCGATAGAGCGCATTGGTAAGGCGGTTGAAGTCGGCCTTTATGTCATCGATGGAAAGTTTTGTCTCGTTCTCGCTCAGGTCGGGATCCTTTATGTTCACTGGCAGATTGTAGCGTGTGGTCCTGAACTTGTACGCCTCGTCATAGTATGTGTCCAGTTCGAGCAGTGCGGCCACAGTCTCATCATCCACATCCACGCTGTTGGCCGACACCCCCACCTTCTCCGTGAAAATGTAGCTGCCGCGGTAATTTCCGTTTATATACAGTTCGACGGGTATCACATGGTTGGCCGCAGCCGTGCCCACCATGCGCGCAATCTTCATGCCCACTGCATTGGCCATCATCGAGCGCGTCTGGCTGTTGGCCTGCAGCACCCAGCTCTTTGCCTTGGTCAGTCCGAATGGTGCCTGCTTCTTTATGAATTTAAGACGGTAGGGATTCTTGTCCCACGGGTTGCTGCTCCAACTGGTGTTGCCGCGACCCTTTATCTGCACGTCAGTGGCGTCCATCGACGGAAACACACCCGCACCGTCTATCGTGATTTTGGCAGACAGATAAACATCCTTGCTGCTCACCATCTCCCCGTTCTCTATGTCAATGTCCATACGCGGCACATTGGTGGCTCGAGAAGCAGGCCAGTCGGCCGTCACACGATAACGCCGCCCGTAGGGGCGCATGGCCCAATCTGCATCGGTGCTGCCAATGTGGGTGTATATAAGCTCGTCAGGGCGTGCCACGACATACGTTTTGTCTTCGCGGTAGCTGCCGCGGCTGACGCCGCTTTGCTGCCTGTCACCATTTATATATGCCGAAGCCGTGGAGTCTGACAATTCATAAGATGGTGTCAGCCACCGTCCTATCGAAGGCACAGACATTGTTATCACGGAGTCGCCGTCTATCGTGGCCTCCACGTCGCCGAACACCTCGTCGTTGTGCTTGCTCTTTATCACAAACGACGTGAACGAGGGCAATGTCCCAGCAGGGCTGTCAACGAAAGACACTCTGTCCACATCGTCCAATGGATAGGAAAACTCCGCCCCCGCCGTTGTCTTTATCACAAAACTCCCGTCCACCGATGCATACCTGTCAACGGCTGACATCGGAAAGATGTTGAAACCGCCGCTCTTCATGTATACAAAAAGCGTGTCGGATGTGTTTTCGGCCTGTACGCCGAGAGCGGCAAACATTGTTGCGGCAAATAGAAAATGCTTCATCTTACTTATATTAATGGTGCTGTTTGTCTTTTTCGTATGCCAGATTCCCACATTGAGTGTTTCACTGTCTGATCACGACTATTTCTATTTTTTCTGTTCCTTCACCAAATATACAACGGTGGGCAGGTGGTCGCTGAATCCGTCAAGCCACACCCCGCCGGCATGCGTACGCAGCGGACTGCCCTTGTACTTGCCTTCCTGCTGAATCATGTAGTCGCGGCGGAATATCTGGTGCTTGAGATATTTCAGCGTAGAGTAGTCTTTCTTTCCGTCGCGGCAGAGCAGCGAGGACGAGAGTATGATTTGGTCGAAGAGGTTCCATGCCCCGTTGTACATGAGCGTGCCGCGGCCTTCTTTGGCCAAAACGTTCCACCACGGATTGTACATGTCGCCGTCGCCCACGTCCTTTATCTCACGCTTCGCACCGAGCGCCTCGGCCATCGACTTGTCCATCGGGTCGTCGTTCATGTCGCCCATCACGAGTATCTTCACGTCAGGGTCATCCTTGATGAGCGAGTCTTTGAGCACACGGAGCTGGCGACCGCCCGACTCGCGGTAGAACGAACCGCTGAAACGGCTGGGCAAATGGTTGACAACCACCGTAACGTGCTCGCCTGCCATGGTGCCGCTGACGGTGAGGAAGCCGCGCGTGTAAAAGGCACTGTCCTTCTCCAGTTCCTGAACGTAGGGCACGAGCTTGACATCGCGCACGGTGAACAGCTTCGGGTTGTAGAGCATCGCACAGTCGACTCCGCGGCGGTCGGGCCCCTCTATGTGGCAGTATTTGTATCCTCGGGCGGCAAGTTCCGGCTGCGCCGTCAGATCATCAAGCACCTTGGAGTTCTCCACCTCGCTTACGCCGATGACTGCGCAACCCACGTTTTTGTGCATCATGTCGGTGCCCATGTCTGAAAGCACGCGCGCCAGATTGTGCAGCTTGTGCGTGTATTTCCTTCCGTTCCATTTGTATGAGCCGTCGGGAAGAAACTCATAATCTCTCTTCCCCTCGTCATGACAAGTATCAAAGAGATTCTCAAGATTGTAAAAACCCACGGCATAGACATTGAATTTCTTGTCCTGGGCAAGTGCCTGAAATACTCCCAAAAGGAGCATCAGCAACAATAAAGATGTTTTTCTTTTCATACCATGATAATATTTGATGCGCAAATATCGGTATTTTATACGATAAAATTGCACGTTTCATTAAAAAATCGCAAACTTTTCTTTCATTTATCGCATTATTTTCGTTACTTTGCGTCTGTAATTACAAATAATAATCAAAAATTAACTATGCAGAAAAAGCTGAAATTAGCAGTGTTGGCCTTGTGTTGCACTCCTGCGGCCTTTGCACAAAGCACAGACCAACAGCAGCAGAAGCAAAACGTCACGATAGATGACGAGCAGGCTTTCACATTTACCGAAGCTCAGCTGGGGGAAGACGATGACATGTCGCAGAACGTGACCATCATAAATTCCAACAGCAACTTGTATGCCGGTCAGGTGGGCTATTTGTTCAGTCCTGTCAGGTTCAGGTATCGTGCTTTCAACCAAAAGTACAACGAGATCTACATTAACGGCGCTCCCATGAATGATGCCGAGTCAGGACAATTCCGCTACTCTATGATTGGAGGACTGAATGCACAGACCCGCAACATGGAGTTTGCACTGCCGTTTGAGAACAACGCATTCTCCATGCCGGCAATGGGCGGTTCGAACAACTACAATTTCCGGCCGTCATCGCAACCCGTGGGACACCGCGCGACATTGAGCGGAGCAAACCGCAACTACACTCTACGCGCCGGATACACCTACAACTCGGGCTTCAACGACAATGGATGGGCCTATTCTGCTGCCGTGATGTACCGCTGGGCAGACAGGGGATATGTGGAAGGAACATTCTACAACTCCCTCTCCTACTTCCTCGGCGTAGAAAAGGTAATCAACGACAAGCACAGCCTGTCACTCGTGACATGGGGCAACCCAACGGAGCGCGCATCGCAGGGTGCCGCCACCGACGAGGTGTACTGGTTGGCCAACGACAGATACTATAACCCGTACTGGGGATACCAAAACGGAAAGAAGCGCAACTCGCGCGTGGTCAACGACTTCGCTCCCACAGCCCTGCTGACATGGGACTGGAAGATTGATGACGGCATGAAGCTGACAACAAGCCTCAGCGGAAAGTACAGCCACTACAAGAGCACAAAGCTGAACTACAGCAACAGCGACAACCCGCACCCCAACTACTGGAAAAACCTGCCGTCGAGCTTTTACGACGTTTGGGACGAGACGGACGTGTCAAACCGCACTGACCAGTGTCTGGCTGACTGGCAGGCATCGTACGACTTTTGGACGGCATCTAAGGCCAACCGCCAAATCAACTGGGACCGCCTCTACTACTCAAACCAGCAGTTGGCGGCTCAGGGCAAGGACGCCATGTACTATATACAGGCAAAGAACAACGACCAGTTTATGCTCACACTGTCATCATCACTCAAGATGGAGCTGACAAAGAAATCGGCACTCAATATAGGTGTAGCACTCCAAACGACAAAGGGCATGCACTATCAGACAATGGAAGACCTGCTCGGCGCGTCCACATACCACAACATCAACACTTACGCATTGGGAACATATGCCACAGGATCGGACGAGATACAATACGACCTAAACAATCCCAACGCAGAAGTGCGCGAGGGCGACAAGTTCGGCTACAACTACAACCTGCTTGTCGACAAGGCAAACGCATGGGCTACATACTCTGCCGACTTCCGTTCGATACACACATTCGTCAGCGGCCGTGTGGGTGCCACATCAATGCAGCGTGACGGTAAGATGCGAAACGGTCTGGCCAAAGACAACTCCTACGGCAAGAGCGAAACAGCACGGTTCCTCGACGGAGGTGCCAAAGCCGGCGTGAACATCAGTCTCGGACGCGGCAACACCGTGGCTCTGGGTGTGGGCTACGAACTGCGCACACCGACGGCATCGGCATCATTCGTTTCACCGGAAATAAACAACGATTTCGTAAGCAACCTGAAAAATGAGAAGATTCTTTCTGCCGAGTTGGGCTATCAGCTGCGCTCGTCATGGCTCAACCTGTCACTCAACGGATATTACTCACGTATGACAGACGGGGCTGAGTGGCAGAACTTCTATTTTGACGATATAAACTCTTTCTCTTACGTATCATTTACCGGTGTGGAGAAAGAATACTACGGTGTGGAGCTGGGTGCCAACATAAAGCTCAACTCGGCATGGAGCATCAAGATGATAGGACAGATGAGCGAGGCAAAATACACCGACAACACCGCCGTGCGCTACATGAACTCCACATCGGCGGAATACATTGACGACATCTGCTACAACAAGGACATGCGCGAAAACGGTACGCCGCTCACGGCACTCAGCCTCGGACTTAGCTACCATTCCGGCGGCTGGTTCATCGACCTCAACGGCAACTACTACGACCGCATATACCTGTCGTACTCTCCGAGCTTCAGATACGGAAAGGCATTGGACAACAGACAAAACGCTTACAAAGATGTCTATGCTCCGGACGGGAGCATTCTTGACGGTGTGCTCGACCAGGCTGAAGGCAAGGGCGGATTCATGCTCGACGCATCTATCGGCCGCAACATCCGTCTGAAGAAAGGCTCGCTGTCAATCAACCTCACGCTTACAAACATACTGAACAATCAAGACATCGTAACGGGAGGATACGAACAAAGCCGCAGCGATTACACACTGAGTGGCAACCAGCGTACCTACAAGTTCTCGAAAAACCCGATGAAATTCTACGCCTACGGTACGAACGGTATGCTCAACCTAACGTATAAATTCTAAATTAAAACGCAACGAATATGAAAAAGATGAAATATATCATCATAGCCTGCGTATGCGCACTGATGACTGGATGCATGGCCGGAGAAGACTATGGCTTCGATACGGACTGGAGCGCACCCAACACGGAGAATGCTTACGGCAATGCCGATCTGAAAGAGACCAACCTCATCACGGTGAAGGAATTGCTCGACCGCTATGTCAACCCTATGACCGATGCCAACGACACGGTCATGATACGTGAAGACGTACAGATAAAGGTAATAGTTACGGGCAACGACATCGAGGGAAACATCTATAACGAAGTGGCCGTGAAGGACGAGACAGGCGCCATTCTTATATGTATCGCTCAGGGAGGCCTCTACGGCTATCTGCCCGTGGGCAAGGAAATTCTCGTTGACCTCAAGGGGCTCCACGTCGGACTCTACGGAAACCAGCCGCAGATAGGCGTGGCCTACACCAATGCTTCAAAAAAGGTTTTCCCCAGCCGCATGAGCCGCAACATCTGGCAGAAGCACTTCAAGTATGTTGACATCAACACCATCCACGAAGTTGTTCCCGAAGAGTTTGACGTTAACCGCATGCAGGATGCCGATTATGTCAAGGCATGTCGCGGCAAACTGATGACCGTAAAGGGCGTGACCATGGCCGAAGCCGATGGCAAGAATATGTGGGCGAGCGGCACCGAGCCGGATGCCGGCAACGGTGTGAGCCGTTCGATAGCAGTCAACGGTAAGGTGCCAATGAGCGGACAGTATGCCTCATTCGTGGTGCGTTCAAGCACATACGCCGATTTCGCCGCACAGGTTATGCCCACCGGCAAAATAAACCTGACAGGTATCTTCACCGTTTATGCCAACAATCCCGACCGCTATGGCTACACATGGCAGATACTGCTGCGCGAAGGATCGGATGTTGAAGAGATAACAAATTCTGAAAAATAAAAAACAACAATAACAAATAAGACTATTATGAAAAAGATATTATTATCAATGCTCACCATCACAATGGCCGCATTTACATTCACAAGTTGTGAGGATGTTCCGGAACCTTATCCCATTCCAGGAGGAGGCAATGATACACCCGAAGGCGTATATATCGACAAGGACTTCTCCAAGTCGCTCGACGGCTTTACACAAACAGGCACCAATTCCAACATTTCTTGGATAATCGATTATAGCAGCGCCTGCATTACAGGTTATAAAGACTACGACGGCAGCGGCACAAAATCGAATCAGGCCGGTGTAACATATCTCGTAAGCAATGATGCTGTCGACCTGACAAACGCCGAAAGTGCATACGTGGAGATAAATCACGCGCTCAACTACGAGAAAGGTGATATCAACGCCAACAACTCGGTGCTCATCAGTAAAGACTACGCCGGCGACGCCGATGCGGCAACGTGGGAATTGCTGCCCTACAACACCGACGGTCTAAATAGCGGTTTCACATTCGCCACCAAGACAATTAATATCCCAGAGAGTTTTATCGGCGAAAAAGTGTACATAGCCCTGCGCCATACATGCACAGAGTCATTCTCATCAACATGGGAAGTGAAAAGAATCAGCGTGAAAGAAGGTACTGCCAACGAGCCGGATACACCGGATACGGGAGACAACTCTAAAGACAATCCTTATACAGTGGCATACGCCATTGCCAACAACAGTGGCACGGCATGGGTGAAAGGATACATTGTAGGATGGGTTGAAGGCCAAGTGCTGACAGAGGGAGCCAACTTCAACGGCAACGCTTCTTCACAGACCAACCTGCTTATTGCCGACGATGCCAACGAAACAGATATAAAGAAGTGTATTCCTGTACAGTTACCTTCAGGCAACGTTCGCACGGCACTTAACCTGAAAGACAATCCCGGCAACTACAAGAAGGAAGTCATTTTATTAGGAAGTCTTGAAAGATATTTCGGCACTGCCGGTCTGAAAAGTGTTACAGAATATGTACTTGACGGAACCAGCGGCGGTGACAAGCCAGAAGAGCCAAAACCGGGAGTACCAACCGGTGACGGTACAGCAGCCAACCCCTTCAATGCAGCAGCTGCCAACGAGTATATTTCGAAACTTCCAGCAGATACAAATTCTGAAATCGACATATACATAAAAGGAAAGGTATCATCCATCAAAGAGAATTTTGGAATCCAGTTTGGCAATGCCACATTCTACATATCTGATGACGGAACAGAAAACTCCGCACAATTCTATGTATTCCGCACACTTTATGAAGGCAATGTGAAATACAGCGGAGGTGACCTGCTCACTGTGGGTGATGACGTTGTGATTTGCGGAAAAGTGGTAAACTATAAAGGTAACACTCCCGAGACTGCAATAAATCTAAGCTACATCTACTCATGGACAAAAAACAGTGGCAGCACAGGTGGCGGTGATGACAAGCCGGACGACGGCAATACCGACGGAACCAAAGAAAATCCCCACACTGTGGCATACGCCATTGCCAACAACAGCGGTACGGCATGGGTAAAAGGTTATATCGTAGGATGGGTTGACGGCATGTCAATATCCTCAGGAGCCACATTCAACGGTAATGCCACAAGTAAAACGAATCTGCTCATCGCCGATGACAAGAATGAAACAGATGTATCGAAATGTCTTCCGGTACAGTTACCATCGGGTAATGTACGCAATGCGCTCAACCTGCAGGACAATCCCGGCAATTACCAAAAACAGGTATCACTGTACGGAAGTCTTGAAAGATATTTTGGTACAAATGGATTTAAATCCATTACCGAATTTAGCTTCGAATAAAGCATTATCGAAACATAGAAAACAAGTTTTATAGAAGATTTCAATAAAACAGGATTAGGAGGATGTCAAACCGGCATCCTCCTTTTTATATCATAATACGGCAAGACATTTGGACAACACAAAGAAAATAACTATTTTTGCACTCTAAAACAAAATGAAACCATTAAATGTATGACAAATATCAAGCACTTTCCCACTCTGCTGTTCACTGCATTGCTCTCCATCGCAACCGTATCATGCGATAAAGATGACGAACAGGACATAAACAGCAAGACAAACACCAACCGAAACATTGCCACAGCCGACTGCCGCGAAACGGCACGTCTGGAGTTCCCGAAGGTAAAGGGCGGAAAAAGCATTATCCTCTGCCATTATTCGGGTGACACTTACGGACTTAACTACAGTGTTGAATGGGACACGGAAAAGAAATCGCAGCGCTGGTCATGCTATTTCATGGTAGACCATCATCACTCCAACAACGACCGCAGTCACACTTATTCTGGTAACGCGGGGCGTTATGACCCGAAGACCAATCCCGGCAACCATCCTAACGACCGCCAATATCCTTGGAATCCCCAGTTGCCGGAAGAATACCGCTGGAGCGATGACCTCTTTGTACGCTCGGGCTATGACCACGGCCACATCTGCCCGTCAGCCGACCGACAGTATTCACGTGAGGCCAACTATCAGACATTCTACATGACCAATATGCAACCGCAACGTAACCTCTTCAATGCAAAGCTGTGGGCCGTTATGGAACAGAAAGTACGCGACATAACTCCAAAGACCATCGGCGACACACTATACGTGTGCAAGGGCGGAACGATAGACAACGAAAGCCAGATTCTGACGCGCATACAAGGCAAGATGATTGTGCCAAAATACTTCTACATGGCCCTGCTGCTGAAAAAAGACAACCAATACTCGGCCTTTGCCTTTTGGGCCGAACACATCAACGCCGACCATTCCAAAGATCCATTGACAAACTATGTCATCACCATAGACGAACTGGAGCGACGCACAGGCATTGACTTTTTCTGCAACCTTCCAGACAACATAGAAAACAAAGTTGAAAGCAGTGTAGCATACAACTATTGGGGATTCAAATAATCCGGCAACAACGTATATAACACCGCTCACGCATCATAAAACGATGCAGGCACAACAGTATTTATGCACGGCTCTTTCATTTAACTTTTGTTGCAAGGTCCAGATAACGATGTTACATGGCTCAGGTAACAGTGTTACAAGGCTCAAGTAACAGTGTTACCTGACCCGGATAACGATGTTACTTAGGCCGTGTAACAAAAGCTAAATGAAAGAGCC
>ENA-OYXX01000395-OYXX01000395.1-human-gut-metagenome-genome-assembly--contig:-NODE-395-length-20554-cov-10.603688_pt1 | contig 20554 bp, 15 predicted proteins | sample MGYA00243976_ERZ653434 | MGnify/ENA primary metagenome ERZ653434 (study PRJEB26926, sample SAMN06165112) | human gut metagenome | biome: ENVO:00009003; feature: ENVO:2100002; material: ENVO:00002003...
TCTACACGTAAGGAGTCGTCGGCAGCGTCAGATGTGTATAAGAGACAGAACATATATAGTTTTCTAAAAAATAAAATCCCCAATAAAGATAGAATAACAATGGCAAAATACGAATATACAGAAATTATTGCATGGGTAGAGGAACAAATGCAGAATAAGGAATCGGACGATGTGGAATTCAAGTCTGCAGCAGGAGGATTTCCTGGAAGTTTTTGGGAAACTTACTCGTCTTTTGCCAATACAAATGGAGGGACTATCGTTTTAGGTGTTAAGGAAAAGAACGGATGCTTCTTTGTTGATAAATTAACGGAAGAGCAAGTAGAGAAATACAAGAAAGAATTCTGGCGCAATGTGAATAATCCAGAAAAGGTAAGCTGTAACTTGTTGTCCAATGATGACATTAAGCAAGTTGTGTTTGATGGTAATCATGTACTTCTTTTCTATATCCCTCGTGCAGCAAGGGAAGAACGCCCCATTTATTGCACCCGCAATCCGGACAATGGAACATATAAGCGCAATGACGAAGGAGATTTTAAATGCACTCCTCTTGAGGTAAGACGAATGTTTGCAGATGCAAATATAAGCAGACCGTCAGACTCTCGAATTTTAGAGAACTACAGTTTTGATGATATCGACAAAAGCTCTTTGGACCAATATAGAAGACTTTTTGATTTAGTAAAACCTGGACACGCATGGCTGGCAGAAGATGATTTGGGATTATTAAAGAAATTAGGCGGGTATCGTTTAGACCGCAAAAGTAAAAAGGAAGGTTTTACGATGGCGGGTATTTTAATGTTTGGTAAAACAGACTCTATTACAGATGAAGAATGTGCTCCCTTTTTCTTCCCTGACTATCGGGAATTGTCCGATAGACCTTCTCCAAAGGAAAGATGGCTTGACCGTATCTGTCCAGATGGAACATGGGAGGCTAATATTTTCCAGTTTTATCGCAGAACGTTAGTAAAATTGCAAGATGGGCTACCTGTCCCCTTTAAGCTGGAAGGAGATATGCGTAAGGATGAGACTCCCGCTCATATAGCCATACGTGAAGCGTTGATCAATGCTCTTATACATGCAGACTATTCCATCAATACTCCTATTGTTATAACAAAGAGTAAAGACAGTATCGTGTTTTCCAATCCCGGCAATCTGCTAATAACCCCAAAACAATATTATGAGGGAGGATTAAGTGTATGCCGTAACACAACTTTACAAAAAATGTTTATGATGTTAGGACGTGCGGAAAAGGCAGGCAGTGGAGCCGACACCATTATTAATGGATGGAAAGAGTCAAACAAAGTTATGCCCAGTATAAAAGAATCTGTCCGTCCGGATAAGGTAACACTTACCTTGTCTATGGCTTCTTTTATTGATGATGACACGAAACAGGCATTAGTAAGAATCTTTGGCAAGAAGATTTTAAATATAGAGCATAATAAGTTAATGACTCTATCATTAGCCCTACAGGAAAGAAGTGTGTCAAATGAACGGTTACGCTATTCTTTAAATATGCATAGATTCGACATTACCCAGATGCTGCGTACGATGTGTATCGATGGCTTATTGATATCAGAGGGTATAGGGCGGGGAACATACTACAGGATACCTAATGTTGCAAGTAATGTTGCAAGTAATGTTGCAAGTAATGTTGCAAGTAATGTTGCAAGCAGTTCCTATTCTTTATTTGATAAATCCATAAAAAAACGGATGAGTCAAGATGAACTTTTTGCAGAAATTCAAAAGGCTGCAAATGACTGGGTGTCATTGGATACAATCGCCCAAAAAGTCGGCAGGAGCAAACAATACCTTAACAATAAGGTTATTCCGAAAATGATTTCTCTTAGACTATTGGAAAGAAAAATACCGTCAAATCCTAAGAGCCCTGACCAAATGTACAAGAATAATCAATAAACGATTGTGATAAAAACTAATAAGAAAAAGTATAATATAGAAATGGAAAAAGAAAACAAAAAGCCGCGCCGACTGTTGTTTATATGTCTTGGAAATATATGCCGCTCGCCGGCTGCCGACGGGGTGATGCACCAGCTGGTAAAGGCTGCCGGCATTGACAGTGAGTTTGACATTGATTCTGCCGGTATGGGCGATTGGCATATAGGGCAGTTGCCCGACAGCCGCATGAGGGCTTGCGGCGCACGCCACGGCTATAAGTTTGACCATCGCGCACGCCAGTTCTCACGCAGTGACTTCCAGCGTTTCGACCTTCTCATTGTTATGGACAGCGGCAATTACCGTGGAGTGAGCAGCATGGCACGCAACGATGCCGACCGCAGCAAGATTGTGATGCTTGCCGACTATCTGCGCCACCACCCAGGACAGACGGTAATTCCCGACCCGTACTATGGCGACACCGCTGACTTTGAGTTTGCCTTGGAGCTTATCGAAGATGCCTGTCAGGGACTGCTCGAAGAAATACGGTGACGCTTTCAACAGACATACGGAGCTTTATTTCTTTGCCTTTCCCCATCTCGGCGTGATGCCTACAAAGAATTCAAAATTGGTGCCAGGCATGGGGCGAGACAAAACTGACAGATAGTCCTCGTTGAAGATATTATTTACCGCTAATTTCAACTGCAGATGCACGGGTTTAAAAGCAACATTCCTCTCAAGCGCCACATTGCTCATAAAGTATTGGGGAAGATGCCCCGTGAACGTGTAGTCGTTGCTCGACATTGTAAAGCGCTCGCTGTACCAGCACCATTTATACAGCAGACTCCAGTCGTGCCATGACACACGGCACGTGAACGATGCCGAGTTCTGGGGTACATAGGGCAGCTGTTTGCCCACCGACTTGTCGGCAGGCGACATCTTCTCGCCCTCGTTTATTGACGGAGTCCACGAATAGGAGCCGTTGAAGTCCAGCAGCCAGTCCCTGAAGGGCTGCACCGACAGTCCCGTCTTAAGCTCTACGCCGTAGGCATGCACCTTCTTTACATTGCGAGGCGAGAAAAATCCCTTTGTGGTGGGCAGCCATATTATCCAGTCGTCAATATACGAGTCGAACCACGTGGCACTGCCGTTGAGCCTGTATACATTTGCCTTTCCCACATCAAACGATATGCCGGCATCGTATGTAAAGCCGTGCTCATTCCTAAGGTCGGGATTGCCGCCGGGTAGGAAATAAAGGTCGTTGAGCGTTGGGAAACGGTAGTTACGCGATATAGATGCCTTCAGCATTATGTTGCCGCGCTTCGACAAAATGCCGTCAACAAAGAATGCGGGAATCAGCGGAGCCCACTGTGTACCGCACATCTCTCCGCGCAGCGTCAGCGACATGCCTATGCGTTCCGTTGGCTGCCACTTGGCAGACACTGCTCCCGACAGCTCCACTCGCCCCTTATCATATCCCACTATGGCACGGTCGCCGTCCTGTAGAATCACGTTTTTGTCCTCGCTCCTCACAAAATGCTGGTGTAATGATACGTTGGATGTGAAATACCATCTGCGGTCGGGTGTGTACTCTCCCTCCACTTGCCCGTAGTAGGTATTTATCTTGTTTCTCGACCGCGTCATCGAAGCCATAACCCCGTTACCCACCTCGCGTTTATAGTCGTAAGCCATCCACGTGTGGATATATCCGCCCTTGACTGCCGTTTTCCACTGCTCGCGCGTGTGCTCCCACGACAGCAGCGAGCGCAGTGTGTGTTCTCTCTGCCTGTTTTCAAAGCTGCTCTCCTGCCCGTAGTCAGTGGTGAGCATCGGCAACTCGCGGTTGGAGTCTATGTACCAGGCATTGATGCCGAGGCGGTCGCCTTTCAGCGTATTGTAATACACTTCCTGCAACAGATGCAGATCCTTGAACGAGCCGCTGCGGTTGCGCTCCTTGGGATAATACTGCCCCACGATGTTCCTGTCATCGTCGTATATGTTTATCTTCTTGTCGTGGTTGGTGTACTTATAATCATTTGGCGATGACGAATATACTGCACGTGTTGAGAAGCTCCAGTGCTCCGTGCCGTAGGAAAGGCGCATAAACTCATCGAAGGTTTCAAACGACCCTATGCCCTGCACATACTGCGCGCGCAGCCCCTCAGCCACATCGGGAGCGGTGCCCAGCTTCACAAGTCCTCCCAGCCCGCCGCCGGTTTCGTTCACCGACGAGGTGCCGTGCAGCAGCGAGGCATTGTCAATGAAATAAGACGGTATGGTGGAGAAGTCGGTCATGCCAAGCATCGGATTGTTTATGCGCATTCCGTTCCATGTCACCTGCGTGTGGCTTGGTGATGTGCCGCGGAAAGCCACCGTAGACAGCGTGGCGCGTCCATAGCTCTTTACGAACACCGACGAATTGAACGTCAGCATATCAGCCATCGACAGTGCGATGTTCTCCTTCAGCGCCAGCGAGTCGAACACTGTCTTCTGCATTCCTATTTCCTTCATCGGGCGACCCGTCACCACCACCTCACCAAGCCTGTGAATGCGGCGCGTCATGTCCTGCGCCACGGCATCAGCCGCAGCACAGGACAGCGCTATATATATAATAATGTGTTTGTAACTCATAACTTCACTTCCAACAAAACGCTCCGGGAATGATTCCCACATAAAACTCGTCCTTCAGTTTCCCGTCGGCACCATATCTGTAGACTATTCCCTGCTGCTGATAGTCTATGGCATCAGCCACATACACATCGCCATCGGCAGGGCTCACCGTCAGCCCGTAGTACTTGGTCTCTCTGTAGGGCAGAAACGGACGCACAGGCACTCGGCTCGCCGTGACACTCATCCGCCACACATCATTGTTTATCCAGTAGAGCGTGTCGCGAGTGCCGTTGAGCTGCACCTCACTGGGCCAGTCGCCGAATTTAAACTTAAACTGCCGCTCCACCTTAAACGTCTCCGCATCGATGCAATACAGCGACGGTGCCTCGTGACCGTAGGGACTGCCCTCATACCCTCCGTCGGTTATGGTCCACATCTTGTTGTAGCGGTCCATCACGAGCGATGTCGGCTGTATGCCTATCTCCAGCTCGTCCACCACGCGGTCGGTCTCCGTGTCAATCTTCAGTATGCGGTTCTGATAGCTCCAGCAGTTCACATACACATACTGCCCATACTGCACCATCTGCTCCGTGGAGCCGCTTTCCATAGTCATGTGCGGACATTCTATATATCCCGTAATCTCAAACTTCTTCGGATTCACTATGAATATGCGGTTGTCCCACAGCTGGGTCACGTATGCCTTCTCGTCGCTCAGGAAATGGATGTATCTTGGCGACGTGAAATTTTCTATGCGCCCTATCTCCTTAAATGTGCTGATGTCTATGGCAAACACCACATGAGAGTTGTTCACCACAATCCACCCCACACCGTTGCGTATTGTCATCGACTGCGCCACGTCGCCCAGCTTCATGCCGTTGGCACGAAAGAACACCTCGTTCTGTACCTCGCGCGTTGCAGGGTCGTAATACGACAGTGTGGCATTGCCATACTGAAAGTTTCCCTCGTTGGTGATAAACAGTCCCGCTCCCGAGGCGTTGAAATCCTCGGTCTCGCCATAGTCCCACTCCATGCAGGAACCGAAAGACAACATTGAGACACCCGCTACAATCCATAACAGGTGTCTCAGACTGATATATTTCATAATCACTTATTCAGCAGATTTGTATCTGCCAGCCTTCATGTCCTCGTATGTGGGGTTATAGGCACAGTCAGTGACAGACCATTTTTCTTTGGTTATCTGTCCGTCAGCAATCATCGGAGCAAAAACAGAAAAATCTGAAATTTTGGTATTTTTGAAATAAACACCTTTAAGCTGTTTTAATACTGAGAGTTCCAGAGTTGTAGGCCGCGGACAATTATAAAGAGTAAATGTTCCATCTATGCTTGTGAGTACTGGAAATTTTAAAGATGTTACTCCAGACGCTGATATTCCATTTCCAATTTTAGTCAAAGAAGGAAATTCTACAGCACCATTTATTATATGGAGAACTCCGTATGTACTTTCTGTACCTTTTATATTTCCCTCTTCTTGATATTGAGGATTTTCGGCGAGACCAACAGTTTGCAACTTTGTAAAATCAAATTTCGTTAAAGCGCTACTCCTAAGATATAATTGCCCACCAACAGACTCTAATTGCGGGAGAGCCAAGGATCTGGACATTGGAACATTAAAAACAGCAAAGCCCCCAACAGACTTAAGTCCGCTCAAGCTAAATGATTTTACTCTCATTGTCGTTACAGAAAGATTCTTTTCAACAGCTTCCAAGCCACGCCACTCATGATTGTCATTGCCATTGCAAAAGATCTCAACAGAACCTGCCGATTTAGTATTTAAAGAAGGAAGTATTTGTCCCTCATCATCATTTGTAACAGTTATAGTCAAATCCACTCCCGAAAGATTTTCCTGCGTTTTTATTTCCTTCAATAAAGGTGCACTTCCCTGCCTTCCTATTAATATGTATGGAGTTACCCCATTAAATGTCTCAAAGTGTGCATTAGAAAGATTTAATATTCCTGTGCGGACTAACTTGTCCATATACCTCATATAAAAACTTCCTAAAACAGTAATGTTTGAGAAATTCGGCAATTCATTTAATCCAGACAGCCATTCTATTCTGATACATCCTTTTACTTGTACAAGATTATTCAGTCCATCTATTTTTTCCAGTTTTAGATTACCCGTTTGTATATAGGTGCCGCCATACTCTGAAACAAGGGTAAGATCTCCATTAACTATGGATAAATTAGGCAATGACAAAGTTTCTAATTCTGCACCGATATGAGAAAAATCTATTGTTCCAGATTCTCTTAACTCCGGGAACTTCAATGCTGCCAGTTTATCAACACCTGTAACACGTAATGTATCACCAACTTTTTCCAACTTTGGAAATTCTAGTGTTGTCAATTCTGATTTAGAAGCACCATCAACGATAAGTTGTTTTGCCACCTCAGCAAGACATGGACATTGTATCGTGGTCAAGGATGCTGTTTTCAGCAGACAATTACCATTAATCTTAGTAAGATTGTCAAACTCCACAAACTGTATGCCACCATCGTATATCTCAACATCACCATCAATGCTCAGCAATGATTCAATCCTACATCTGTATAATTTGGAATCTGCAGACATGCTATTTTCTGTTCCTATTTGCAAGCCTCCGGCTGAAGTCATGTTCAACCCCTCCAAATCACCTCCAGCATAATTATTCAATATGACGATCTTGCCTTTAACTTCTTTTATTGCAGATAGCGCCATAAGATTGTTTACCGGAGTTGCATTATCCGCATTGTCGCCAATAACAAGATTTCCTTTTACAACGGTGATATTTGTATCGCTAAAAGCATCCACAGCTTGTTGGTCTTTCAAGACAACATCGCCTTCCGATTCTATCTCAGTTTTTATCACCTTATAAACATACTCGTTTGTGTCACCATTATATGATGTGACCCTGAAAATCTGCTCACTGTCCCATTGTGTGAAAGTATTCGGATTTGGAAGTATTGTTGCTGACGGTGTATAGCTTATATCAGCCGCAGCATTATCCAAATCCACAATATAAGGCACCGACATAACTATTTCATTGCCGGAGATAGTGGCTGAATAGCTCTCACCATCTTTTGTCAAAGTTAACGAAGTGATAAAATTTTCATCTGCATCTGCAGGAACATTGTCGTCAGAACATCCATATAAAAGTGTTCCCAACAATAATAATGTAGCAATTTTAAATTTTTTCATTGTATATAAATTTTATAAATCTTCAAAGGAATATACCTCGGTAGAGATTTCACCAAGCGCACCACTGACGGCCAGCACACCAACCTGTACTTTGATAAAGTCAATATATTTTAATTTAACAGGCTTGCCATCAGGATATATCGCATTTGATATTTTAAAACCGTTTCTTTGCCCAGAGCCAGTCAGTCCGTCACCGCTTAAACAGTCATTCCCGGCATTGTCAACATATCCCCAGTCATAAGAATCGTTTGACCAATAACCGCCAGATTGTACATTTCTGCTACGCAGACATGTCCCGCAAAGTGTATAGCTGTTTTGTTGAATCCAGTTTGGATAGTAATATGGCTGAGTATGATATATGTTGTGATCCATTTTCCCAGAATTTCCAAAAGAATCAGTCCACCTTGTTTCTTTTGCGTTTGGTGCAGGTCTGAAATATGTCACCTCATAATCCTGAACTGTATAAGGCAATCCTGTTTCACTTCCCTTCAATTCGTACCACTCATCATCAGGTAATCCATTTCCGTTTATATCTTGCATAACCCAAACAATGCCAGGCTCATTTGAAGAAGTGAAGGCATTGCCTTGGATTGCAAAATCATAATTACTTCCTCCATTATTAACTACACTATGATCGAATCCTACTACAATATATCCGCCAAAAGTCCCTAATGACACATACCTCTTTTCTTTCAAACGCGATGTAGCATATTCTATAGCCTGTTCCATTGTTTGTTCCTTTCCTGTATAGCCTGTATTTACATTTGTTTCATTGACAAACTGCCCCGGTGCTGGAGTAAAGTCATATACTTTATTCCACAACATGGAACTTGCAGCCGACTGCGGACGCAGTTTAGCGTCTTCTGTTTCATCAACACAAATAACCCTTACATCGGTGGATACTTTTTCTTCCGTACCCTCGAAAACCTTCAATGTAACAATATATTCTCCAGAAGAAGATGGTGTAAACGGATATGTGCGCTCGGTCATACCCACGACCTCTTTTCCGTTCACAAACCATTTATATACAGGATTATCAAAATATTCGATATGTGGACGCAAATAAACACTACGGTTAACATAAGTATATCTATCTGTTGATTGCGAACAATAACAGGGGACAGGAAAGGTTGCAACGTAAGGCATATCATTAACCACATTTATTTCTAAATCATAATTCGTCTTACCGTCAACATTCGAAGCCTCTATATTAATATTGTATATGCCAATTTCAGATTCATTGAAGATATAAGTCTTTCCATTGCTAACAATATTGCCGTTTCTTTTCCATACTACATTAAAACCTTCCAAATCGTCATACATAAAATCTGGCTCTATGATAAAATCTGTGTTTTTCATCACTTTTAATCCTTGAGTAGGAATATTGTATGTTATAACTGGAGGAGTCAGTTCTTTTACGTCAACACGAAATTCTTCTTCCGCATATCCGTAATTATTGTCTATTCTTAACTGTACATAATATATGCCTTCTTCAGTAAACGTATAAATAAATTCGGGAGCCGAAGATATGTATTTGCCATTTAATGTCCAAGAAAACACAGCATTTTCTATATACCTATAATCAGGTGAGATTATTAACTCTCTTCCCTTTTTTATCTCAAACACACCCTCATCATTATCAATTATAATAACTGGGGCAGAAGCACTGTCTGTCACCAATTCGTCCTTGTTACATGACACAAAGAAAATTAGAAATGCGAACAGTAGTGTATTTAAAACCTTTTTCATTAATTTGGATAATACAATATAATGAGGGCGTATCGAGTTTACGATATGCCCTCATAAAATAAGTTTTACATTGAATACGTTATATCATCTATTGCGACGTATGCCGGAGTGTTTAAGCCATCAGGACCAACATCTGACCCCCAAAAGCCAAACTGTACCTTATGTACATTTTCAGCATTTATCGGTATTTCCGTCCATTCTGTAATACAGAAATTTCGATTATTTTGGTAGTCTGCCAATGGAGTTTCTATACGCTTCACGATATTGTCATTAGCATCAAAACATTTAATAATCAATGTAAGATACCCCTCTGTATCTTTCAAAGATACTGCTGTACCGCTTACAGTTCCATCTTTTTTATACCATATATTGCCGTGTTGAATTACGCCATACGTATATGCAGTGTTGCAAATCTTCAATGACTTCAATGAAACTTCACCTTGCAACTCAAAAGATGCCTCTTTAATGAATCCATAAGAATCATCAAATCCAAAGACCACGCCAAAATTATCACCGCTGGCTCCTGCACCACCACGATCGCCCATGCCAGTACGAGCAGTATTATATACGCTCATCTGATTGAATTCAGTGTACCACCAATCCTTAGGCACCGAAGCCCCATACTTAGAAGCATAAGGATTAGGATTAGTTGTCGGATTAGACATCATACACCAATTTGATAGCGCAATTCCACCATACATAAACGAATATTCGTCACTATACTCGTTTACTGTTGAAAGAAATCTGGAAGAACCATCATAGATTCCATAAACTTGCGACATTCCAAGGGTGTCTTTGTAGTAATTTCTTCCCCACGATGTGGTGTTTGCCATCATCGAAGCATCGAAATCTTCAAAGTCAATCACGATGTTCTGCTTTGCTGCTCTTGTCTGGGGTGCCTTTTCACCGCCGTTAGAAGTTAAAAACTCGTCATCGGAACTACATCCGGTAAACACTATGGCCGCAACTGCTGCAGTTGCAAGGGTCATAAACTTAAAAATCTTTTTCATAACGCTAAAGTTTTTAAAGTTTGACATAGAGTTTAATATACAGAGCGCTTTCACGCTCCCTTTCCCTTTTCTCTCCGTTCAGCCCAATGACTCAATCTTCACGTTACGCCCGCTCCGCATAAAAGAGAGCAAGCAACGACAAACAAAAAGCCCGTTTGGCTACGACAAGAGTCACTAACCAAACGGGATATACTTTTTTGCAATCTACCAATACCAATGCCCAATGCAAAAGACATGAAAGCCTTTACACATTTAAGCCATCTGTTGACAGACGCCGACACCCGCGGACGTTCTCTCATCGCGTAAAGGCAGGTCTTCTGACTCGTCCCGTTTGCAGCGCCTTCCCGGCAGTATTGCCAGTGACGTTTTGCTGCAAACTTTTCATCATGGGACTCACAGCAGCAGGTACTGTCCCGGACTCTCACCGGGTTCCCTTTTAATCCTGAATGCCGGACTTACATCCGACACTCAGAAACCAATACGTCGGCAAAGGTAGATAAAACTATTGACACGTGCAAGAGAAAAAGCATTTTTCTTCTCATCCTGCATCTTTTTTAACGTTTCACCTTTTTTCTTCACATTTCATTTTCTTCATTTCTCCACCGGAACAATGGTGAAGCTGAATGTCTTATCACCATAATACACACGGTACTGCTTCAGCGGCAATGCGCCCCAGCTGTTGATGCCGGCAACGCCACTGTGCTCACCGTCGATAAACAGGTTGGTGAACTTCGATTTGTTGAGGCTGAAGCTATGACGCTGCTCCTTGTCATCGCCGTCGTCAAGTTCCTCGGTATCGAAGTGCAAGGCACTGGCATAGAACGGAGTGCAGCCCTTTATCTTTATGCCGAAACCGTCGGCATTCTGCTGCTGCCACCAGCGGATGTCGCTCTTCGTGCCGCTCTCCTGCGGACGGATGTATGGGAAGTACTGGTTGTCAGCATCATCGCTGTATATTCCTATCCTCATGCAGTCTTTGCGGTCGCTGTAGTTCTCTATCGGACCGCGACCATAATAAGTACTCTTGTCCATATTGTATGGCAACTGCATCAGCATACCAAAGCGGAACAGGTTGCTCACCTTCGCCGTGTCGCTTGCATCGAGCGTCTCCGTCACCTTCAATGCGCCGGTGTTGGCATCAAGCCGGTAGCTTATCTTCAGCATTGCTTTCACCTCGGGCATATCGTATTCGGTGTTTACGGTCACGGTGCCGGCTTTCTTGTCACGGCTCACAGTCATGCTCTTCAGGTCGGTCTGTGGCTGCTTCCACACTTTCTGCTTGCGCTGCAGCTGAGCGCCCATATCGTTGTCGGTGGGAGCACGCCAGAAGTTTGGCCTCAGTGTGCCGCCTTCGCCAAGGAGCGACTGTCCCTGATAGGTATATTGCGAAATGAGACCTGTGGTGCGGTCGAACAGCAATGTTATATCATCGGTAGCTACGGTAATCGTGCTTTCCTTTTTCTTGTCAGTCACCTTTACTTTCTTCGTTGCCTTTTCCAGCTGTTGAGTATCGCATTTACCATAGCACTTCTTCTCCATTATCGGCAGCTGGGCGTATGCCACCACCTGCGAGGCGTCCATCAGCGGCTCAGCTTTCTTCAATTTGAAATCTATATTGAGATACACTTCCTTGCCGTTTACCTTAGTCAAGTCGTATGGCACAGTGAATGTCTTTGTCTGCTGCGGAGCCACATCGAGACTGCCGATGGTGCCGTGCTGTGTCGGCTTGCCATCTTCAATGAGCGTCCACTCCATGGCATAGTTGTCGAGATTACGGAAGAAATACTCATTGCGCACGCTAACCTCGCCCTTTGTCGCATCCTTCATCGTAGCCCAGATGTTCTGATACTGGTAAGCCACCTCGTAGGCATGAGGATTGAGCTGACGGTCGGGACCGATAATTCCGTTGCAGTTGAAGTTGTTGTCGCTCGGGTCATAATTGTTGTAGTCGCCGCCGTAGGTATATTCTATCTTGCGCAGCTCCTCGTTGCTCATTCCCTCAACCCGCACGCTCATAGGCTTTACGGGCTTGCGGCGAAGTCCCTGGTCTTGGAAGTCCCAGTCAAATCCGCCCTGGAATATAGGATACTTGCGCACCAGTTCCCAATACTCCTTCAGGTTGCCGCCCGAGTTGCCCATGGTGTGGTTGTACTCACACTGTATGAGCGGCATCTTACTGTCGGGATTCTTGCTGTAAGCCTCGCAGGCATCCACGGGGTAGTACATAGGACAAAAAATGTCGGTGCCGTTGCCCTGATGAGCCTGCTCATACTGCACGGGGCGGCTCTGGTCCTGCGACTTTATCCAGTTGTATACCGCCATGAAGTTGTCGCCCATCACCGTCTCGTTTCCGAGACTCCATGTCACCACCGACGGGTGGTTGAAGTACATCGACACATTGTGCTGGTTGCGCTCCATTATTTGTTTTGCGAATATCGGTTTTTTTGTAGCCGCGTCATTGCCGTAGCCAAAGCCGTGACTCTCCTGGTTTGCCTCTGCCACAACGTAAAGTCCGTATTGGTCGCACAGGTCATACCACCGCGGGTCGTCGGGATAGTGGCAGGTGCGCACGGCGTTGATGTTCAGCCGCTTCATCGTCTTTATGTCCTGAATCATACGCTCCACGCTCACCACATAGCCGCCGTCGGGATCTATCTCGTGACGGTTTGCACCTTTTATATATATAGGCTGTCCGTTTACCAGCAACTGGCGGTTCTTTATCTCCACCTTGCGGAATCCCACCTTCACGGGGATAACCTCACAATAGGCCACCGTCTTTTTGTCTGCTGCCGTGACGCGTGCCACAAGGGTGTAGAGATAGGGGGTCTCGGCAGTCCATTTCCTTGGATTCTCCACATTAATGAGAATGGATATGTCGCCACCCTTTCCGCAATTTGCCATATCAACGCTCCTCACTGCCTTTCCCTCGGCATCGTAGAGTTTGAAGGCAATGTTAGTGTTGCCCGTCACCTTTGCATCAATGTGGAGCAAGCCGTCCTGATAGTTGTTCACAAGGTCGGGGGTAATTCGTATGTCATCAATGCGGTTTGCGGCATTGCGGGCATATAGATAACTTTCGCGCGCCACACCGCTAAGCCGCCAAAAGTCCTGATCCTCACTCCATGAACCGTCGCACCAGCGGAAGGTCTGGAAGGCAATGAGGTTCTCACCTTTCTTTATATAAGGAGTGATGTCGAACTCGGCTGCCACCTTGCTGTCCTCTGCATAGCCTGCAAACTGTCCGTTGACATACAGATAGATGTTTGAGGTTACGCTGCCGAAGTGGGCTATCACCTGCTTGCCGTCCCAGTTATCGGGAATGGTTATCACCCTACGGTATGAGCCTACGTGGTTGTCCTTCACAGGCACTGCCGGAGGCTGCTCATTGAAATGTCCGCGCCATGCAAAGCCCACGTTCACATACTCCGGGTCGCCAAAGCCGTTCATCTCCCAGTTGCCAGGCAGCATCATTGTGCCCCACGAAGAGTCGTCAAGAACTTTTCTGTAGAAGTCAGCGGGACGCTGGTCGGCATTCTCCACCCATTTGAATTTCCACTGTCCGTCGAGCGAAAGGAAGTTCCTGCTCTTGGTCTTGTCGAATGCGGAATAGCCATTACCGCCAATCTCATCGGCATTAAAGCTGAAAAATTGTGTGTGCAGTGGCAGGCGGTTGATTTCATTCACCTGCAGGTCGTGCCACTCAGTGTAGGTTGGCTGCAGCTTTACGGCAGCTTGGGACATTGTTTTCTTCGCTCCCATAGCCATCATGGCAAGTCCAGCCATCCCCAATGTTACAAATAGTCTTTTTTTCATATTTAATATGTTTTTTTATTTGGTTTTTACGACAATACCTTCAGACCCACGACCGAAGCAATGAGCGTGAAGATGAAAAACAGTCGCCAGAATGAAGCTGGCTCGTGGAATATGAAGATTCCTATCAGCACAGTGCCCACTGCACCTATCCCCGTCCACACAGGATAGGCTGTGCCAAGCGGCAGCGTCTGCGTTGCCTTGGCAAGAAGTCCCATGCTTACAACAGTAAAAACTACAAAACCGCATATCCATGCCCACCATTCCAGTCCCGACACGACCTTTGCCCGTCCGAGGCAGTAGGTAAATCCTACCTCGCACATGCCTGCGGCAATCAATATTATCCAATTCATAATAAAGGTTTCCTATTTGAGGGCTGCAGTAATATTCCGGCGTCTCCTTCTAAGGTTTCTGCAAAATTAAGCAAAATCATCGAGGATATATCACAGTCAAACAAAAATTTAGCTATAAAAGGAATATTTAACAAACAAAACAGCAAATTATCCGTGACACAACTTTGTGTCACACAAACTTGTGTGATTTGTTCATCTTAACAGCCAAACAGCATTAGATGAGAAGATTATAAAGAAAAACAAGTTGGATTTTCGCATAAAGATAAAGAAAGTTTATATTTCATGGCTGAATCTGAGAAATTATGACTACCTTTGCACGGAAGTATAAAAAGCAGAAAATACAAATGACTTTTATGGATAAAATAGCAACACTATATAAAGAGTGGCAATCACTTCAACCACTAAAGGAAAGCGATCAGGCAAGACTTGACCGTAAATTTATGTTGGAATTTAACTATAACTCCAACCATATAGAAGGCAATACTTTAACGTATGGGCAAACGGAGATGCTGCTCATATTCGGTAAGGTGGTGGAAAGTGCCAACATGAAAGACTTGGAGGAGATGAAGGCTTCCAATGTCGGTTTGAAAATGATAAAGGAAATGGCTTTGGATAAAGAGCAGCCACTTACAGAATACTTTATACGGACATTGCACCAAACGCTGTTGCGCGAGGATTATACAGTGTATCGTCAACTGCCGGACGGCACCAACACATCGTATGTTGTCCATGCCGGACGGTATAAGACACGTCCAAACTCTGTTATTACTGCCACAGGCGAGCGTTTTGAGTATGCTTCACCTGAGGAGACACCTGCATTGATGACCGACTTGATTCAATGGTACAACGAGGCTGAGGCAAAAGGCGATTTGTCACCTATTGAGCTTGCATCATTGTTTCATTATCGTTATATACGCATACATCCGTTTGAGGACGGCAATGGCAGAGTGTCCCGTCTATTGGTAAACTATATTCTTTATCGTCACGGCTATCCCATGATTGTTGTAAAGAGTGCAGACAAAGACAATTACCTTACCGCTCTCAACCGTTGTGATGTGGCGGTGGGTCCTGTTCCTTCTGATGGTGCCCACGCAGAACTATCACAGATAACTCCTTTTGTGGAATATCTAAGCAAATGCTTAGAGAGAGCATTGGATATAAGTATCAAGGCAGCTAAGGGTGAAAATATCGAAGATGCAGACGATTGGAGAAAAAGCCTCAAACTAAAATATCGTGACAAGCTCAACAAACCGGAGGTTACTGAGGAGATAGCAAAAAAAGTACAAGAGGATTTTGCAGAACTATTGAGACTAATAGACAATAAACAAATCACAGAGCAGGACAAAAACAATATTATCAACATTATAAGTAAATACATACAGTGTATATAGACATCTTTGATTATCAGCTGTTTGTGGTTAATACGGTAGAAAAGTGGAGTGATTTTCTTTTAAGGCTGAATTAAAGCTGAATTTTAACACGTTTAACTTTTATAAACCACAACAATCATAGAAGTGTGCATGTTTTATACTGATAATATTACTTACAAAAGACGGTCTGAATGTTTGTGTTTTTGGGAGTTAATATGCTGAGTACCTCTTAACAAATGTGAAAAGCGGACACATAAATGAACTTTTGCTGTGAAATTTTACTGATTGTCGATTATTTTATATACTTTTGCGTTCAAATTAAATAGATTTGCAAAATGGGAGACTTAAATCGAATCAAAGTTGTACTCGTTGAAAAGAAGCGGACGGCCAAATGGCTTGCTGAGGAATTAGGGAAAAATCCGGCTACCGTAAGCAAGTGGTGTACCAACGTGTCTCAGCCTGACTTGTACACGTTAGACAAAATTGCGACATTGCTTGATATTGACAAGCGAGAACTTATAACAGGGAAAGATTGAGGTTATGACAGATATCACAAAAATCCAAGAATCAGAGTATGATGCAATTCTGCGACAGGCTGTCGCAGTTATTGACCGAACAAGAGCAATGGTGGCAACGGCAGTAAGTTCTGCCATAGGTACGGCTCATTGGGAAATAGGGAAATTGCTTCACGACAGAAAAGTCGAGAGCAAGCATGGAAGCGGTGTCGTCAATCGTCTGTCCTATGACTTGAAGCAACGCTATCCACAGATGGGCGTCTCGCCAAGAAACCTATGGGATATGAAAAAGTTCTACGAGCGATTCTGCAACAGCGAATCAAAACTGCGACAAGCTGTCGCAGTTATACCATGGGGACATATACTGACTTTGATGCGCAAGTTCGGTGAAGATGACAATGCCATATTATACTATGCACAGGAAATCACATCAAAAGGCTGGAACCGTGAACTTCTATCCAGTGCCATATCTCTGAAAATGCACATGAGGAAGGACACCCCTTCTGACAATAATTTTGAGCAAACTCTGCCTGCCACACAGGCGATGTTTGCAAATGAGGTGTTCAGAAGTGGTTATAATCTTGGATTTCTTGGTGTTAAAGCCCCTATATTGGAAACAGAACTTGAAGCCCGACTGGTAGAGAAAGTAAAGCAATTTCTTCTGGAACTTGGCAAGGGCTTTACCTATATCGGCAACCAGTATGTGCTCGAATACAACGGAAAGCGGAGCAAAGTTGATATGCTTTTCTTCCATCGTGGTCTGCATTGCCTTGTAGCCATTGACCTGAAGATTGGCGAGTTTAAACCGGAATATGCAGGCAAGATGAACTATTACCTGTCATTGCTTGACCGTTTGGAGCGTAGAGAAGACGAGAATCGTTCTATCGGCATTATTCTATGCGCCGAGAAAGACCGTGTGGAAGTAGAACTGGCATTGGAAGAAATGGGAAAACCCATTGGTGTGGCAGATTATCAACTGATAGTTCCGCAAGAAGAATTAAAGAAAGTGGTAGCAGATGAAGTAGAGGCTTTTGGTAAAGAATTCCCTCTTCGTACAGAATTTAACAAAGAGACAGAATAAATATGAGGGGTATGACACAGAATAGAAAGTGGAATAGTATTATTAATTGGCTTCTGATTGTTTTGGCAGTAGGCATTGTCTTTCTGACTAATAGAAATGATTGTCATTTCAATGAGGAGAAAAAACTCGAGACCTGCAATATTGCTAAACAAGATTCTTTAGAGTGCAAACAAATGGAAAGTATATCATCTATGTTAAAAAAGACAACTGTTCAGTTGGATTCCATAAAATGTATTCAAAAAGAGAATAGTAAAATAGAAGTTCAGAATAATGGTTTTATAAAGAAATCTCTTAACCAGATAGGATACATTGAACAACAAATACTTAACGTAATTAAGTGAACTAAACTATGTTTGACTTCGTAAATTACACATACAGCGGGGTGTTGTCTGTATTGTCGACGCTATTCGGCCTTTCCTATCCGTTGATACTGAGTTGTATAGAGAAAATCGATGCAAAGTATCACTCCACAAAACTATCTGCTAGATTTTTAGAGGAAAAAGTCTTTATCTCATTCAAATTTGTGTTGATTCTCAATTTGATAATAGCGGTAGTAATCCCATTTTTAATGGATGGATGTTATCATTCACGATACCTGATTGTATTACAATGTTTGGCAGCAATGATTATGATATACTTCGCATTCCTGCTTTTCAACAAAGTGATGACGTACTACGATGCGAGTAAACTGCAAGATCAAATTTTGGCAGACTATCATGGTGCAGTTAGCAAAGGAAAGACAATGCATGAAGCTAAATACTTCACACAATGGTCAGATCTGACCTCGGTGTTGCTGGCTTCTGCAGATGACAATTTGGTTCAATCTGTATATGAAGAGTGGTATAGTTATGTGGATAGAAAGTACAGTACAAGTGGGAGAAAACCATTAGTAATGGATGACTATTTCTATGATGCTGTGACACGAATTAATGAGAACTTGTGCAAAGGAGAGCGTAAACCAATATCCGTCAATAATGGTAATTCTCTGCTGACGTCATTAATTGTAAAAGATAGTGTTGTGACAGATAAAACATATAGGTATTTGTGGAAAAACTTACGTTTACAGCTATTCTATAGAAGGGATGAGTGGATAATGGCATATTGGAAAACTGCCTCACAAAAGTATGACTATCTAATGAAAAACATTACATCTTTTGATATTGATGACAATACAGGAATGTATTATACAGACGAACAAATTGAAGAAAGAAACATACAGCGTGAACAGTTTGCTGAATTTCATATCATGTTATGTGCTATGCTGTTGCAACAGGGCAAATATGCACTTCTTGAGCAAATGATGTTCTACACCCAGTCACAACCACCATCCTATCCATTGGTGCCGTCTTGTTTATCAGATATTCTTAAGATTTTTGAACATTTAAACGAAAATAGACTATGGGATATCACCTATTTTGAAGAACGCTATCCAATGCCGAATATGCATGGCATAACGGGAGGAAAAATTCTTAGTGCAGCAAATTGCTATATGGCGTTATTATTTTATAGGTTATATGTATTGATTTATCCATACGGACGTGATTTCGTGTTTCAAACAATAGCATTGCCTGATAATCAAGCCCAATTGGCAAAATATAAGAGAGATGTAGAAACCTTGGAGTACTGGCTTGAGAAAATAAAAGATAACAAAAAAGCATTGGCTTCCATACGTGTGGCTTGTATTGATGAGATTGTTAACAATACTAACAATGATCCAAATTCACCGAAGCAGATTATAAAAGACTTTCAAAACAGTATTGATGAAAAAATGAATATTCTCAAAAAATGTCAGCCCAATGACCATAAGAAAATAGATAATTTGGAAAAGGAGGTAAACCGGCGTTTAATGATGGCTATGTCATTAATTGGTGATATATGGGGTAAAAGGTTTGAGAGGGAGAAGTTTTATTACTTGGATTCTTCAGTCAGTCAACTCTTTAAAAGCACAGCTTTTCAAGCAAATCCAGATATTAGCCATGTTGGGGTAGAAGACTGCATATTTGGAGGATTGTGGCATACTTATAGTCATCTTTTTGCTAGTTCTTTCTATCAAGAATGTATGCAAGCAAACTACACAATAGACTCCGAGTTTTTATTTGATGTGCTTGATAAGATAAAAGTAAATAAGAACTACTATGCATTTGCGTTTGGTATTTATATAGATTACTATATAGGTAAGGTAAAAGCTCTTGTAAAAGAAAAAGAACGACTATATAGTTATAATGGGATGAAAATAATGATATTGGATTGCCCTGTGCCAATCTTCGCCAAGCGTATATATATTATGCACACAGACGATAGACCATACATTGAATTCAATGAACCGAATGACGTTCAAAAAAAATCTATGGAACTCAAGAAATTTAATGAATATGAATTATGGATGTCAGTCCAAAAAGTGGAAGGGCATGAGGATACGGTTTCAGAAGAATACATTAAGAAATTGGGCACTAATAAGAACCTGTATTCTGTGTTCCATGCTATATGGATTCCAAAGTTGTATTTCAAAGAAAAATATAAAAGAATCTGCTTGAAAGTAAATTATAGGATGACGGATGAGGGGGCAACCGACTCTATTGATAAAATTGAACCATTTGAAATCATTCACACTGATGGGCTGTAGATAGCTTATTGACTATGTTTAGAAATATGTGAAACCTGTAGGAAATATTTTAAAAGCAGGAAATCATCGTTTTAGCGTGTGTCAAACATAAGCATTATGGTATGCTATTGTCAATGATTAACTTCAATAATAATCTTATAGCAGCCTGCTTCACCATTTCCTCAGCCGAATCGGAAATGAGTTCATAGTTTCTGCATAGCCTTCTGTTATAATCCATCCATGAGAATGTCCTTTCTACAATCCATCTCTTCTGTAAGTACATTAATAACAATCTTTGAATCCTAAAATTGAAATATTATCATATCATTTGTTGTAAGTCTGTCTCTTATACACATCTGACGCTGCCGACG
>ENA-OYXX01000398-OYXX01000398.1-human-gut-metagenome-genome-assembly--contig:-NODE-398-length-20472-cov-10.134398_pt1 | contig 20472 bp, 11 predicted proteins | sample MGYA00243976_ERZ653434 | MGnify/ENA primary metagenome ERZ653434 (study PRJEB26926, sample SAMN06165112) | human gut metagenome | biome: ENVO:00009003; feature: ENVO:2100002; material: ENVO:00002003...
TCTTTCCTTCCTCATATAACTGACGCAGGTATTCCTTGTCGAACTTGATTTCCATACGCTGATAGTTTCTTTTTCCCGACAAAGGTACAAATAAAAATGAAGAATGAAGAATTTTCGTGCAAATCGAATGAAGAATTAAGTTTTCTTAAATATTCTGAGATGGCATGAGCCACCTGCGACTTTTGTCCCAATCTTCTCTCCTGTAAACACAACAGGGTGCCATGCCTGCCGCGCTCCTCCGCCGGCAATCATGACACCCTGTATCAACAGACGGTAAAAACCATCAATGCCCCATTGTGCCTTCAAGGTCTCCGATTATCATTCCAAGAAAATATATGTTGCCTGCAGGCTGCTCTGCCAGCAAGCCACGCAGATATTTTGCTGCCTTTTTCTTCACCTCGCTGTCAGCTCTCTTCAATGCGTTGCCAACACCCAACAGGGCATTATACTGCATCTGCTCCTTCATCTTGGGAACATTCTTTTCCAGCTGTTTCAGATATTCCTCCATATTACCTGTAGCGTATACGTCGAGTACGGTGAACGCAGGTGTAAACACGCCGTCGGCATTAAGCCCGAGCTCATTAAACTGTTGCTTGAATGTTGCAGCCTGCTCTGGAGTGTAGACATCATCAAAATAGATGCAGTTATATATCTGACGCTCATATTTTTTCAGCAGGATGGAGTCTACATCGGCACGGTCTGCCTTTGCCACCTTGCTTCGGTTGGCAAAAAGATACTGTAATTTCTCGTCAGCAGTATTGTCTACATAGTCTTTATAAAGGAAGAAGTTCTCGCTCTTCAGCTTCTGCTTATCGTCAAGACCCTGATAATAGTCCTTTATCACATTGTCGAGCTGCTCCTGTACCTCTTTGTTTCCGCGGCGCGACTCACGCAACTTGCTGACAAGCTGTGCCGCATAAGTGCTTATCAGAGCGGCAGTGCGCTCACCGCCGTCATAGCGTGCCTTAATCTTCTCAGGCCTCTTGTCGGGGTTAATCTTCATCTCAATGTCGCTCTTAAAGCCATCAGCGGAATTACCGCCCACAATTCTTGCCACTTCGTTACCCTCGGCATCGAAGATTACGAATGTAGGATAAGCCGTCACCTTGCTTCTTTCCACAAGTTCCTTTTCCTCTTTCTCGGCATCATACTTCACACAGACAAAAGTATTGTTCATATAGTCTCCGAGGTCCTTCTGAGGGAACACATCACGTGCCATCATCTTACACGGACCACACCATGACGTGTAGAAGTCAACAAACACCATTTTCTTCTCTGCCTTGGCAGCAGCCTTGGCTTCCTCAAATGAGATGTGGCGGAAATTTGTCTGCGCCGTCATCACAGTGGCTGTCATTGCAGCCACGAACATTAAAATAAGTTTCTTCATAATTACATTGTTTTATTTATCTTTGTTTCAAATATACAATTCCGTCTGTATAATAGTTTTCTCGCTGCAAAATTAGTCAAAAATATTGGTTCTACAAAGAAAAACGACATATTCTCATATTTTTTTGTTAATTTTGCACCCGCAACCACAGGGCATACGCTCATGGCTAAAACAATAATCATAAAAACAACAGAATATGCTTACAATATACAAAGGCAGACCAACCGACGCCAGCGGCAGACAGCAACGGGAGATAAGGGTATATGACTTGCTCGACAACTTGAAGATAGACTACGACCGCCTCGACCACAATGCCGCCATGAACATGGAGGTGTGCGACGAAATAAACGCCGCCTTCGGCAGAATGACATTAGAGGAGTTTAAGGCTGAGCCCGACGGTGAGCGCACCAGCCATGCCATAATCTGCAAGAATCTGTTTCTGTGCAACCGACAGAAAACAAAGTTCTATCTGCTCATGATTCCCGGCGACAAGAAGTTCCTCACCAAGAATCTCTCTGCGCAGATAAACTCCGCCCGACTGTCGTTTGCAGGTGAGGAGGAGATGCTGAAATATCTCGACATTACACCCGGCTCTGTATCGGTGTTAGGACTGATGAACGACCACGACAATGCCGTGCAGCTGCTCATAGACAGCGATGTGTTGCAGAGCGAATACGTCGGTTGCCATCCGTGCATCAACACATCAAGCCTGCGCATGAAGACCCGTGACCTCACCGAAAAAATACTTCCGGCAATACATCATTCTCCTATAATCGTCACCCTATGACGTTTATAGGAGAGTTTTTTCATGATGCAATATGTAATCTTATCCAAACACACCTTGGCACCATTCGCCAAAGGCACACAAGCAGGCGGTATCTCCAGTCAATGGTAGCCACCGCCTTCCTCTTTTCTATTGCCCTTACTATCATCCTCGCCACATCGTCTGTCCGCAGCTTCATCGGATATCTGCCGTCCTTTATCAGGTCTGTAGCCACAAATCCTGGACGGACATCAGTAAAACAAATCTTCAGTTTCCTCATCCTTGCCAACTGTTCCAGACATTCCACATAATGATTCTGATAGCGTTTAGTCGACGAATAGGCAGCTGCCGCCCCGAGTCCTTTTGTTCCTGCAATACTGCTTATCACCGCAATGTGCCCTATCCTCCCCTCGTGCTCAGTTTGATTTCCATGACCTGCAAAATAATTAAAAGCTGCCGTCACCATCCTTGTAAATCCCACGACATTGGTCTCTGCCGTCAATATCTCTTTCTCTGCATCCAATCCCATGTTCTGCCACCCTATGCCCGAGCTATGGAAATACAGGTCCATGCCTCCTGTTTCCTCTATCAACTCGCCAAGTTTCTGTGCCGCCCCGTCATCAGTCACGTCAATCTGTTTCACCGCCACTACCTGCGGCAACTCCTCCCTCAGCTCCTTCAGCCTCTCCACTCTGCGCCCTGCTATGCCGAGCCTCCAGCCTCTACGGGCAAGCTCACGTGCCACCTCCATCCCTATGCCCGATGTCGCTCCCATTATTATCGCCCTGCGATGTGTGTCAGTATTTGTCATATAGTCATTTTTGCTTGCAAAGTTACGAAAAAAATAAATAACGAAGAAACGAAGTTCAACAAATCCCGGCAAAAACAATAAAAAACTATAAAAATGTGATTTAAAAGCACAGAAAACATCGATTTTTGTGATTTTATCACTATTTTTGCATCGAAAAATGTGATAATCATATAGAATTCATAATATAAAGATGTGATTATGAAGGATTTGCTCAGAAGAAAAATCGACAGGTATCTGCTTGACTGGAAAGCAGATGAGAACAGTCTGCCCCTTATTGTGAAAGGAGCACGGCAGATAGGCAAGACCGAATCAGTAAGGGCATTTGCATACGCCAACTACCGGAATGTAATAGAAATAAACTTTGCTCTACAGCCACAATACAGGCAAATCTTTGAAAACGGATATGCTGTGGAGGATATCGTAAAGAACATATCACTGCTAAACCCGTCTTTTTCCTTCATACCCAAGGAAACGCTGATATTCTTTGATGAGCTGCAAAACTGTCCGGCATGTGCTACAAGTCTTAAATCATTTGCAACAGACAAGCAATATGATGTTATATGCTCAGGTTCACTTATGGGGATAAACTACAACGAGATTGAGTCAAACAGCGTTGGATATAAACAAGACATCGAAATGCACTCAATGGACTTTGAGGAATTTCTATGGGCTCGCGGCTATTCCGACGGAATGATAGAAGATATGTATCAGCACATGATAACAGTAACACCGTTCTCATCGCTCGAAATGCAGGTATTGCTAAATCATTTCCATGATTACATAACTATAGGCGGAATGCCGGCAATAGTCAACATGTTTGTAAAAAACGGTCATTTCGCAGGCACTCTCAAAATGCAGCGCCAGCTGTTGCTCGACTACGAAGAGGACATAACAAAATATGCACAGGGACTGGATAAGGCTAAGATAAAAAATGTATATAATCACATCTCTGTGTTTCTCGCCAAGGAGAACAAGAAATTCCAAATTACAAAAATAGGACACGGGGCACGCAGCCGCGAATATATTGGAACTGTCGACTGGCTTGCCGATGCCGGTATAATTAATATATGCTATTGCCTCAGCACTCCGGAACTGCCACTGAAAGGTAATTACGAATCCAACAACTACAAACTGTATTTCAAAGACACTGGATTGCTCATAGCATCACTGGATGACGAAGCACAGGAAGACCTGCGTGCCAACCGCAATTTCAACACATATAAAGGAGCCATATACGAAAACATCGTAGCTGATATGCTGACCAAAGCCGGCTACAGGCTATATTTCTATAAAAACACACAAGGCACCATAGAGATGGACTTCTTTGTACGCGATGCCAAGTCGCTCATACCCGTAGAGGTTAAAGCACGCGACGGTGCAACGCCATCACTTAATAACCTCATAAAAAAATCACAATACAGTGACATACATTACGGTATAAAACTGGCTGAGCGCAACATCGGATACGCCAACGGTTTCTATACATTCCCATATTTCCTGACTTTCCTGCTCAAACGCTTTCTTGCCGAGAACAAAATGGAGTAGATGGCTTGGGGAATCACGGCTCAAAACCCAAGGGCAACGTGTTACTATCGCTGAAGCGGTCGAAATCAGACAGGAAAATTTACCATCCGATGCAGTTGTTTCCATTTTGGAAATAACTGATTTTTCATCAAGTTCGCAACTCTCAAATATATTCTTAAGATGCTTACTAATTGCCGGCACACCAACATCAAACAGTTGCGCCATAGCCTTCTGTGTACACCAAATGGTTTCATTCTGGTACATCACCTGCACACCATCCTCTTTTCCTTCAATCATAAAGATAAGGAACTCCGCTGTACTGTTTCGTATCTCAAACTTCTTAGCCATATCAGTCAATCTTCCTGTTCGTAATAATAAGAATAGTCGATACCTTTCATGAATATCTCACGATCGACAATCTTGTTCTATTTCATCTAGTTAGTGACACTAACCACTTCACTACCTTCACGCTTCAATTTTGTCTTCAAGAACTTCCAGTAGTTACGTTTTTATTATAATCCGCCTCATTGTTTATTGCTTTTACAATATCAATGACAGAGAACCACCACTTGGAATGTTCCTCATCCCAAACAGCCCTGACCTCATGGTCCTTATAGAAACGGATTGACACTTTGCTCATATCTGAAATCTTCATCTTGATACATCATCTGTATGCTTTTACATTGAATATTACGCATGCTTAAACGAAATAGTATATAAATGGCCGTCACCTCTTTGATTCTGATTGAACAGAGGCAGGTCTAATTCCCAGTCACACATGAAGTCAGAATGTGTACAATCATCATTGTTATGGCCAAACAGCGTCCATCCATTAGCTATACCTGCATCTGGGCGGATGCATAGATCTGCGTCTTCAGCCTTTATGGTCATACAACGTTCATGAGCAATATAACCAGAATCTGTAATCATAGGACGAATACCAGATATATTGAGTATTGCATCCGACAAAAAACAGTTTCTTGTATCGTTACAATTAAAGTCTTTTTTTATCAAAACATCAATAATATCTCCATACTCATTGTTGATTCGTTGTACTTTTATATCAACGGATATAATGTTGACATGAAGTGTACGCTGTATCGATTTAATGAAATGAGCTAATAAGACACATCCTAAAGGTGTTTTTATATAGCGGTCGGAGTATGTCAACGACACGTTTTTATCTCTCATCCTTGATATTATCTCTTCCCATTGAGACCTGTTAGTGTCTATTAATTTGTCCAAAAGATTACTTATGTTACAATTTTCTTTAACTCGAGATTCGAACATAATCGTTCCATTATCCATCGTAAGGGTTGATAATATTTCTGCCGCATCAATAATCGCATATTCTAATGAAAGGGGCTGCATAGTTGCAAATACATCGCCGTTTCCCCATGTCGCAGACATTGTGATATCAATGTTCTCGCCAAAGTAAAGTTTAGATGCTCCGTTGCTGAATGTAACAGCAAGTAACGGCTTTAGCGATGCTTGCAATCCATGCCTCAGATACTCAAACTTATTTTTGAATAATGCTGCCATTAAGATGGATCTATCGGAAGAAGGGCATGAGGGGGAATTTATATTCTTATCCAAGACGAATGATACTTCCACGCCCTCAAGTTTGAGTTCTTGCAAGCGTTTCTCATAAGGAAACTCATCTTGCTGCCAATTCATGAAATCATTGTCTATAAAGACTTGCAGCGTCTTGACATCATGGTTGCGAGTGAGCTGATAGAACTCCGTGGCAAAGTCGGTTGTCACAGCTGATGCGTCTGGAACAAATGTGATGATTTCTTCTGGAGCAACTCTTGACGCACGTTCCATCTCCAACCACTCCAACGCCTTTGGGCGATTTAAGTAGTTGAGGTACCACTGAGATCTACGGTCAATCAAACATTTTGTGCAAGAACGCTCACAATTACAAGCTGCTAAAGTATCATGGGCTTTTTCCAACACTTTGTCCTTGTATTCACGGAAAAGAGGAGAATATCCCGCGCCACCAAGGGCAGTATCGTAAATGAAGATAGAGTGACTTGCTTCATTATAACCAAATTCAATCTCCCCATCATTAACGCCCAGCAACTCTGTGAGTTTTCTACTTAGGATAACTCCTAACGAATAGAGGGTTTCAGAATCCGTCACAAGAGAATTGTTACTATTGTAGAATTTAACTTCAACAAAGTCAGTTTGATAGCGACCTACAAGCAGGACGTGCCGACGTATGTTGCGGCCATCACCGCCAGGACATGTTACACCATTAATCAGATGTCTATGACCTATTAATGGTGATTTTGAGAAATCAATGTTTTGCTCGGCTTCCATTCTACCGCAATATGGACAGAAGGCATAGCCATAACCGTTTCGTGCTTTATTGTAAAACAGAATCTCTGATTTTGATGTAGAGCAACGGACCGTCATTTTAGCGGAAGAAGTTTTTTCTTGCCAAGGTTCCATTTCAAGAAGAACAGGCTGAATCAGATTCATTTCTCCTCTGGCATTCATTTTGCGTGTTGGTTGCGAACCGAATGGCACACTGAAGGCCACAGGTTCTACAACTTCTGTAAAACGCTGTTCAGTGGATAATTGCATACCTTTAATACCATGCATGGAATTTTCTTTTCCACATTTCGGACAATTATTCATGGCACTTCCATAGTTAATGGTTGTGTATCCACAATGATTGCAATTTTGTAGAATATATCTTGACGTATTATCATCATATATCGTCTTCATATGAATTCCAGCGGGCTCGTAAATCCACTCATTCTTTACTACCTGTTTTCCTGGCGCATATGCGGAGATGGCCTGACTCAAATGCATTGTCGGATCATTTTTATTGTCTTCATTACCCAACATGCATTGAACAAGTCCAATTGGAATGCCTGCACTTGGTAAAAATGAGTTCTCTGCCAGATATGTCAAGAGAGACGTTTTCATGAAATTACCTTTTTGTCGCTCCATTAATCTTAATGCGGTGGCGCTTCCATCTTCATCCTGTACAGTTTTTATTGACTTGTCCAAACTATCTAATCGCGCCTTGAAAATATTATGGACTGATACTATGTCTTTCTTGGTCAAGAAGACGGCTTCACTAAGAGGTATGTTGTCAAGAGCCGTTCCTTTTACTAATGTTTTATACGAGGTTTCAAGTGCCATACCACTTCCACCTATGATATTGTCAATATGAATTAAGAACTTATCATAGAAGGAAACGCCATCAGGTGAGATAAAGAAATCTTCCAGATGTGCAGTTACACGGATTCCTCCTTGCGCAGAAACGAAGTCTGCAAACACTAAAGCATTAACGTGACGCTGAATCACTTGACGGCTCTCCAGCTTCAACAAAGGAGTTTCGGTCAAGTGTGTGATAGGATAATCGGGGTGTTGCCAGATATTGGCACCGATTGGATTAGGTGCACAGAATGTTAGAGCCAATGCTTTAGATTCATTTCTACGGCCTGCGCGGCCTGCACGTTGCAAGTAATTCGCCGACTTTGGCGGTACATTATTCATGACAACTTCGCTGATACCACCTATATCCACGCCCATTTCCATAGTAGTGGAACAAGATAATATATTTAGGTGTCCCTCATTGAACTCTTTTTCATATTTTTCCAAATCTTCACGAGACTGTTGGGCAGAGTGCTCAGCGGAGATGAAGATGGGCTTCTGAATATAGACTCTTTCGTGCAGGTTGGACAATACACCTTGTTCTTTCTGAAAAGACAAGTTGTCTTCAATCCATTTTTCCACCTTCTTGTCTTCGATTTCTGATGTCTTGAATGGGAAATAAGGATAGTCAAACTTTGTGGCAACTTTGAATCGGTCGAAGTTGTTCTTGTCTATATAGCCATTAATTCGTGGGCAATAGCCGCGGAATGTAACGTCAACAACCACGTTATCTACGGGGCACAAATAACCTGTATCCATCAATTGAAGCTTGACCTTGGGACCAATCAGATCTAGCATATATCCCTTACCGTCAGTGTCCACAAGTTCAAGTATGTTGGATGTGATAAAAGCCCAAGCTTTTCCCAACAAATCGTTAACGATGACTACTTTTTGGTCATCCATATTTTCTACATCATTATAGCCGAAGGCGGCGCAAAGCAAGAGAACCAATCGGTCCTGTTTCTCCAGAACTTTACCACTGGCACTTTTCTTAATGACCGACCATTTGCTTACAGGCTTATTCTTTACACGTTTATTAGAATCCTTAGGATAAATTTCTGTCATGTATGTATTCTGCGTGACGAAGTTTTTATATTCGCCAGCAATCATATAGTGACGACCACCTCTTATAACATAGTCAAGGCTAATTTTTAGAAAGTTTTGCCAATCTTCGTCTTTGCATCCTATAGCGAGCAAACTTTCTGGACACTTTGCCCTTTTCAAGTCAGGGTACACCAATCTTATAAGACCCATGGTTTCCATTGAATTGGCACGCTTAGGAATCCAACCAAATTGGTCAATCAGCAATGCATTAAGATACGCTGTGGTATTATTCAATCCCTTATAACCACGAGCTTCATTGAGATGCCTATAAAGCTTTCTGAAATCTGTATTATTTTCGAGTGTTCTACTTATCTCACTCCAAGAGACCTCTGGAGCTTTGGTAATAGTTGTGGTTCCGTTCTTCTTTGCTTCCAACTTTGCTAATTCTGTTTGGAATATAGGTGGAAGGCTCTCTTTTGATATACTCTTTAGAAATTGATACTTCTGTTCCTCATCGGCGGTAAAACCAGAAGGTTCTATCCCTTCAAGACGTATGTCTGCCATTTTATGGAAAATACAAGAACGAATCCATGCACGTTCAACATCCTGGTTCATACCCATTGCAGCGCGTGCAGCCCCCTGTCGGTTATCAGTAAAGGCAATATATTTCTTGCCATTATACAAAATATCCGCATCGTTCTTATCCGTACCTTCTGCATTATCCAAAATGACGGTTGCTAATATACGTTCCATTTGAGTTGTACTAACTCTCAGATAATTGAGGTGTCCCACCGTATTTCCGCAATGTGGGCATAAGTCTTGATTGGTCTCAGTATGTCTCAAAGACTTATATACGATTGAATCTTCTACATCTTCTGGAGCCAGTTCTATCTTGTTCTTTTCATGATTGAAGATATGCTTATCCTCACGAGTATGGTGGCGCAAACATTTCTCCAATGGCTTAGCAAAGTAGAATGGAATATACCCTGCATCCGGATGTCTAATATCTCCATCCTCATTGAATTTTTCTGCTTCTATGAGATCCTCATCAGAATCGAAGAAAATACCATTATCCAAGTCCACAGTATTGACGTGCATTCTATATCCCTCAGAATTACTGGTCTCACCAGTAATAATTAGTCCTCCACATGAAGGACATGTGGCGACTTCAAGCATTCTGGATTTACATTCAGGACAGTTGGTGTTCTGATATGTAGTCAAACTGCCAACGTCAAGTCTTATTTTCTTATGTCTGGGACATGTAGGATTAACACATGCATATACGCCATTGATAGAACGGATAAAGTAGTGTATTCTTGACGGCAACAGTGCTGTTGCACTACCGTCTTGCTTGCTTAGGCCATTCTCCTTATTGGCCAGGGCATCAATTAATTCAAGCGATTTTACTCTATCTTTGCTTATAACAGAGTCCAACGGTTTGGCTATATCTCGCACTGATAATACTGGGCTTGTGTTCAGCTTCTTGCGCAATCTTTCTATATCAGAGAAAGTTATGCGAGTTCCAAATTTCGCATTTATCCTATCAATAGCCTCCTTGCTCTTATTGAAATCTAACTCAGGAATGACACGTTTGCCGCCAATAACAACGATGCTATCTGTAGGTTTTCCAGTCAACTGTGAGACAAACTTTTTGAGTTTTTGTTCTGCTTCCGAATTTTTCTCATCTCCAATGGTTGCAGATGTCACAGCAAAGTTTACTTGGTTTATTGTCACACCAAATGCGTCCAGTACGCGACGCAACTGCAACGATAATTCTGCAGCTGAAGAACCTGTATAAGTGTGAGCTTCGTCAAGCAATATCCACTTGAGCTTTCCTTTCGATTTTTCCAATATCTCCTTATCCTCAGCACGAACTAACATATAGTTGAGCATGGTTGGATTCGTAAATAGCACTTGTGGCGGTGTTTGACGAATCTGAGGGCGTGTTACCAATTGTGGAAAGAATTTCGATGTGAAGTTTGAACTTTTCTTCAATTTTTCCGTATCACCATTATATATGGCATACGTGATTTTAGTGGGGAGGGCATTACACCACGCATGAATGCGCTTCTGTTGACTCTTCATCAGCGCATTTAGAGGATAGAGAAAGATTGCTTGAACACAATCTTTCTCATTTCTGTTGACTATATCTTGAAGAACTGGGATCATAAAACACTCTGTCTTACCAGATCCTGTTCCAGAGGTTACAACAATCGTCTTGCTCTCATCAGATAACATTGTCTTCCAGCTCTTTGTTTGATGCTTGTAGGGGCAGCGGTCCAATGGAAATCGAAGTTCCTTATCCACTTTCTCGCTTCCTAACGCTTCCACAAAAGAAGGAGACAGAATCTTCAGCTTTGTGGCATGCTCACCAAATGTCTCTTTGCTATTTTCCCATGGAAAGATAGACTGAAAGACAGGCTCCGCCATTAAAGGCTCATACTTTGTCAGTATTTGGCGTATATAGGCTTGTTCCTTGGCTTTGCCTCTGAACCAGATGGAGACAAGCGAATCTACAAGTGCCTTTTCTGCGGATAGATAGAAATCAGCGTAATTCATATTTTATTTATTCAATGTCGTTATATATTTTACGGTTTTGAGAAAGATGTCGCTATACGTCTCCTTGAAATACTTTCTATAGAAATTGACGATGCGGGCAAACTCCTTGTTCTCCCATAAGAAGAGATTGATATGTCCTTCCACATTACACGTGTTTTCTGCGGCACACATGGCAGATTCCAGCATCACTCGATAGGACAGATGCATGTCTTGTGTTCGCTTGTAATAGTCTCCATTAAGTGTGAACTTAGCAATAGGCAAATCCATATTGTTGTCAGACAAGCCACGTATCTTTGAGCAATAGACTTTGATGTCTGATATTGAAAACGGTTTTCCTGAACTGATATGGTCTTGAATCAGGTAAGCAGCGAATTCAGAAGCAATGTCTGTGGATATTGTTGATGTAAATATTTCTTGCAACAATTTCACCAAAGAGGTCAACTTGTTATACATTATAGATAAAAGTGGTTGAGGTATAACAGCCATAAGTTCCTCTATGCAATTCATCCAAATCTTAGCTGGAATCCAATGAATGGCAATAACCAATTCTTGTTCAAATCTGTCGATACCCTGCACTAAAATTTCTTTATACTCATTGATCCACATAGCAATCACAAATTTTGCCAGCAGTTTAGGTTCACGTGCTATGGACTTTAATCCATTATAAGTCTGGAAAGGTAAGTCGTAACGACTACATATGTCGAATGCTTTGCACACATTTTTCCAATGCTTGCCAGTCATTATATCCTCATTGCTCAACGTATTGTACCAGCTGTCGGTGTTGATTGATGAGCGCGCAACACGTTCCTGCTTGTCTAAATCGTCTTCTTCCAGATTGTAATATTTGGGAATAATTCTTCGTTTTGTCTCTATACTTGAAAAAACGACAACCTCTTTATGTTGGAAATCTTCAGGAAAAATAAATATGTTGTCGGCCTCTTCATATCGTTCTAACTTGACTACAAAGAAGTCCTCTGGCAGAAGTTTATCGCCAACAGGGAAGACCAGCACATCTCCTTTGTAAATAAAGTTATCAGTTACCTCCTCTGTATTATCGATGATTCTTATCTTTCCGCCTTCAATAGTTGACTCCAGCACAAATTTCCTAATAAAAATCTCCGTGCCAGTCACCTTGAATACTACGGAACTGGAGCGGTCAAAGCTATTGGTTCCATAGAGGTAAAACATTCGTGTAATCAGGTCGTTATAGTCAGCGAGAGATACCAGACCATCAATAACACTGCTCTTCAAGTGTTTGATTTTTGTTTCATCCTCTATTTTGTCTGAACGATACGAAACATTTGCTTTCCTCTTTTTTCCATGCCTTCCATGACTCACAATGCAGAAGTTTGCAAGGTTTACCATTGAGACTATCTTACCATTGGGTACAATGTTTCCATGTATGTCTGTAATGGTCACACCATCAAACGGAATAGCAACAGACAAGAGTAATACAGGATTTCCTGCACAATACAATCTGAAATTACAAATAGAGGGACAGATATTACTGTCTGCACTTCGAGCCATATGCCATCTGTTGGGAGCCACTTGAGTAATCTCAAGATTTCTCATATCTTCAATCTCTGGACGCATGTCTGCACTGCACGAACAGATAATATCTGTAGAAAACACACCTTCACTGTCAGAAGAGAACTGTAACTTTCTAATAGAATAGAATGTCTCAGTAGTGGTATTGCCATCTGGGTACTCCACCCGAATATCTACAATACCACAGGGCAAGATACAATAACGTCTTAGGCTATACCATTGGGAATTGCCATCATTTCTAACTTTATACTTTACTTTAAAATTGTTTTCTCTGTTCTTGTCTTTGTCATAGACACGAATTGTAGGGATATCGGAAAGAAGTTTGTAGTTTGATTTCTCCACCCATGAGATATAGTTGCCCGCAAACTCAGTCACATAAGGCGTAAAAGTGTTTGTTAGTGTTACGCTTTCATTGGTGTTTGAATTGCTTAGTTTCAAATCTTTTGAGAATTCCTTGCAGCGTAATTTTTGTTCACAAATTGTGAAGGATTGCATATCCTTACAATTCCAGGCTGTTGAAAAAACAGCTATGTTATTTTCCGTATTTGATGTTGCAGACATACAGTAGAGACGTTCATCCAACTTTTGAAAAACTTGTGGATAATCGAAGTTAGGAGGATAACATCCCGCGACAGTTAAGAAGAGACGGTCGTCATTGTCACATCTTACCTTTACTTCAACAACAGGTTCACCTTTCCACAGAATATCCTTTATTACACCTACCGTGATGCGCGTATAAATTGCATATTGAATATTGCCATCTTCGTCTCTGACAGATTCTTTACGCACATATTTCCCTACAAGTGTTCCTGCAACAAATATATCAAATGAATAGCAGGTTGAGATATTCAATCCAGATATAAAATCGGAAGAAATATCTTTAATGACCTCCATGTTCACAAAGAGACACCCCTGACCATCCTCTGTGGTACAGAGTTTCCAATGTAAGGAAAGAGGGCGTATTCTTCGTTTATTATTATTAGCACGGACGTATTCGGTCTCCAATGACTTGGTAAGTTCTTTAAGTGAAGCATCAGTGTCATCATATGGAAGAAATTCTTTGTCACCCATAATGATGGCATGGGCTATCTGCAAGGAGACATCATAGATATTTTCATTTCTGAAAGACCGTGCCAGATAAGAAACACAGTTAAATTGCTCAATAATAGAGGTGTCAAGTTCGTTCCAGTCATAGTTTATGACCGCCATCTCTCTTACCAATCCCTTGAGAAATTGCGAAAAGGCTCCAAAGCTGTTTCCTTTAGTGATATAATTGACGGGTAGTCCACCTAAGTTCAGTAGTGTACGAAAATACTGTGTGCCCTTCAGGGAGTGAAGGAATGTATAACCACGCTTGCGTAAATTTTCTTTTGCAGCAATAAATAATGGCTCGCCATAACAACGGTCAAGTCCAATGTCCATGGCAACCTCTTCCTTTGAAGGAATATCACCTTTGTAGTCTCGTCTCCACCATTCCGCATAACAAAGTGCTGCTTCAATTCCATATTGGAGAAGGTCTTCTGTATGGCATCTAAGTGTTTGCTTAATGGCTTCATACTCCTCTTCTGAAAGTTTTAGCTTCCAGAATGGCTCGTTTTTCTTTATTCCGTTCATGCCCCGAGATTGCAATATACTCGTATAGGCAGAGTGGTCGTAAGATATTTCTTCAATGCTCATAGGTACAATAAAATAGTTAGATATTTTTAGCGTTGAGTGTCTTCTGCTGCAAATTTCAGGATACCAATAAAAGCGTTACAAATCACCTATTATCAGTTTTATCTCGGTAGAAATCCAGCTTTATTATTATTCATCAGCATTTGTTTTCGTTACCGCCTGCAAAGTTAATAAATAAATTTGAGAATCAAGCAGTTTTATGAAAGAAATTATGTGGAAAGTAGCAAAACACGTTTGGAGAATGGCATATATTTTTCATGTTTGAATTTTGCACACCTCGTCCTAATGTATTCTTCTTCCACTTTGTCTTATCTACTCTCATAATCCTTCCCCTTTCTCGTCAATACGATTGATTTTCCAATAACCCGACTTATTGCTGCCGATGCGTTCAAGGATACGGTTCTCACGCAAGCGCTTGATAATCTTTTCCACAGCTCGTTTGGTAATTTCTAATCTGTCGGCTATTTTTTGAGATGAGAACGTCGGATTGGAGTTTAACAAAAGCAATACACGCATATCGTTATCACCGAACTTTATACCGAATATTACACCGAACTGATTTCCGAATATTATGCCAAACTCTCTCTCTAATGGAGATGTATTTGCATTAATGTAGGTTTTCTCTTCACCCTGATGCATAGTGAGCGTTGCAAGAATCTCGCCCAACATAAATTCGATAAACGGCGTGGATTCTCCAATAGAAGTAGAGGTTGTTATAGCATCGTAATAAGCTTGCTGGTTGGAAAATACCATATTCTCCACCGGCAGATGGGCAAACAGCGGATGCAGTTGATTGAGTATAAGCGACTGCCATAGACGACCGATTCTGCCATTGCCGTCTATGAACGGGTGAATAAACTCAAATTCGTAATGGAACACACATGAACGGATGAGCAGATGGTCGTCTGCATTTTTCAGCCAGTCAAAAAGATCGGACATCAATGCAGGCACACGTTCTGCCGGTGGTGCCAGATGAACGCATCCATGTTCTCCGAATACACCGACCCAACTATTACGCCAACAACCGGGACATTCCACCAAGGCTTGCATCATCGTACCGTGGGCACGAAGCAAATCTTTTTCATCAAAAGGATTAAGCTTGGTGAAAAGATCGTAAGTGGCAATGGCATTTTTCACCTCTTGGATTTCACGGAGCGGTGCCACCACGTTCTTACCATTGATAATGTCGCACACTTGTCCTTCGGTCAGTGCATTGCCTTCAATGGCAAGCGAAGAATGAATGGTTTTGATACGGTTTGCCTTGCGAAGATGCAAACTGGTATCTTGTTCCATGAATATGGCATAACGCTCAATCTTAGTGGATATTTCTGCCACAAGATTGAGAATTTTGGATGTTATATTAAACGGAGGAGTGTACATTGTATGTAAATTAGGCTTAGAGATGTTTTTATACTATTACCGCCTGCAAAGTTACGAATAAGCGAGCACAAAACAAAATAAAAAATGAAATTTTAATATTTTTTGTTGAGCGAGAGTAACTTATCCAAAGTTAATAAATAAATTTGAAAATCAAGCAGTTTTATGAAAGAAATTATGTGGAAAGTAGCAAAACACGGGGGTGAATGGCATATATTTTTCACATGTTTGAATTTTACACACCTTGTCCTAATATCATATTTTCCACTGGAAGATAGGCAGATACACAACAGTAAAAGATTATAACAAAGTAGCTCTTGAGAATCGCTTAAAATCATCCAAGCGTATCTTTGGATTTCAAATACACGAAATTTCAGATATCTATACCGCACTATTAATCAAGTAGTTAAAACATCAATATATTTTTTCTTCATAAATAAGCATCAAAAAAACGGTATTTTTGCTTGTTTCCGAGGTGAAATGAACATATGTTCGTTGGCAAAATAACATAACTTCGTTGCCAAAGTTAGTTAACTCCGTTGCCAAAGTAAGTTAACTTCGTTAGCAATATCACCTATATTCGTAGAAAATTCCATTTATTTTGGAACAAAACACCATGAAGCCGCCACTTGTTTTTCTATTTCAAGAAAAATTTATGCGGTTATTTTTCAGAATATTTATTACATAATACATTCTTATATAAAATAAAATATCTTCCACTCTGTTTTGAGTCTGTAATCATCTTTTAAAAATGATGTTTGCACACAACAGAGTGGAAGATGGAAGATAAATTGCGAAAATTTTTTCACATGAGACTATTCGTCACAACACTTATTTGGTTTTCTTGCTATCTAAAGCATTCTTGCAACCAGAAGCGTTCTTGCAACCGGAAGCATTCTTGCAACAAGCCTGCTTGTCCTTGCAGTTTGCCTGACTGCAATTCTTCTTGCAGTCGGCTGTTTTGCAACCATTCTTCTTGCATTCCAGATTTTTGCAGTTCTTGCAATCCTTCTTGCAGTCTGCCTTTTGGCAGCACTCAGCCTTTGTTGAGGTGGTAACTGTCTTCTTGTCGTTCTGGGCTGACACCATCACCGATACCAGCGCCATGCATAAAATTAAAATACTCTTTTTCATAATTCTCTGTTTTTTGTTATACTTATTTTTTATTATAGATAATGCAAATCGAGTGCAGAGACATCAAGTTTGCTTGCATGCTGTGCCGAGATGCAGCTTATCTTATGCAAAGATACAGCTTTTTATATGAACTGAAGTTGCACGTTAACCTAAAAAACGCAAAAGAAACACTGATTTATTGTTTTTTTGCAGTTTTTTACTAAAACACCAACTCATACTCGCATGGTGAGCGACATACGGCGGCGATGGAGGTCAACCTCCATCACTTTCACTGTGACATGCTGATGGAGCACCACCACCTCGTTGGGATCCTTCACAAAACGGTCGGCAAGCTGCGACACATGCACCAAGCCCTGAGTGTGAACACCCACGTCGACAAAGCAACCGAAATTGGTGATGTTGGTGACTATGCCCGGCAGCACCATTCCAACGTGTACATCCTCAAGTTCCTTCACAGAGGGGTCGAACGAGAACTGTTCAGCCACGCCACGCGGGTCGAGTCCTGGCTTTTCAAGCTCGCTCATTATATCCTGCAATGTGGGCAGTCCCACCTCGTCAGAGACATAACGGCTGATGTCGATGCTGCGGCGTTTGCCGGCATCGTCCATAAGCTGTGCCACGGTGCAGCCAACATCCTTTGCCATCCGTTCTACAATGGGATAGCGCTCGGGATGCACCGCTGAGTTATCCAACGGCTGACTGCCTCCACATACGCGCAGGAAACCGGCAGACTGCTCAAATGCCTTGGCACCCATACGCGGCACCTTGAGCAACTGGCGCCTTGTGGTAAAGGCTCCATTGGCAGCACGATAGTCGACGATGTTTTGGGCAAGCCGAGGACCAAGACCGGAGACATAGGAAAGCAACTGCTTGCTGGCTGTGTTGACATTCACTCCCACGAGGTTGACACAATGCTCCACGGTGCGGTCGAGCGACTGTTTGAGCGCCGTCTGGTTGACATCATACTGATACTGCCCCACCCCGATGCTCTTGGCATCAATCTTCACCAGCTCTGCCAAAGGGTCCATAAGCCGCCTGCCTATCGACACCGCTCCCCTAACGGTGATGTCCTCATCGGGAAATTCCTCCCTGGCTGTCTTCGAGGCACTGTAAATGGAGGCACCATCCTCGCTCACCACAAACACGTCCACCCCATCGAGATGCAGCGAACGGATGAAGTCTTCGGTCTCGCGGCTTGCCGTGCCATTGCCTATGGATATAGCCTCAACGGCATAACTGCGGGCAAGATGCCGCACACGCTGGGCTGCACCCGTAACATCGCCCTTCGGCGGATGCGGAAAGATGGCTTCATGATGAAGAAGATTGCCCTCGGCATCAAGACACACCACCTTACAGCCTGTGCGGAATCCAGGGTCGATGCCCATCACACGCTTCTGTCCCAACGGAGCAGCCAGCAACAGCTGTTCAAGATTGCGGGCAAATATACGTATCGCCTCCTCATCGGCATTTTGCTTGCTCATGGCTGCAAACTCCGTTTCTATCGACGGACGCAGCAACCGCTTGAATCCGTCCTCCACAGCCTGACGCAGATGAGAGGCAGCCGGAGACGGGCGGCGCTTGAGAACGTGCCTGCACAACTTATCGATGCAATAATCCTGCTCACCATCAATGGATATGCGCAGTATGCCCTCGCTCTCACCACGGCGCATGGCAAGCAGGCGGTGGCTCGGACAACGGTCGAGCCGCTCAGAGAAGTCAAAGTAGTCGAGATACTTCTGTCCTTCCTCCTCCTTTCCCTTCACCACCTTTGAGGTTATCACGGCATTGCGCCTGAAATTGGCGCGCACCACAAGGCGCGAATGCTCATCTTCGCTCACACGCTCAGCCACAATGTCGCGTGCTCCCTGCAGGGCATCGTCCACCGTGACCACTCCCTTGCCGCCATCCACAAACTTCCTTGCCAACAGTTCAATGTTCATTTGCTCCTGCTGCTGAAGAAGCATGTCGGCAAGCGGTTCCAGTCCCCGTTCGCGCGCCATGGCGGCACGGGTCTTGCGCTTCGGCTTATAGGGCAGATAGATGTCTTCCAGCTCCGTGCTGTCCCAACATCCCTCAATGCGCTGCCGCAGCTCGCCGGTCAGCTTTCCCTGTTCCTCAATGGATGTAAGTATTGTCTGCTTGCGTTTGTCCATCTCGCGCAGCCTGTCCAGTCCGTTGCTTATTTCAGCCACCTGCACCTCGTCGAGATTGCCCGTCATCTCCTTGCGGTAACGGCTTATAAACGGTATCGTGCAGCCATCGTTAAGGAGTTTTATCACATTCTCCACCTGCTGCACCCTTATGCCAAGAGCCTTTGCTATCAGCCCTGCAAATATCTTGTCTTTTGATTCCATATTTAAAATTAAACACTATCAATAAAGGTTCTTTTTTGAACTTTTACGCTGCAAAGCTACACCACGCACTGGCGCTTCTGCCGCATCTTTATCCATATATCCTTGGCAAATGACTGCATGTCGGTCACAGTGTCATATTCGTCGACAATCTCCACTCCCAGCATGGTCTCGATAACATCCTCCATGGTCACAATGCCTCTCAGGCATCCATAGCTGTCTGTGATTATCGATATATGCTCTTTCTGCTCAAGCATTCTCTCCCATATCTTCATCACCGACTCTGTTTCCGTAAACGAAAGTATGGGACGCATAATCTGCGAGAGCGTCATGTCAAATTTGTCCTCGGCAAGTTTTTCCAACACAACAGCCCGCAGCACATAGCCAACAATATAATCCTTGTCATCGCCATACACCGGAATGCGCGAATAGGGCGTGAAATGCTTGTCGGCATAGAAATCGCGGAGCGTAAGTGTCTCCTCAGCTGATGCCACCACGATGTTGGGTGTCATGATTTCGCCTGCCGTGACATTCACCAGCTTTATGAAACTCTGTATTATCTTGGTTTCCTTTGCCTGAAACACTCCTTCCTCGGCACCGACGTTGACCATTGCCGACACCTCCTCACGGCTCACTGTAAGCTGCTGCTGCCGTGGTGAGAATATGCGTGTGATAAATTCAGACAGCATCACCAACGGGTAGGTCAATATAATGAGTACACGTATTATTCTGGAAGAAGGCAGGGCAAGCGCACGCCAATAAGATGCGCCTATGGTCTTGGGAATTATCTCTGACAGGACAAGGATGAGAAGTGTCAGCACCGCCGATATTATTCCGAAATATTCCTCGCCGAAAATCTTCACCGACTCAGAGCCTACTCCTGCGGCGCCTATGGTGTGGGCAACAGTGTTGAGCGACAATATTGCAGCCACAGGCTTGTCGATATTTGTTTTGTATTTCTTCAGCAGCGAAGCCGACCGGGCTCCCTGATTCTCCTTCATGGATATGAATGACATAGGGGTGGATAACAGAACTGCCTCAAGAACAGAACATAAAAACGACAACGACAAGGCACCGAACAGGTATAAAACTGTCTCTTATACACATCTCCGAGCCCACGAGACCG
>ENA-OYXX01000399-OYXX01000399.1-human-gut-metagenome-genome-assembly--contig:-NODE-399-length-20454-cov-4.198000_pt1 | contig 20454 bp, 15 predicted proteins | sample MGYA00243976_ERZ653434 | MGnify/ENA primary metagenome ERZ653434 (study PRJEB26926, sample SAMN06165112) | human gut metagenome | biome: ENVO:00009003; feature: ENVO:2100002; material: ENVO:00002003...
AGTCTGAAAGGGCCTCGATGGAGCCGTCGACATCGCCCTTGACGATGATGTTGAGCTCCTGGAAGTTGCCGATTGCGCGGCGTCGGCCGATGTCTTCGAGGGTGAGTATCTTCTTGGTGCGCAGACCGAGCTCGCGCTGCAGCTGCTCACGCTTGGTGGCGATTTCACGGGCCTCCTGCTCGGTGTCCATCACATTGAAGGTGTCGCCGGCGGTGGGAGCGCCGTTGAGACCGAGTATTAGTGCGGGCTCGGCGGGGCCGGCTTCCTTGATGCGCTGGTTGCGCTCGTTGAACATGGCGCGGATTTTGCCGAAATGCGTGCCGGCGAGGATGGTGTCGCCCACGTGGAGCGTACCGTTCTGCACGAGCACCGTGGCTACATAGCCGCGGCCCTTGTCAAGCGATGACTCGATAATCGAGCCGGTGGCCTTGCGGTCGGGGTTGGCTTTCAGCTCGAGCATTTCTGCTTCGAGGAGCACCTTCTCCATCAGCTCGTTGACACCCGTACCTTTCTTGGCCGAGATGTCCTGGCTCTGATATTTGCCGCCCCAGTCTTCGACGAGATAGTTCATGTTGGCCAGCTCCTCCTTGATTTTGTCGGGGTTGGCGTGGGGCTTATCAATTTTGTTGATGGCGAACACGATGGGGACACCGGCGGCCGAGGCGTGGTTGATGGCCTCGACGGTCTGCGGCATCACGCTGTCGTCGGCGGCGACGATGATGATGACAAGGTCGGTCACCTTGGCGCCGCGGGCGCGCATGGCGGTGAAGGCCTCGTGCCCCGGGGTGTCGAGGAAAGTTATGTGACGTCCGTCGGAAAGCTTCACGTTGTAGGCGCCGATATGCTGGGTGATACCGCCGGCCTCGCCGGCGATTACGTTGGCGTTGCGGATATAGTCGAGCAGCGAAGTCTTACCGTGGTCGACGTGGCCCATGACGGTGACGATGGGCGGACGGCTCTGAAGGTCCTCTTCTGCGTCTTCCTCATGGTTGATGGCCTCGACAACCTCGGCGCTGACATATTCGGTGTTGAACCCGAACTCCTCGGCTACGATGTTGATGGTCTCGGCATCGAGACGCTGGTTGATGGAAACCATCACACCGAGATTCATGCATGTGGCGATGACCTGGTTGACCGGGACGTCCATCATCGAGGCGAGGTCATTGGCGGTGACAAACTCGGTCAGCTTGAGCACCTTGCTTTCGGCTTCCTCGCGGCGCTGTTCCTCGCGCTCGCGGGTAGCGTTGGCCTCACGTTTCTCCTTGCGCCACTTGGCACCTTTCTTGACGCCTTTGTTCGCGCCGGTCAGGCGGGCGAGGGTCTCCTTAATCTGCTTCTGAACATCCTCCTCATTGATTTCGGTGTGCTGGGGTTGGGGAGGGTTCTGAGCCTTGCGGCGGTCTTTGCGGTCGCCTCGTCCGCCGCGGTTTTCACCACCGCGTCCGTTGCCGCGACCGTTTCCGCCCTGCTGGCCGGGATTCTGCGATGCGGTCTGTCCGGCCTTCTCGATGTCGACCTTCTGTCCGCCTATGCGGCGGCGTTTCTTGCGGTCACCCGAAGCTGCCGATGACCCGGAGGCGCCGCGGGCTGCCGCGATTCGGTCGGCCTTGCGCTCCTCTTTGCTTTTCTTTTTTGGGCGTGTGGAGGCATTGATGGCCGAGAGGTCGATCTTGCCTACGACGTTGAGCTGGAGGGCGGGCTTTGGTTTGCCCAGAGTGAACACCTCGTCCTCTTTCTTCTCGGCGGGTTTTTCTTCGGGCTTTTCTTCGGGCTGGGGCTTGTACTCGGGTTTGGGTTCCGGCTTGTGCTCGGGCTTAGGCTTAGCCTCAGGCTTAGGCTCGAGTTTGGGCTCTGGCTTGGGCTCGGGTTTGGGTTCCGGCTTAGGCTCAGGTTTGGGTTCCGGTTTAGGTTCGGGTTTGGGCTCCGGCTTGGGCTCCGGTTTAGGTTCGGGTTTGGATTCAGGCTTGCGCTCGGGTTTTGGCTCGAGCTTAGGTTCCGGTTTCGGCTCGGATTTAGGTTGAGGCTTGGGAGCTTCCTGAGCGGCGGGAGCGGCGGGAGCGGCAGCCTTGGGCTTGGGCGCCGGTTCGCTTTTGATGACATTGCCGTGCTTGTCGAGCTCTACGTGGCCCACAATCTTCATCTTGTTGACGGTTGTCAGAGGAATGTCGCCTGTAGTCTTGGAGGCCTGCGGAGTGGCTTCGGGGGCTGCGGGAGCAGCGGGAGCCTGCGCGGCCTCACGAGCCTGGCGCAGACGGTTGCGGATGGCGCCGTCCTTGTCATACGCTTTGCAGAGTATGTCAAAAGCGCTTTCTTCGATTCGCGCGTTAGGGTTGGCCTCCACTTCGATGCCGTGGCGACTGAGGTGCTCGACTGCTGTCGATACACTGATGTTCAGGTCTTTGGCTGCTTTGCTTAACTTTATTCTCGCCATTCAGGAGTTTTTTGTCAGATTGATCTTTTTCTTGTTTTGTTATTGCCGCTTTGCTGCTGTGCGGGGCATTTGAGAGGCCTCGGAGTGGTTGTGTCGCGAGGACAGCGAAGAGAGAGGGCATGGCCGGAGTGAGGAATCAGTCCTCCTCAAACTCGGCCTTGAGGACGCTCAGGACATTGTCGACGGTCTCTTCTTCGAGGTCGGCCTTGTCGATGAGCACCTGACGGGGCGTGTTGAGCACGCTCTTGGCCGTGATGCAGCCCATATCTTTGAGGGCGTCGATGACCCAGCCTTCGATTTCGTCCTTGAACTCGTCGAGGTAGATGTCTTCTTCGTCGATGTCGCCGTCAGAGTCGCGGTAAACGTCGATGATATAGCCGGTCAGCATTGAGGCGAGCTTGATGTTCATGCCGCCTTTGCCGATAGCGAGCGACACCTCGTCGGGATGGAGGAATACCTCGGCCTTGTGGCTCTCTTCGTCGAGACGTATCGATGAAACCTTGGCGGGCTGGAGGGCGCGCTGAATCAGCAGCGAGGGGTTTGATGTGTAGTTGATGATGTCGATGTTCTCGTTGCGGAGTTCACGGACGATGCCGTGGATGCGCGAGCCCTTGACGCCGACACAGGCGCCTACGGGGTCGATGCGGTCGTCATATGACTCCACGGCGATTTTGGCGCGTTCGCCGGGGATGCGGGCCACGGCACGGATATTGATGAGGCCGTCGTGGATTTCGGGCACCTCGAGTTCAAACAGACGTTTGAGAAACTCGTTCGAGACGCGCGAGACGGTGATTTTCGGGTTGTTGTTCTTGTTGTCGACAGCCGAGATGACGGCGCGCACCATCTCGCCCTTGCGGAAGTAGTCGCCGGGAATCGACTCGCTCTTGGGCAGGAGCAGCTCGTTTTTCTCGTCGTCGAGGAGCAGGGTCTCCTTTGACCATGTCTGATAAACCTCGCCGGTGACCAGCTGACCCTCCATTTCCTTGAACTTGGAGTAGATGGCCTCTTTCTGGAGATCGAGCACCTTTGACTGGAGAGTCTGGCGCAGAGTCAGGATGGCGCGACGGCCGAAGTCGCTGAAGTTTATCTTTTTGGTGTGCTCCTCGCCAATTTCTACGTCGGGGTCGCCGTCGGCGCGGGCGTCGCTGAATGAAATCTGAAGATTGGGGTTAGTGACCGTGCCGTCCTGGACCACCTCAAGATTCTGATATATCTCGACGTCGCCGGTGTCGGGGTTCATGATGACGTCGAGGTTTTCGTCGGTGCCCAGATTTTTTGCCAGAACGTTGCGGAACGATTCTTCGAGGACCGAGATCATCGTCGGTTTGTCGATGTTCTTTACTTCCTTGAATTCTGCAAAGCGCTCCACCATGTTGGGGGCTTCCTCTTTCTTGGCCATTGCTGTGATTAAATCGTTATATATGGTTTATTTGAAATCTATTGTGGGGACGACGCTCTTGACAGAGTCGGCGACGTTGAAAGTCTCGGTCTGCTCTTTGATGAGGGGACGCTTCTGGCCCGGCTCCTTCACCTTGACCGAGGATGTCAGCGTGAACGACAGCGGCTCGTCCTCGCCGCTGACAGCTGTAAGGGTTCCGCGCAGTTTGCGGCCGTCGCGGGTGAGCACCTCGACTTCGCGGCCGATATTCTTGAGATACTGACCGCGCACTTTCAGGGGCGAGGTTATCCCGGCCGAACCGACCTCGATGGAGAAGTCGGCTTCGGGGTCGGCGGCTTCGAGGGCGTCGGCCAGGGCGCGATTGACACGCGCGCAAGTGTCGACGTCGAGGTCACCGGGGCTGTCGAGCTCGACCACGATGTCGTCTGAAGGGCTTAAGGTTATATCCACGACAAACATGCCGGTGCCCTCGATGGCTCCGGCGACGGTGTCGGCTATTAGCTTCTTGTCAATCATCTTGTCGTCTATAAATAAGTCGGAGAGAGCTTTTCAGCCCCCTCCGTGACGTTAACGTCTGCAAAGTTACTAAATAATAATATATAAATGAGGCGGGAGCCACCCGCGACGTCATTTTATTATGGATTATTAGCTGTCGTTAGCTATATTTAACACTCGTGTGTGAGCCATTCGCGTCGTTCGTCGGGATGCATCTTTTCGATGGCGTAGCGCAGGGTTGTGCGCGACATCTGACCGTAGCGGCGACCGAGGAAATCCCTGAGAGCCTGAGGGTCGCGTTTTCCGACTTCGCGTAGCATCCATCCCGTGGCCTTGTGAATCAGGTCATGGGGATGGCCGGTCAGGCTCTCGGCCAGACGCAGGGCGTCGGCGGTCTCTCCGGCCTGAATCAGACGCCAGGTCGAGACCATGGCTATGCGCTGTTCCCATAGCGAGTCGCTCGCCGCGAGAGTGTCGAGGATGGCGCGGTCTGGCAGACATCCGCCGGCCGAGGGATGAAGCAGCCATTCGCCCAGAATCTTCGGAGCAGACAGGTCGACGAGGTCCCAGTTGTTGGCCCGGCGCGCCCTGGCGAGATAGAACGAGGCCACGGCGTCGCGGCGCCGGGCCTTGTCGGTGAGGGCTTCGGACGTATCGCGTCGGCGGGGCAGGGCAGCTTTCATCTCCTCGACGAGAAGCAGAAATCCGGTCAGCCGCGCCTCATGCCATCCATTGGCTGTCAGAGCGTCAATCTCACTGAACGGGACATCGAGGCGCGCCTCTCTGACGACAAGGCGCACCTGTGGATTTCGGAGGCCCAGAAAGCGGTCGCCTTCGCCGTAGTCTCCTTTGGCGGTCTTGAAGAATCTCATCAGCTGTCGGACCTGGCGTTCGTCGGCCATCGATTCGAGCAGGCTTAAAATGTCGTTTGCGGTGGTCATTGGGTGTTAGTGTTTGTGAGTGACAAAATTAGTCAAAAAAATCATGCCATGGCGCCGGCGTACGCGAAGTTGGCGATGAAAAGAGGTGGTTGTGGGGTCGGGGGAATTTTTCTAACTTTGTGGGCGCGCCCGATGTCAGCCTTATATGGCAGGGGCGACGTCACACCCCAAGTTGATAAATGATTCCGTTCGTTCATCTACATACCCACACCCAATATTCGCTCCTCGACGGCCAGGCCTCTATCAAAGATCTGGTCGACAAGGCTATAGCCGACGGTATGCCTGGACTGGCCATCACCGACCACGGCAATATGTTCGGCATCAAGGAGTTCTCAAACTATGTCGCAAAGGTCAACTCGAAGCGCGAGACTCCGTTCAAGCCAATCTTCGGCTGCGAGATGTATGTGGCCCTGAAGTCTCTTCACGAGCAGGTCGACAAGAAAGACACCGGCCGTCACCTTATCGTGCTTGCCAAGAATCTGAAAGGCTACAAAAACCTGATAAAGATTGTCTCGCAGGCATGGACCGAGGGCTTCTACTCTCATCCGCGCACCGACCTCGACGCACTGCGCGAACACCACGAGGGGCTGATTGTGGCTTCGGCGTGTCTTGGCGGCCAGTTGCCGCGTCTGATTCAGGCCGGCGACATTGACGGTGCCCGTGAGCATGCCCGCTGGTTCAAGGAGGTGTTCGGCGACGACTACTACATAGAGCTGCAGCGTCACAAGACAGACAAGCCTGGCGGCAACCGCGAGGTCTATGAGGTGCAGCAGCGCGTCAATCCCGTGCTGATTGACATAGCCCGCGAACTCGACATCAAACTTATCGCCACCAATGACATCCACTTCACAAACGAGGAGGACGCCGAGGCCCATGACCGCCTGATTTGCATCTCGACAGGCTCATATCTCTCTGACGAGAAACGCATGCACTACACCAAACAGGAGTGGATGAAATCGACGGCCGAGATGAACGAGCTGTTTGCCGACGTCCCTGAGGCGCTGGCCACTACCACAGAAATCGCCGACAAGGTTGAGATATACTCCATCGACCATGCTCCGATTATGCCCTTCTTCGAGATACCCGTAGAGTTCGGCACAGAAGAGGAGTATCGATCGCGCATCACCGAGAAGGAGCTGTTTGACGAATTCACGCGCGACGAAAACGGCAACGTCGTCTTGTCTGAGGAAGACGCCAAAAAGAAGATATCGAAGCTCGGGGGCTACGACAAACTCTACCGTATCAAGTTCGAGGCCGACTATCTGGCCAAACTGGCCTGGGAAGGAGCCAAAAAGCGCTATGGAGACCCGTTGAGCGACGAGCTGAAGGAGCGCATCAAATTTGAGCTTCATATAATGAAGACCATGGGCTTCCCGGGCTACTTCCTGATTGTGCAGGACTTCATCACCGCCGCCCGCGAGAAATTGGGCGTCAGCGTCGGCCCGGGCCGAGGTTCGGCTGCCGGCAGCTGCGTAGCCTATTGTCTGGGCATCACCCAGATTGACCCTATCAAATATGACCTGCTGTTCGAGCGATTCCTCAACCCCGACCGTATCTCGCTCCCCGATATAGATATCGACTTCGATGACGACGGCCGCGAAATCGTGCTGCAATACGTCACCGAGAAATATGGCGCCGAGAAGGTGGCTCACATCATCACCTACGGCACGATGGCCGCCAAATCGGCCATCAAGGACGTGGCGCGCGTAGAGCAGCTGCCGCTGAGCGAGTCAGACCGCCTGACCAAGCTGATACCCAAGCGTATGCCCGAGGTCGACGGCAAAGAGCTGAAAGAAACGCTCGACAACTGCTACAAATACGTGCCCGAATTCAAGGCCGAGCTTCAGAGCCCAAATCAGCTCGTCAGGGAGGTGCTTGAATTTGCGCGGCGTCTGGAGGGAAACGTGCGCAACACTGGCGTGCACGCCTGCGGCGTCATCATCTGCCGCGATGACATAACCGACTGGGTGCCAGTCTCAACCGCCGTCGAAAAGGGGGCGTCGAAAGACTCGAAAGACAAGAACAAGCTAATCGTCACCCAATATGAGGGACGTGTCATCGAGGAGACTGGTCTCATCAAGATGGACTTCCTCGGGCTGAAGACCCTGTCAATCATCAAGGAGGCGCTGAAAAACATCAAGCTGACCACAGGCGAGGATGTCGACATTGACAACATACCGCTCGACGACCCCAAGACCTATCAGCTCTATTGCGAGGGCCGCACGGTCGGCACATTCCAGTTTGAGTCGGCCGGTATGCAGAAATATCTGCGCGAGCTACAACCCTCGACCTTCGAGGACCTCATAGCCATGAACGCCCTCTATCGTCCGGGTCCTATGGATTATATCCCCGACTTTATTGCCCGCAAACACGGAGATGCCAAAATCGAGTATGACCTGCCCGGCATGGATCTCTATCTCAAGGACACCTATGGCGTGACGGTCTATCAGGAACAGGTCATGCTGCTGTCGCGACTGCTGGCCAACTTTACCCGTGGTCAGAGCGATACACTGCGCAAGGCCATGGGTAAGAAGCTCATCGACAAGATGAACGCCCTTGAGGTCCTTTTTTATGAAGGAGGACAGGCCAACGGCCATCCCAAGGATAAACTCGAGAAAATCTGGAACGACTGGAAAAAATTCGCCTCATATGCGTTCAACAAAAGCCACGCCACTTGTTATAGCTGGGTGGCTTTCCAGACCGCATGGCTAAAGGCCAACTATCCGGCCGAATATATGGCCGCCATCCTGACCCGCAACCGCACGGACTCGACCAAGCTAAGCAACTTCATGGATGAGTGCAAGAAGATGCACATCCCCATCAAAGGTCCGGACGTGAACGAGAGCTTTGTTGAATTCGGTGTCAACAAGAAGGGTGACATACGTTTCGGTCTGGCCGCTGTCAAGGGGGTGGGCGAGAGCGTTTGCCAGTCAATCATCGACGCCCGCAACAAGGAGGGACGCCCCTTCGACTCAATCTATGACTTTGTCGAACGTGTGCCCTCGGGGACGCTCAACCGCCGTGTGCTCGACGCGCTCGCTATGGCCGGGGCGCTCGACTGTTTCACCGAGGCCAAGCGCGAGGACTACTTCGAACAGAACTCGCGCGGCGAGACCCTCTCGGAGAGCCTGCTGCGCTATGGTCAGGCTTATCAGAACGACAAACACAACGCCGCGTTCTCGCTCTTCGGCGACGACGAAGCCGCCAATTCGACGGCCGGACGTCCGTCGATAACGCCCGCCGTGGCGTGGGTCGACGCCGTGCGTCTCGAGAAAGAGCGCGACCTCGTGGGCATGTATCTGTCGGCCCATCCCCTCGACCCGTTCTATATGGAGCTGAAGTATGGCTGCACATCGCTCAAGACCTACAAGGAAGCCTCGCCGGTCGAGGGCGGCGAGCTGACGATAGGAGGCATGGTGGTGTCGATGGAATCGCGTCCGTCGCGCAACGGCGGCAAATTCGGCATACTGAAAATCGAGGACTACTCCGGCTCGGAAGAATTCATGATGTTCGGCAAGACCTATATCAATTTCCATATGTATGGTGTGCCGGGTACGCCCATCCTCATCACCGGCAAATATGAGCGCCGCTTCCAGACTTCCGACCTGCGTTTCAACATCTATAGCATACGTCTGCTTAACGAGGTGAAAGGGACGCTCGTCCACTCCATCACCCTCGACCTTGACCGCGACAAAATCAATAACCACTTCTGTGACCTGCTGTCGGCCCACATCAAGAGCGGCAACGAGAACATGGGTACGCTCTCGATGCGTGTCTATGACCCGGAAATCAACCGGTCGCTGAAGCTGACCTCGGGACTGCGTGTCCCCATCACCCGCCCACTCGTCGATATGCTCGAGAGCGAGGATATACCCTTCAAAATCAACTAATCAACCTTAACAACTATAACCAATATCAACGACAATGGCATTCAAATTCACTGACGAAAACATCAAGGAACTCATCGAGAGCGGCAAACCCCTCGTGGTTGACTTCTGGGCAACATGGTGCGGCCCCTGCAAAAAACTGGCTCCCATCGTAGAGGAACTCGCTGAAGAATACGGCGAAGACCGTGTCATCATCGGCAAGTATAACATCGACGAGGAAGGCGACCTGGCACAGGAATTCCGCGTAATGTCGATACCGACCGTCATCTTCTTCAAGAACGGCAAGGCTGTCTCTGACCTCCGCATGGTAGGATTCCAGTCGAAAGACGCCCTCAAGGCCAACATCGAGGCTCTTCTGTCGCTCTAAGGCCACAGACACGACAACGACTAAACGGGGTGGGGAAGGCAACCGCTTTCCCGCTCCGTTTCTTCGATTGCAATAAGAAGCGAAAACCGCCATTTTGAGGATACATGACAAAGCGTTACAAGACAATTTTCAAAACATTGGTGAGCCGTAATCATCTGATATTATTTCTATTGCTATCTATTGCATCATTGGCGCAGGGTCAGAATGAAAATAGTGACGAGTGTTTCACTCATCACCGTGTTTCAATTACAGGCGCGTTGACTACCTCTGACGCTTATCAGCTGCAATTCTCCTACCATTATATGTTTTGGAAATATTTTGGTGTTGGCGGAAGTTTCGGCTGGTGGAAGAACTGGTATGAAGATGGGTGGGCCTCAGGATCAAATTGGTCTATTGATGACGATGATAACAAGCCCGGTAATCTTTATTTGCGACCGTCTGTCATACTGAAAAGCCCGGCTGTCGGTATAGGACAGGTTGCGCTTTCGTTGTATGCCGAACCGGGCATAATGCTGAACATTCCTTATCAGAGAGTGTGCATAGAGAAAACGACCGGATTGGTTGTGACCGATTATGATTACATTAGCACAAACAAAGGGCAATGGGTTGCCATAGACATCCATCTTGGCATAAATGCCGATATCGGTCCCTGTGGATTCAGTCTGGGTTATTTGATGTCGAATCTTGACATTTACAGCCAATATAGACATTTATCATATAATGGGATTAGTTTTTCTAAGTTCTATCCCAGGCACACCTTTATGCAAGGAGCGTATCTCACGCTGTCTTACAATTTCTAAAGGCGAAATAATCATTTTCGTAAACGGAGATATCAGGACGTTTTTCTTTTGCTGACGCGACCGCGAGCTCGCCGGACGCTTTGAAAAGCGTCTCTACAGCGTGTTGATTATCAGCGAATTGCGTATGCGTGGCCGATGTGATCGCATCCGTGACTCATTTATCGGGGCAAAACGGACGAAGTGGACAGACGTTTTGGAGTGGATATTTTCTAAGTTTGCAAACAACCAATTCATCCACACTTATGAAAAAATCTACTCTTTTCAGTCTCGTGCTGTGTTTGCTCACAGCAGTCACCTCACAGGCTCAGACCTCAGACGGCGCAAATCCGGCCCTTACGCCTGAGGCATTCCAGAAAGCAATATCGGAAGCCGAAGATCTCTATGCCAAACGCAGTAAAATCAAACTTGCAGCCTACATCCCGGCGCCGGGAGAGAAAAATCTCTACCACACGAAAATTATGGGAATCTCAAAAAGTTTATTAAATGAGAAAAGAGAAAGTTTAGGCGGAGGAGATATATTTTATCTTGACTTTTTAGGTAATACGCTCAGTCTGTCGGGAATCGGACGTATTCCGCAACTGAACTATTTTGTCAGAAACGGCTCGGTAATAATAGCGGATAAATATGACAAAGTGGTCTGGACTATTCCCTGGCCGGTTCCGAGCGGAATGTTCCGTGCTCATTGGCATCAGTACAATCCTTCGCCGCGTTTCAGATTGTCGGAAGATGTTGAAATGATGTGCGTGAGAGAACCGGGCGGCAACTCTTTCAATGATGCTCAGATAGACGCCAAGATTAATCGCGCTATGTATTTCGGATTGTTGAACTCATTATATCTGAGCGCGAACAATGAGGAAGGAGAAAAAAGCTATCCTGTGATTCCAATGGTAATGATGTTCAGGGGAAACAATACACTTTATCTTATTAACGTGGCAAAGCCCATGCGCGAATATTTTGATCACATCGAGGCCACCTACAAAATCGAAGATGGCGAAATATATATCACGCCCAAAAACAGTGACAGGACATTCCTCTTCGGAAAGATCTACAGTGATGGCGAGGTCATTGATATCATCGAGAAAACTGATGCTAATCCGCAGTCGACTAATCATTTTTACGGATATATGTATCGTGTGGTCTCGGTCACCGGTAACAACGACACGAAGAAAGCCTCTACCACGAAAAAATCAGGCCGCCGCAAGAAATCACGCCGCTAACCCACAGATTTTCGGAAATCAGGAGCTTGCCGATCAGGTTGAAAGCGAGTCCGGGATGTTTTTCATCCTGAACTCGCTTTGACATTTTATGTGAACGATAGTAGAGAATCCATCTACCCGACCAGTTCACTGACCGGTCTGAAAATCGCTAAATTTGCACCCTAAAGCAACCCGTAATGAAGTCATTGTCGTGGTGACGAATTCACTTGACGAACAAGTTGTTTGGGAAGACCATCAAATCACGGTTCTTTCCGTCAACCGCTTCTGATTAAATAAAGACGGCCTTTGTCGCCTCTGCAGTCGCTTAAGTAGTTTTATCGCAGCGAGACCTGCCGGCGGTTTCATGACCGCACAACAGGTCTCTATGTGTTTAGCGACTACTATATCGCAGATGACTTTCTGATAGAGAGGCGCAAGCGAGAGGATGCGAGGGGCGGCGGGTCAGATGTTGATGGTGGCCTGGTTGGAGGTCGAGCGCGACACTGAGCGGCAATTGTTTTTGGTGACGGTGATTGCGCTCTGGCTCGAGGCGTTGGCGTTGAGGTTTTCTGCTTTGCAGTTTGTCACCCGTATGTTGGACTGACTGCCGGTGGTCAGGTTGACGTATGTCGCGGTGATAGAGCCGATATTTGCCTCAGACTGACTTGAGCATTCGACTGTGACATCTGTGGCGACAATGTCCTTACAGCTGAACTGTGACTGGCTTGCCGTCGAGACACTGACATTTTTAGCTGTGATGTTCTCGCAGCTCACCTGAGTCTGACTTGCCATTGTGACTGTGAGCATATCGGTCATGAAACTATCCTTGAGTTTCATCACAGACTGATTGGCAGCGTCGAGGACAAGTTTGTTGCCGAACGCATCGCCGCTGATTGTGAACGATGACTGACCGTAAGCCGACGCCTTGTCGAGCGCAGGCATCGAAACCATCACCTGTACTTTTTTATTAGATAGCTGATTGAGGATTTTGTTGTCGTTGGTATTCCAGTCGATAGCCAGACGTGCTCCGTTTTTGGAGATGTCGAGATAACGGAAGACATCGGAGGGCGCTTTGACAGTCACCGAATAGTTCTCTCCCGTGGTTATCTTTACGTCAAACTGGTGGCCGGCGTTGACTTCGGAGAAGTCTCTAATTTTAAAAGACTTTTTGCCCATAGGACCATTTCCGACAAGGGCATTTTCGACAGCCGCGTGATTGGTTGAGCATGAGGAGATGAATAGTGCGGAGACAGCCAGAAGGGCGGCCGAGGCAAGGGTGAAGAATTTGTTCATAGCCAGTTGTTTTTTGGGGTATATATGAATATGACGTATGAAGTGAGCGTTTTGTGACACCTGACTCCGAATTTTAACAATTGGCTCTTGGCGATTTGATGTGCTGTGCATACATTCCGAATATCGCGGAAAAATGACTATATTTGCATTTTGAACCATAAAACAAATCACGACAATGACATTTGCCGAAAAATGCAATCGCATATTCTGGAACACAGTCCAGCTTTATCATCAGACTGACGATGTCGACACCGTGCCTGAGAATCCTTTCGAGCCTGGCACTGTCGAGCATACTCTCTTTGCGAAGAACTGGATTGACACCGTGCAGTGGCATCTCGAGGATATCATACGCGACCCGGAAATCGACCCCGTAGAGGCTCTGGCGCTCAAACGCCGCATAGACCGCTCCAACCAGGACCGTACAGACATGGTGGAGCAGATCGATACATATTTTCTTGACTTCTATGGCGATGTGAAGCCTCAGGCTGACGCCTCAATCAATACCGAGAGCCCGGCGTGGGCCATTGACCGCCTGTCGATTCTGGCCCTTAAAATCTATCACATGGACGCCGAGGTCAACCGCACAGACGCCGACGCCGAGCATATTGAGCGCTGCCGCGCCAAACTCAGGGTGCTTCTTGAACAGCGCATAGACCTGACCGAGGCCATTGACCGTCTGCTCGACGATATCGCCGCCGGACGCAAGTATATGAAGGTCTACCGTCAGATGAAGATGTATAACGACCCGTCGACCAATCCGGTCCTCTATAACGGTGGAGCGGCAAAATAATAAGAAGACATACAGCCGGACTGTCGTCGTCATGCGCTTCTCGGCTATCGGCGACGTCGCCATGACCATCCCGGTGGTCTATGAGGTGTGTCGCGCCAATCCCGACGTCAGGTTTGTATATGTCAGCCGGCCGTCGATGACCACCATGATGGTCAACCGACCCGAAAATCTGACGCTTCATCCGGCTGACGTATCGGGCAACTATAAGGGTGTCCGGGGCATGAGACGTCTTTATCGCGAGCTGCGTGACGCCTATGGCTTCGACGCGCTGGCTGACCTCCACTCGGTTTTGCGCACGTCGATGGTGTCGCTGTTTGCCCGTTTGGGGGGCGCCCGGGTGGCTCGTCTCGACAAGGACCGCCGCGGACGCCGGCGTCTGACGCGTAACAGCGGCGACAAGGCGCTCTGTCAGATGCGCCCCATGGTGATGCGCTATGCCGACGTCTTTGCCCGACTGGGACTGAAGCCCGGAGGACGTTTCACGTCGCTGTGGGGCCCGGAGGGCGCTCCCGACGAGGCCTATGCCGCCATCACCGGACCTAAACCCGAGGGTGAGCGGTGGATGGCCGTTGCGCCGTTTGCCAAGCATCCCGGCAAGATTTATCCGCCGGAGAAGACGCGGGCTGTCGTCGAGGCTCTCATTGCCGAGCACCCCGACCTGAGGATATTCCTTTTTGGCGGAGGCGAGAGCGAGAAACAGACGCTGTCGGGCTGGGCGCGCGAGATTGAGCGCGTCACGTCGCTGGCCGGCGAGCGCTACGGCTTTCCGGCCGAGCTGGCGCTGATGAGCAAGCTCGACGCGGCGCTGACGATGGACTCGGCCAACATGCACCTGTGCTCGCTCGTGGGTGTACCGGTGGTGTCGGTCTGGGGAGCCACCCATCCCTATGCGGGATTTCGCGGCTACGGCCAGCGCGCCGACCTGGCTGTGCAGCTGGCTATGTCGTGCCGCCCGTGCTCGATATTCGGCAACAAGCCGTGTGTCAGGGGCGACTATCACTGTCTGGCCGGAATACCGCCGCGCGCCATCATCGAGCGCGTCAACACCATACTTGAGAAATGACAGAAAACGACTTCGATATACGCGACGCCGCGTCACAGGCCTCAGGTGCGGAGAAAGATGTCGAGCGCGCGCTACGCCCGATGGTCTTCGACTCGTTTTCAGGCCAGGACAAAATCGTCGAGAACCTGAGGGTCTTTGTGGCTGCCGCACGTATGCGCGGCGAAGCGCTTGACCATCTGCTGCTCCACGGACCTCCCGGACTGGGCAAGACGACGCTTTCGGGCATCATCGCCAACGAGCTGGGCGTGGGTTTCAAGGTCACGTCTGGTCCCGTGCTCGACAAGCCGGGCGACCTGGCGGGAATACTGACGTCGCTCGAACGCAACGATGTGCTTTTCATCGACGAAATACACCGTCTCAGCCCTGTGGTCGAGGAATATCTCTACTCGGCCATGGAGGACTATCGCATCGACATCATGATTGACAAGGGGCCGGGCGCACGCTCGGTGCAGCTGACCCTCGAGCCTTTCACGCTCGTGGGCGCCACCACGCGCTCAGGGCTGCTGACGTCGCCGCTGCGTGCCCGTTTCGGCATCAACTGTCACCTCGAATATTATGACCACGAGGTCATAGAGCGCATCATCATACGTTCGGCGGGACTGCTCGGTGTCAGATGTTCGGCCGAGGCCGCCCGCGAGATAGCCCTCAGGTCGCGCGGGACGCCGCGAATAGCCAACGCCCTGCTGCGCCGCGTGCGCGATTTCGCCCAGGTGAAAGGCTCGGGCTCCATCGACCCGGAGATTGCGCGCTATGCGCTTGAGGCGCTGAATATTGACCGCTACGGACTCGACGAGATTGACAACAAGATACTCTCGACCATCATCGACAAGTTTGGCGGAGGACCTGTGGGCTTGTCGACCATCGCCACGGCGCTGGGCGAGGATCCGGGGACAATCGAGGAAGTTTACGAACCGTTTCTCATCAAGGAGGGCTTCATCAAACGCACGCCGCGCGGACGCGAGGTGACGCCCTTGGCCTGGAGCCATCTCGGCGCGAAGCGTCCCGGGGGCGCCCAGACGTCGCTCGACCTTTAGGGCCGGCGGCCGGTTCACAGACAAACACGTTTTAGACACATTTGATGAATAAAAAGATATTTCTGACAGACCAACTATGGCAGGCATCAAAAGTTTAGCCAAAGACACTGCCGTCTATGGAGTCAGCTCGATTGTGGGCCGCTTTCTCAACTGGTGTCTCGTGCCGCTCTATACGGTCATGTTCGCCGCGGCAGAATATGGCGTAGTGACCTATGTCTATTCGATTGTCGCGCTGGCACTAATAATCCTGACCTATGGCATGGAGACGGGATTTTTCCGCTTTGCCAACCATGAGCGCTATCCTGACCCGATGGTGGTCTACTCGACGTCGCTCATCTCGCTGGCTTCGACCTCCGCGCTGTTTCTGGCGCTTGTGATTGTGTTTCTCGACCCGATAGCCTGGGCGCTCGAGTGTGGTGACCATCCGTCATACATAGCCATGATGGCCGCCGCTGTGGTCCTCGACGCGTTCACAGCCATACCGTTCAGCTATCTGCGATTCAGGCGCCGACCCATGAGATTTGCGGCGCTCAAGCTTATAAATATCGGGCTCAATATCGGTCTGAACCTCTTCTGGATACTCATCTGTCCCTGGTTGTGGGCGCAGAATCCGTCGTGGGTGATGTGGTGTTACTCGCCCGATATGGGCATCGGCTATATCTTCCTGGCCAACCTGATTTCGTCAGGGGCGATGCTCCTGTTGCTCCTCCCCGAGCTGCGTGGCTTCCGCTGGCGTTTTGACAGCGGCCTGTGGCGTGAGATGATTGTCTACTCGTGGCCGCTGCTCGTGTTGGGCGTGGCCGGCATCATGAACCAGACCATCGACAAAATCCTCTTTCCGCTGCTGTTGCCCGACCATTCCGAAGCCATGACCGAGCTTGGCATCTATGGCGCCAACTATAAGATAGCCATCGTGATGGTCATGTTTATCCAGGCCTTCAGGTTTGCCTACGAGCCGTTTATCTTCGCCAAAGGGCGCGAGCGAGGCGAGGACCGGCTCCAGAGCTATCGCGACGCCATGCGCTATTTTGTCATCTTCGCCATGTTTATCTTCCTCGGCGTGATGTATTATCTCGACATCCTGAAATATTTCATCTCGCCGCGCTATTTCAGCGGACTGAAGGTTGTGCCCGTCATCATGATTGCCGAGTTCTTCTTCGGCGTCTTCTTTAACCTGTCGCTGTGGTATAAACTGACAGACAAGACCATCTGGGGCATGTGGTTCTCGCTGTTGGGTCTGGCCGTCACGGTTGTTCTGAACGTTGTGCTCGTGCCCCGTTGGGGCTACATGGGATGCGCCGCCGCGGCGCTGGCCTGTTACACGGTCATGATGGTGACAAGCTGGGCCGTAGGGCGCGCGAAATACCCTATCGGCTATAATGTCAGACGTCTGATGACAATTTTTTTCATTGCCATGGGCTTCTGGGGGCTTTCGGTTGTTATAACCACAGGACACCAGTGGCTCGACATGGGTCTGCGCACTGTTTTGCTCTTCTGTTTCGCGTTAATCATCGTGAGGATTGAGAAGATAAACATACGTCAGCTGCTGCCCTCACGTATCAACCCATAAAAGACTTCACGACAATGAAAGCCAAGATAGCCTCGCAGATAACAGCATATTTCAAGGATTATTTCAATCTCTCCGATTCGATTGTGTCGCAGCAGCAGGCTGAGGCCGAGATTCGCGACGGCGTGTCGTTCCGCGGCATGACGATATTGATTCTGATTGCGGCCATCTTCATCGCCTCGCTCGGTCTGAACACCAACTCGACGGCAGTCATAATCGGCGCCATGCTTATCTCGCCGCTGATGGGCCCTATCGTGGGCATCGGCCTGGGTGTGGGCATCTATGACTTTGACCTTATCAAACGGTCGCTGCGCAACCTGGCGATGGCCGGAGGCTTCTCCGTGCTGGCTTCGACCATTTACTTCCTGATATCGCCGGTGGCTGAGGGCCACAGCGAGCTTCTGGCACGCACGTCACCCACAATCTATGACGTCCTGATAGGCTTCTTCGGCGGCGCCGCGGGCATCCTCGGTCTGGCGTCGAAGTCAAAAGGCAACGTCATCCCGGGTGTGGCCATCGCCACCGCCCTCATGCCGCCCCTCTGCACTGTCGGCTATGGCCTGGCGACCTGGCAGCCCCACTATTTCCTCGGGGCGCTCTATCTGTTCATCATCAACTCGGTCTACATCGCCATCGCCACCTTTATCGGAGTCAAGATGATGCACTTCAAGCCCGACGGCGCCATCAATGCCGAGCGGTCGGTGAAAGTGCGCCGCTGGGTCTATATACTCGCCATCATAGTACTTCTGCCGAGCATCTGGATGACATATGTCATGGTGCGCCAGAACAACTTCCAGATGCGCGCCGAGCGCTTTGTCAGTCAGGAGTTCCGTTTTCCCGACACTCAGGTTGTCAGCACCCAGTCGTCGCTTCAGGACGGTCACGGTGAAATCACCGTGACGCTGATAGGCCGCCTGCTTCCGGTCGACTCGCTCAAGCTGGCCTATTCCGCACAGCTCAAGCACTACGGTCTCGAAGGCACCCAGCTCAACATCGTGCAGGGCGGTCAGCAGATCAAGGCTGACCCCGCCACATCGGCCGATGATATATTCAATCTGGCTCAGGCCACCATCACGCGCCAGCAGCGCACCATCGACTCGCTGCGCACAGCCTCCGTGGAGCGTTCGGCCGCCGACAGCGTCGGCGCCACCATCGCCCCGGAGCTGAAAGTGCTGTTCCCCTCTGTCAGGGATATCGCCGTGACGCGCACGGTCTTCGGCAGCGTCAGCTCGCAGCGTCTCGACACGGTCAACGTGGCGCTCGTCAGCTACTCCTCGCCCATGTCGCGCGAGCAGCGGCTCAAGTTTGAGAACTACCTGAAAGCGCGCCTGCGCATCAAGAGCGTCAGCGTCGTCGATGTCGGCACGTCGGTCAACCTCACGGGGCTCAACAAACTGTGAGCGCCGTCATAAATCACCAGTCTCATCACATTATCCCAAACTCATAACATTCAAGCATCCATGTCACTCCAAGCTCCCAGCCGACCTCTGAAAGTTGCCCTCATCTGTCACAGCGACCTCCTCGGCGGCGCTGCCGTCGTTACCTGGCGGCTCATGCACGCCCTGCGGGCGCAGGGGGTCGACGCCCGTATGATTGTCTTCACCAAGGTCAGCCTGTCGCCGTGGGTGGCAAATCCGGGCACACGCTTCGGACGCGGATTCCGATTCGCCTGGGAGTGTGGCGCTATCATGCTCAACAACGGTTTCGACCGCGACTCGCTCTTCAAGGTCTCTATAGCCGACACGGGTCTGGACCTGAGCCGCCATCCGTGGGTGCGTGATGCCGACATAATCAATCTCAACTGGATTAACCAGGGCATGCTCTCGCTGCGCGGCCTCAGGAAGCTGGCTTCGCTTGGCAAACCGGTTGTGTGGACCATGCACGACATGTGGACGCTCACTGGCGTCTGTCATCACGCCTATGAGTGTGACGGCTATGAGCGGGAGTGCGGCCGCTGTCCGCAGCTCAACAGCCACCGCAAGGGCGACATAAGCCATCGCGTATGGGCCCGCAAAAAAGCTCTTTATGAACGTTGGCCGATGACCTATGTGGCCGTTTCGACGTGGCTGGCCGAGTGTGCGCGACGCAGCTCACTGCTGGGCGATCAGGATGTGACTGTCATACCCAACGCTTTTCCCATCGACGAATTTCATGTGCGTCCGGTCGAGGGTTTCCCGTCGTTCGACCCCATCACCACGCGTCGGCGCATCATCTTCGGCGCCGCGCGCCTCGACGACCCCATAAAGGGTCTCGACATCGCCATCGACGCCCTCAACGCCATATTTGACAACTCGCCGTCGGTGCCCGAAACCACCGGCATAATCTTCTTCGGCGACCTGCGCGACAAGTCGAAACTCGACCGTCTGCGCTTCCCCTATCTCTACATGGGGCGCGTCGACGACCCGAAACTTGTCAGACAGCTCTATGCGTCGTCAGACGTAGTGCTCTCCACATCGCTATATGAGACGCTGCCGGGCACCCTCATCGAGGGACAGGCGGCCGGATGTCTGCCCGTCACCTTCGGGCGCGGCGGCCAGGGTGACATCGTGACCCACCGTGTTGACGGATATATAGCTGAATATCCCGACCCCAAGGATATAGCGCGCGGCATACTCTGGGCCCTCAACGCCAAAGTAGACCGTCAGGCTCTCCACGACAGCGTAGGGCGGCGATTCGGAGCCGAGTCAGTGGCGAAACGCTATATCGATCTCTACACCCGGTTGCTTGAGAAGAAGTAAGCCGCGGCGAGACTAAAAGTCACCGGCCGGCTAACAAACTGCCCCGCTGACGCGTTATTAATAATGTAAACCGACGTCGTGCCGCGATTTAAACATTTTTTATCAAAGAATGTTAACCGCGGCCACGTTTTAATGACTAACTTTGTGGGCTGCAAGTCAACGCGGCGCCCTCAGGCCCGCGGCTGCATATGCAGCCACACCTAACAACAACTCCAAAAGAATGGAAAACAAAGACATCGACCGTCTGAGCTACGCGCTCGGTCTCAGCATGGGTAACAACTTCCGCTCAAGCGGTATCGAGACCATCAACATCAAGGATTTCAGCGACGCAATGTCCACAGTCTTCTCGGGCGAGAAACCCGCCATGACCTATGACGAGGCCAAAGAGGAAATCCGCGTCTACTTCACCTGTCTCTTATACACATCTGACGCTGCCGACGACTCCTTACGTGT
>ENA-OYXX01000400-OYXX01000400.1-human-gut-metagenome-genome-assembly--contig:-NODE-400-length-20450-cov-8.131944_pt1 | contig 20450 bp, 12 predicted proteins | sample MGYA00243976_ERZ653434 | MGnify/ENA primary metagenome ERZ653434 (study PRJEB26926, sample SAMN06165112) | human gut metagenome | biome: ENVO:00009003; feature: ENVO:2100002; material: ENVO:00002003...
TTAGATAAATTTGCATTATTATACCTATTTTTTAATAGTGCATTAGTGGAATTTAAACGAATTGTTGATAATATGAGACGCATAGGTGTTTTGCTTTTTCTTATACTGGCTGTAATGGATATTCCGGCTCAGAAGGTAGCAGTAAAGACAAACGTCCTTTCCGATGCATTTACCAATGTGAATGTAGGGGCTGAAGTGGGGCTGGCACCCCGCTGGACGTTTGACGCCATAGGCGAGTTTAATGCCTGGAGCCTGTCACACGACCGTCGTTGGAAACACTGGTCGGTGCAGCCCGGAGTGCGCCGCTGGCTGTGCGACCGTTTCTCCGGCCATTTCGTCGGCGCACATCTTCACGGCGGACAATTCAATATGGGAGGAATAGACAATGGCATCTCTTTTTTAGGGACAGATTTTTCCAAGCTTTCCGATGAACGTTTTCAGGGCTGGTTTGTAGGTGGCGGCGTGTCTTACGGATATGCCTGGATACTTGACAAACACTGGAATCTGGAGGGAGAGATAGGTCTCGGATATTCATACACAAATTACGACCGTTTCAAGTGTGCCGGTTGCGGCAGAAAGATGGAGACAGGCAAGTCGCACCACTATGTCGGCCCTACTAAGTTGGCTATAAACGTTGTATATCTGTTTTAAGGGAGCGGCGGCAATATTATATATTAATGTGAAGAACGTATGAGAAAGACAATAATCATATTGACGGTTTTGATGGCCGGATGCCTGCAGCCGGCGGTGGCACAGAACGGCATGGAGGTGGTGCGCGGCGATTCGGCGCACCACGACAGGGTGGCCGTGGCCGGTGTGGGCTTCGAACGTAACGGCGACTATATAGAGGTGGACTTCGATATAGACATGTCGCGCCTCGACATCAAGAGCACGGGTGCCGTTCTGCTCACCCCGCGTATGGTCAAGGGCGACAAGGCGGTGGAGCTGCCGTCGGTGGGCGTCTACGGCCGCAGGCGCTACTACCATTATGTGCGCAACGGCGAGAGCATGCTCACGGGCAAGGACGAGACTGTGTTCAAGACGGCCGAACGCCCCGACAGTTTCGCATATCACACCATGGTGCCGTATGACGGGTGGATGTCGGGCGCGTCGTTCGAGCTCGACTGCTCAGAGTACGGCTGTTGCAACTCCATACTCGACGAGTGGACACTGGGATTGGGCAACTATGTAGAATTCAAACCCACGATGCTCTACGTTAGCCCGGTGGCGCAGGGGGTGAAGACCGACTCCATCGTCGGCACGGCGTATGTCACTTTCGAGGTGGACCAGACTGTGCTGAAGCCGAAGATAATGAACAACGAGCGGGAAATAGGCAAGATAAACGCGAGCATAGACACCGTGCGCAGCGACAAGGACATAACCATTCTCAATGTCGACCTTAAAGGTTTCGCATCGCCCGAAAGTCCTTACGCACACAACACCATGCTGGCCAAGGGGCGTGTGCAGGCGCTGAAGACCCATCTGCAGTGGCTCAACCATTTCGAAGACGGCGTGATACGCACGTCATACGAGCCGGAGAACTGGGAGGGGCTGCGCCGTTATGTCGAGCAGTCGAATCTGGACCATCGCAGCGAGATACTGGCCATGATAGACCGCCCGATGGACCCCGACGCAAAGGAGGCCGCCATAAAGCGGGCTTATCCGGCCGAATACAAGTTTCTGCTGAACAACTGCTACCCCTGGCTCCGCCGCACCGACTACTGCATACGTTATGTGGTGCGCAACTTCACCGACATATACGATATTGAGCGTATCATGCACACGCAGCCGCAGAAGCTGAGTCTGAACGAACTGTATCTGCTGGCAAACAGTTACGGCAAGGGCAGCGAAAAATTCTGCGATGTGTTTGACGTGGCGGTGAAGATGTTCCCCCACGACAGCATAGCCAACATCAATGCCGCCAACGCCGCCATGCAGCGTGGAGACTACCAGTCGTCGCAGCGTTATCTCGACAGGGCGGGAGACTCGCCCAAGGCTGTCTACGCACGTGGTGTGCATGCCTTCCTGACAAAAGACTACGAGCGTGCCCTTACGTTGCTCAAAGAGGCCCGTAAGGGTGGTGTGGCCGAAGCAGACGATGTGATGGCGGAGACGGAAAAAAGACTGAAGAAGACCGCTGTGACAGCGGGAGAATAACGTGCCCGTGACACACACATGTGTGCCGGGGCTTTGTTACAGACATGTGCATTAATGTGAAATATGTGATATTCAAGAATAATTTTTAATAGTATTAATCAATAAAACATTTATTTATGAAGAATTTTAAGTTTTTATTCGGAGCCTTCTGTGCATTGGGCATGATGGCTTCTTGTTCAAGCAGTGATGACGCTGTAGAGGGCGGGGGAACGACACCTGACAATTCGGGCAACCTCTACCTCTCAGTCAATGTGATGTCGTCGAACACCGAAACCGGAACACGTGCAACGGAAACAGGTGAACCTGGAACAGGTACCGACGAAGACCCCAAAAACTCATTGTATGAGAAGGGTACAGACAAGGAGAACAAGGTTACTACAGCCGTATTCTACTTCTTCACTTCTACCGGTGCTCCTGCCAACGTGGTGAATCTGAATGGCACATTGGTCAACTATTATTCAGCACCTGTTTCGGAGGGTAGTGATGAAATGCCTAACGTTGAGAAAATCCTGACGGCACAGGTGGTCATCAACACCAAGAAGGGAGACCAAATTCCTGATAAGATGGTGGCCATACTTAATGCAACTCCTACAGACAACTCTTCGAAGTCGTTGACCGAGTTGGCTGCAGTTGTTAACGACTACAGTCTTACAGAGTCAAATCCTAACTTTGTGATGAGCAGCAGCGTTTATTCTGACGGCGGCGTGAAGAAGATGGAAGTGGAGGACGTGAAGCCTTTCTTCAAGCCATCTGAGTCAGAGGCAGAATCAAATCCTGTGGATGTTTATGTGGAGCGCGTGCTTGCCAAGGTGAGCGTGGCTTCGGCAATGGATTTCAGCGAGGCTGACGGCGATATCACCGTTAACGGCGAAGAACTCTACTACACCGGCCAGACATCAGACAAGTCGGGTAACGTGGACAAGCGTCTTTATGTGAAGTTCACCGGATGGAATGTTGCCACAGAGACGGCAAAGTCTTATCTCTTCAAGAACATCAACGCGGCATGGACTGACAACGACCTTGGCATTGTAAACTGGACTTGGCCCAACTACTTCCGCTCGTTCTGGGCTATGAACCCCAATCTCGCAGATACAGACTATAAGAACCATAAATTTGAAGAGGCTACAAAGAAGGTTGGTAGTCTCGATGCTAAGGGCGATATGATTTACGATGAAGAAACTAACATCAACTATGCTTATATTCAGGAGAACGCCAATCCCAACGGTAATACAGCCGCCGCTCCTACGAAGCCGACAAAGATTATCGTGGCTGCAAAGTTGGTAGACAAGGATGGTAATGCCGTCACTCTGGCAGAGTGGAAAGGTGTGCGTACCACTAAGGAGGGTGTGCTGATGAACATGGCTAACCTGTCGAACATATACTATCAGGATGGTGATGCACGCATAAAGATTACTCCAAACATGATTTGCTTCCCCGAAAAGAAGAATGTGGCAGAGCTTACCGATGCAGCAAAGAATAAAACTTTCTATATTGGAAGTGGCGCGGAAACTTCTTCTGGGGTTGATGATGTTAACACGGCTCTTGCTGCTCTCGGCGAAGCAAAGATTTGGGAAGGTGGTGACACATACTACTTTACCGACATCCGCCATCTTGCAGCAGCAAACGACAAACCCGGTTATTATGGTGTGGTGCGTAATCACTCTTACCAAATCGCCCTGACCAGCGTTACCGGTCTCGGAACTCCGGTGTATGACCCTGAAAAGGAAATCATCCCCGATAACCCCGACATGGATGAGTCTTATCTCGCTGCCCGCATCAAGGTGCTGTCTTGGCGCGTGGTGAAGAGCACTGTTGACTTGCAATAAAAGTTGCTTGAACGGATTTATGTATAAGAATAAACTAATTTTTTTATAAGACAAGATGAAGAAGCCATCATATACCGGCATTTACCGGATGCTGTTGTTTGTTGTAGCTACTTTGGCGCTCACCCTTATGACATCGTGCAACGGCATGATTTACGACGACGAGGGTGACTGCTCGGCGGTGTACCGCCTGAAGTTCCGTTATGACTACAATATGAAGTATGCCGACGCCTTTGCCCACGAGGTGAAGTCGGTGGCGGTATATGCTTTTGATGGCGACGGCAATCTTGTGTGGCAAGGCACCGACCGCGGCGAACATCTCGCCGCGGCCGGTTATGCTCTCGACCTGCCGCTGGCTCCCGGCAACTATCATATAGTGGCGTGGTGCGGACTTGACGGCGGCGAGTCGTTCACCGTGGGCGGCCGTACGCGGTCGGCCCTCAGCGACATGACGTGCCGGCTCAACACCAAGACCGGTGCAGACGGCAGGGCTTACAGTGACGCCGACCTGCATCCGTTGTTTTACGGCAACCTCGATGTAACGCTGCCGCCGATGGAAGACGGTGGCGAATATACGTGCACCATGCCGCTGACGAAAGACACCAACGTGTTCCGTATCGTGCTGCAGCAGATGAGGGGTACGGAATTGGACTGCGATGATTTTGTATTCAAGATAGAAGACAGCAACGCATGGCTCGACGGAGGCAACAACGCGGTGACCGCTGCCGGTAACGGCATTGCGGGCGATTCCGTGCGCTATGAGGCGTGGAGCCAGTACAGTGGCGAGTCCGACGTGGAGGTAGAGGAAGGCGTGGTGACGGCCAAGAGTGCCGTAGTGGCCGAAATCACAGTGAGCCGTCTGTTGGCATCTCACAGTCCCAGACTGTCGGTGCATACGCGCGACGGCAAGAAAGTGCTCGAGATAAAGAACATCTTCGGGTGGGTGATGCTCACCAAGGGCAACTACAACAAGAACATGAGCAATCAGGAGTATCTTGACAGACAAGACGAATACAACATGGTCTTTCTGCTCGACTCCAATCACCAGTGGCTCGGCACAACCATTCTTATCAACTCGTGGAGAGTGGTGAGGGATGAAGTTGATTTGTAAAAACAGGAAAGAAAAAACGGCGGAGATATTTTAAGAAGAGTGTTTGTGAAGTGACATAGTGACTGCTATGGGAATCGTTGGAATAACGTCATATAAGGATGTCGTGTGCCGCCTGATGCTGATGGCAGCAGTGGCGCTTTCGCTTGTGTCGTGTGATGCAGGCAATGACGGCGTGTCTGGCAACGGTTCTCACGACGGCACCGAATATACCGACGTGCCCGTCACACTGAACATCACGGCAGGATATGCAGGCGAGGGCAGTGCTACGCGCGCCCCGAAACTGTCGAACGATGAAGACACCGACGAGGAAAACCGTATAAATATAGAAGACGAGGATTACAGTATACTGATATTCAAGGAGACTGCCACTGCCGGCGGCACCACAGATATGGTGTTCGCGGAGCGTTTTCTTCCGCTGGCGGTGACGAAAGTAGACAACAACAAAGAAAGACTATACACGCTGCAGGGCGTGCTCTCGGTGTCTTCGGCACTGAAGGAGAACCCCGCGGCTCAAGATAAATATACCATCATGATACTCGCCAACTGGCGCAGTTTCGGATACGAATACGACAATCTGTCGCTGGAGAAGGGCGTAACCACCGTGGCCGATGTGGTGGAGCAGACGCGACAGAAACCCTACATGCTGCCGGCTGCGCCCTGGCAACCGTATAAAGACGGCCACAAGGGCATACCCATGTGCGGCGTTAAGGAGTTTACGCTGACGGGCAGCGCCATCACGGCGGGAAAGGAGCTGGAGATAGCCACCGTGGATGACCCGATAATGATGCTTAGGGCGGTGGCCAAGATAGAGATAATAGACAATCTGTATGCGGGCAGGCGCGACGCCAACTGTGGCGTGAAGGTGGCCTCGGTGTCGCGGTACAACAAGACGGGCACGCTGATATGCGACCTGAAAAACAATCCCGACTGGTATGTGGAAGACAAGCAGGTGGACACGCCCACACTGCCCGCCGTAACGCCGGAGCAGGCCGCCGACCTCGAAATGCTGCCCGCGGGGACGGATGATGCAGGGCGGCCGGTGTGGGCGGCGTATGTGCCGGAGTTTGACATGAGCAAACTGATGACACCGGGCGACGTGCTGCGGCCGGCGGTAAAGTTGCAGATAAGGAAACCGGGCAGCGACCCCACGCTGTTGGGATATATAGTCGACATGGCCGACTATGGCGGTGGCAGCACGCCTGTGATTACCAATGAATACCGTTATATATTGCGCAACCATATATACAGGTTTGAGCTTACGGGGTCGCCCGACAATCCCAACAGGAACATCACAATCAACTATACGGTGTGTCCGTGGGATGAACGCACGGCGGGGGATATAACATTTGAATAATATCGAAGCAATGATATGAAACCGTTGAAGAAGAGTTACACATTTGCATATTATAAACTGGCGGCGCTGCTGGCGGCAGTGCTGGCGGCGGTGATGCTGTGCTCGTGCAGTGATGCCGACCCGGAACTTGACTTCACCACGGCGGGGATGCCGGCCGAGATAAGCGTGAGGGTGGTGGTGCCCGAAATGCAGGTGCAGACACGCTCCAAACTGCCCGATGACCATGCCAACCGTGTGGAGTCGCTGTGGCTGCGGGTGTACAGTGCCACCACAGGCGAGGCCACGAGCGATGCCGTTGTGCTTGATGTGAGCCATACCGACAGTCATGTGTTGCATAAGATAGAAAATATAAAGGCTAAGTCGGGGCCGAGTTACATCGCCGCCGTAGCCAACATCGACGGTACCAGCAAGGCACGGAAATACAACGTGGCAGCAGACGGCACGGTGACTTACGAGGAGGGTATTCTGCGGACGTTCCTCGAAAAGGCCGACACGTGGGACAAGTTTTGCGCCATATCGGTGCTGGCACCGGTGGTGGACGGGCAGACGAGCGTGTCGATGCCGCTCGACGTGCTTCCCATGTGCGGGGTTTATTATGAGAATGACTTGAATCATGGGCTTGTGGACTGGGAAGACAGCAAAAACGCACAGCCTGTATACATCCCCACCACCGGCAAGGGTACATATACACTGCCCGGCTCGATACATCTGAGAAGGCTTGTGTCGCACATCACCTTCAATCTCATTCCGGAGAATGGTGTGGACATTGTGCCGCAGAGCTACAGTGTGGTGAATGTGCCGAAGGAGAGCTGGGTTTATGAGCGTTCGGGAAAGGATGACGGAAATGTAGCAGACGGGCTGAACCGCCGCAATGTGGCCGATATGACCGTAACGGCCCAAGACAATACTGCCAATGCCTTGGAAGACACTAAGCCTTTCGGTACGGCGTATATAGAAAAAGGGGCGACCGACGGTGCGTATACCTTCGACTTTTATCAGATGGAGAACAAGCACGAGGGGCTTGATGGGGTAAGTACGTACAGTGACCGTGAGGTGGAATATAAGACGGCAACGGAGGATGACGGAAGCAGGGGTGTCAACATGGGCATATACAAGAGCCTGTGCCCCAACCCGGAATGGGATGTCAACAACACGGCCACGTTTGTGGAGATACGCTGCCATGTGACACCGGGTAACATAAAGGACCGGAATCCGGAGGATGTGGCCCACGGCGAGACAACCTTCGGATATGCCGTGTTTACCGTGCATCTGGGATATTGCGAGGGTGACGGTGAGGCCGGGAAGGCACGCGACTTCAAGTGCCGCCGCAATACCGACTATACATACAACGTGCATATAGCCGGTGCCAACTCGATATATGTGGAGGCGTACAGCAGTTCGCTTGCAGACGAAACGGTGCCGGGCATGGAGGGCACGGTGACGCGCATCACCGGAGCCACTTACGATCTTGACGCCCATTATGGGGTGTTCAATGTCTGTCTGTCAAATGCCGAGCGTTCCGGATTTGACAAGGAGATAGGCAACGGCTTCGGCTTTATAATGCAGGCTTATGAAGACGGCAAGCTTTATAACATAAACGAGAACAACTATACGGAATTTAGAGATCACCCGGAATACTACAACTGGGTGGAGTTTATCCCCACTACGGGACAGGATGTGCTTGCCAAGTATGATCCCGACAAGGTTATAAAGATTACGGAGATGATTGACCTGGATGGGCATCCGCACTCTAAGGGGGATACGGACAAGAAAGATACCGGCGACAGATGGTATACCGTGCACGTGAACGAGAATGTGTATGAAAAAAGCTCCGACGAACGTGGCGGCAGGTGGAAGAAGTATGTTAACCAGCCGTCGCGCTATTGCTGGATAAAGGTAAACCGCCGCATTTCTCCCGACAGGGAGAGCATGTATGTGGTGTCGAAGTATTCTTTCTCGCAGAAGTCCATCCAGACGTATTATAATGTGAACATGGCCGATGACATGGGGGCATTGGGCGTGGAACATCTGAACGAAAGCCGCGGGCTGAACCTGAGGGCGGTGGCAACACGGAGTAAAAGCAACGGTAGCGACGTTACTGTTTACGATAATAACGGGCGGCTCAACCTTTGGAATTATCTCAGCTGGTCGACAGTGGGGAAGTCTTGGGATAATGTGCTCTTCGAAGATTCTGTGCAGACTATAGGCGAGGTGAACACTCAAGGTGTCCACTATCCTGCTTTTACGCCGCCAAGCAGGAGTGGCAATGTGCTCACAGTGCCGAAACTGAAGACCACTCTGACCGATGCTCAAGCGGGAGCAATCGACAACACTGGCGGTATGTCGGATTATAATACAAAAGACAAAAAATATTGTGATTTGGGTTTCAGCACAGAATATGAGCCACAGCCGGGCGGATACTATTATTCAGGTAATATAAAAGGTAAGATACGTGACAAGCAGCAGTTTATGGAGGCGGCCAATGCCTGCACTAACCGCAATCGTGACAACAACGGGAACGGAGTGATAGACAGAGAAGAGGTGAGGTGGTACGTCCCTTCCACACCAAAGTATCTGCGCGTTATTCTTGGACGTAACTCTCTTACCACACCTTTTATGGATTATGCCGGAGCGGGTAAAACTCTGACTTATCCCGGTGGTAAGGCACCGAACAACAAGCATGGCGACAAGGGGTACAACACACGATTCAAGGTTTATGCGAGCAATCGCAGGGTGGTATGGGCCATGGAGGGTCTTTCGGTAAGTGATTTCACTCGAAATTTTACCAACGGTTTTTGGGAAGTGCGCTGTGTGCGCAATCTCGGAACCAACCTTACATCAGCGGCGAACTTTACAGCGAATAATGACGGCACCACGCCGGCATTTGTGTCAGATAAAACAAACCGCATAGTGTCGCTTTCCTATTACGATGCACGGTCGGTGCGGCCTTATCGTGACACGCCGTTGCCAATCCACGACATCACCAACCAGCAGTATAACATGTGCGCCAGAAAGTTCCAGTATGCGGAATCTGGATATGATGTGTCGCTTTCTTATTCCAGTGATAACAATAAACTCAAAACGCTAATAGAAGATAACCCTTGCAGCAAACTTAATTCTAATAAATATGGCGGATATACCAACTGGCGTGTGCCCAATCAGAAGGAGATATCTATTATGCGTAATCTCGGATTGATAACATCATCCAATACATACGTGTCGTGTACACAAGAGTATTTCGATTTATACGGATATGCATTGGGAGCGTATGAGAGGCGTTTTCTTGTGGCTACTAATACGCATACTTATGCCCTTTCGCCTGGTTCTGCTACTGTTTATGTGCGTTGTGTGCGTGATGTTGAATAGCATGAAAGAACAGCATGAAGCATGCCAATAATCGTAAAATACAGGTGATGAGGCTTGTATGTGTTTTAGTCGTAGCGTTGGCGTTTGCCGGCTGCGGCAGAAAATCGGATGGTGATGTTGGCGGTGGAGGTGTCGCCGGCAAAGTAGATGGTGCCGCAGATGAACGCAGTGCGGACGGCAAGTCTGTCTCTATGGGAGACGGTGGAGAATTGCCGTTGCCGGCTATTCCGTCAACGCTCAAGAGCTCATCCGGGCGCTCGGCTTATGTGGTGGAACATTTTTGGGATGCCATGGACTTCGGCGACACGCTGCGAAGTCACAACCGCGACTTTCTCGAGCTTAACTTCTCCAACTTCGTTTATCTGTTGCCTTATGCCCCGCCTGCCTCTGCAGAAAAGGCGGTGGCTTTGCTTATGAGTAAGGCAGAGACGGACAAGGGGGCATTTCTGATGCTTGCCGAACTGGCGGAGAAGTATCTTTCAGAGCCCAATTCTCCCATGCGGAATGAAGACTTGTTCATCTGTTTTCTGAACTGTCAGACAGCGGCTACGGTACTGGATGACACAGAGAAGATGCGTGCCCGTAGTTTACTTCGCATGGCGTTGAAAAACAGGCCGGGTATGCGGGCTGCCGATTTCGAATATACCGGCCGTGACGGGCGTCGTCACACGCTTTACGGCACGAAGTCGGCTGACAGGATGCTTCTGGTGTTCTATGACCCGGAATGTGAGCATTGCGCCGAAATAACGGCAGCGTTGGCAGCCAACGGTGTGCTGGACGAAATGCAGGCCGAGGGGCGTCTGACGGTGCTTGCCATCGACACCGAGAGCAACCGTGAGGTATGGGAACGCACCAAGGGCAAAATGCCGCAGCACTGGATAGTGGGGCATGATGCCAAAGGGGCCATAAATGACCGCGCCCTTTACAGTTTGCCTGCAATGCCGGTGCTTTATCTTCTCGATGCCGACAAGACCGTGATACTGAAAGATGCGACCCCGGAGGCGGCGGAACGGGAAGTTAAGAGTTAAAGAGGGGGTGTCAAAATTCAATTCTCCCAATCTGTAGGGACATATTCTTGTATTTGTCCGTTTGTAACGTGCTGATATTCAACGGCTATTTCGCGGACAAATACAAGAATATGTCCCTACAATGTGCATGAACCTTATTTTGACACCCCCTCCTTATTAATTTATTCGAACGTCTTGAAGCAGTACCCCTGCTCTTTCAGCCACTTGATGGATTCCGGCAAGGCTAAGCGCAACTTCTCGATGCTTTTCAGCGAATCGTGGAATGTGATGATGGAGCCGTTACGGGCATAGCGTTTCACGTTGGCGAGAACGCCATCTGCTGTCATCCATTTGGAGTAGTCGCGCGTTACGAGATCCCACATCACTATGCGGTACTTGCGCCCGAGCCAGATGTATTGGTCAAGACGCATCCATCCGTGAGGCGGACGGAACAGGTTGGTGTGCAGCAGCTCATTGGCCTGTTCCGCATCGGCGTTGTAAGTCTTCACCGAATGTTTGAAACCGCCCATGTGGTGGAAGGTGTGGTTACCTATACGGTGCCCCTCTTCCACCACACGGCGATACAGTTCCGGATGTTTCCTCACGTTGTCTCCCACCATGAAGAATGTGGCGTGGATTCCGAACTCGGCAAGAGTGTCAAGGATGAACGGAGTGGCCTCGGGTATGGGGCCGTCATCGAAAGTCAGGTATACCGCTTTCTCGTGCTTGTCCATTCTCCATGTTGCCCTTGGATATAACCAACGCAACCACATAGCCGGCTGTTCTATTATCATAACGTCTGTATTATTCTCCGAACGATCCGCCCTTTGAGTGATATGCGTTGATCAGATTTTCAAGTTCTTCCATCTTCTTCTCGCCCCATTTGCTGTCGGCGGCGGAACCTATCATGGCCGCGTTCTGCAGCACATGGAAGTGGAGCATACATTCACGTTGTGAGCTGGCAAAGCGCATGCCGTCGAGGCTGAGGTACCAGTTGAGATACTGCTCGGAGCGTTTCCACAGCTGTTTGACTATCTCCATTGCCTTGGCATTATTGCCGATGGCTGAGTATACGCGGGCTTCGTCAAGCGAACCGGACTCGTAGTCGACAGGCACGTTGTAGCTTGGCACGTTCTTGTCTACGTATGCCAGCACCTCGGCAGCCTTCTTGTTGTCTCCCTCGGCAGCCAGCTGCATGGCCAGCTGCACGAACACGCGGCGGTGGGTGTAGCACATGCGCATCACGGTTTCGTCGAGGTAGATGCCCTTCTTGTCGATGCCTCCGAACTTGAAGCGCTTCATCAGGTTGTCGTATGTGCGCTTCGTGTCGAAGTTCTTTGCGCCCGGATCGTTGGTCGTGAACGGCGAAATACGCCATGCCAAACCTTCCTGGATGAAGTTGTCGCCGAGGTTCATGTAGTTGCTCGGTCCGACGGTGAGTGCCACGTATACCGGGCGTGTCCAGTTGCTTTCGGCAATGAGTTCGAGCATCATCAGGTCACCCTTGTAGAGTGCGCGTTTGCCCTCGAGCGATATCGTCATACGGTCGGGTATAGAGTCGGCGGCCATCATCATGCCGCTCTTCTTCACGGCTTCCTTGTCAATCGTCATGTATACCGTGTCGGTGGGGATGACGTGTCCGTTGCCGTTGGTGAAGTATTTGATGGCTTCGCGCTGCTGTTCGTTTACATCGCCGCGCACCCAATACTTCAGTATGTTCTTCAGTTCAAACGGATTCTCACCGAACAGTTGTACGGCCAAATCATGCTCTGTTGCGTACAGTTCTTTGATTTCTTCTTTTAGCGACGGATTCACCTGTACGTAGTCGTTGGTGCCGGCGCAGTATTCCAATCGGCTCCATGATATTGGGAGCGAGGGCGAGTCGTATGCCGGACGGCGCATCTGGTCGATGTACCAGTCTGTCTGCAGGTAGCTCAGGTTGCACACACGTGCGTCGGTACGCACACCCTCCACATCCTGATTGTACCACAGGGGGAACGTGTCGTTATCGCCGTTGGTGAATATTATTGGGTTGCCCTCCTGCTGGAGCGACATGAGATAGTTCTGTCCGAAGTCGCGGCAGGTGTAGCGTCCGCTGCGGTCGTGGTCGTCCCATGTCTGCGATGCCATCTGTATTGGAACAAGCAGGCAGAGCACTCCCACCGATGCCGCAATGGCTGTTTCCTGACCTTTCAGGCGGCGGTTGATTTCCTCGATGATGGCTGCAACACCCATACCGCACCATATTGCGAAGGCGTAGAATGAGCCTGCGTAGGCGTAGTCGCGTTCGCGCGGCTGCATGGGCGTCTGATTAAGGTAGATGACGATGGCCAGACCGGTCATGAAGAAGAGGAAGAACACTACCCAGAACTGGCGTATGCCCGTCTGTCCCTTGCGCAGCGACTGCCAAAACAGACCGATGAGACCGAGCAGCAGTGGCAGGCAGTAGAACACGTTGTGCCCCTTGTTTTCCTTCAGGTCATCGGGCAGCTTGCTCTGGTCGCCCAGACGCCAGTTGTCAAACCACGAGAAGCCTGTTATCCAGTTGCCGTGCTCCAGTTCGCCGTTGCCCTGCAGGTCGTTCTGCCGGCCGGCGAAGTTCCACATGAAGTAGCGCCAGTACATGAAGTTGCACTGATATGAGAGGAAGAAACGCAGGTTTTCTGCCTGCGACGGCACCTTCACCATAATCATTTCTCCGCAGCGGTCGTAAGGCACGTTGGTGCCGCTGACGCCTCCCATCCAGCTCTCGTATGCGCTGCGGTGCTGGTCGTTGTCACTGTACATGCGCGGGAAGAGCATGTTCTGTGCATACTCGTATTCATCGTTGGTGCGCACCACGAAGTAGGAGTCTTTCTCGTTTTCCGATGCCTTCTCCTTGCGCTGGTATATCGGCGCACCCTTTTTCAGCACCGGACGGCAGTATTCACCGTCTTTCTCCAGTTTCACCTGCGATGTGTATGCCTTGCCGTAGAACAGCGGGCGGCTGCCGTACTGCTCGCGGCTGAGATACTGGCCGAGAGTGAAGATGTCTTCGGGTGAGTTTTGGTCCATGGGCGGGTTGGCCGACGAGCGTATCACGATGAGTGCGTAGCTTGAGTAGCCTATCATCAGCATCAGCATGCAGAGCAGCGATGTGTTCTTCACCCGTGAACTTATCAGCGATGCCTTTTTCTTGGTTTTCATGTTGAGCACAACCCACAGGATGGCAAGCACCACCACGCCTATTATCACTGCCGGTATGCCGTGTCCGTAGAACGGTATGCCGAGCATGCCCACGGAGAGCAGGAAGGCTATATTGCCGCGCTTTTCACTGCGGCCGGTGTAAGTCTCGCGTATGGCCCAGATGATGCAGGCGATGAGCAGCACGATGTATATTATCTCACCGGTGTTGAACGGACAGCCGAGGGTGTTGACGAAGAACAGCTCAAACCATCCTCCCACCTGTACGATGCCCGGAACCACGCCGTAGAGTACGGCTGCCAGGATAACTACAGACACAGCCAGCGCTCCCAACGAGCCGCGCAGGTCTTTCTTCGGGTTCTGATGGGGGAAACGGCGGTAGTAGTATACCAGTACCAGTGCCGGCACGCAGAGCAGGTTGAGCAGGTGCACGCCGATGGAGAGGCCCGTCATGTACATGATGAGCACCAGCCAGCGGTCGCTGTGCGGCTCGTCGGCATGGTCTTCCCATTTGAGCATCAGCCAGAAAACGACGGCGGTGAACAGCGATGAGTAGGCGTAAACCTCGCCTTCCACGGCACTGAACCAGAATGTGTCGGAGAAGGTGTATATCAGTGCTCCCACAAGTCCTGAAGCCTCGATGGCTATCAGCTTGCCGGTGGTAAGCTCGCTCCAGTCTTTTATGAGCAGCCGGCGCGTGAGGTGTGACACTGTCCAAAACAGGAACATGATGGTGAGGGCCGAGAACAGCGCGCTCATCATGTTCACCATATATGCCACCTGTGACGGGTCGCTTGCAAATTGCGAGAAAAGGTTGGCCGTGAGCATAAAGAACGGTGCTCCCGGCGGGTGGCCTACTTCGAGCTTGTAGCCCGTGGTTATAAACTCGGGACAGTCCCAAAAACTGGCTGTCGGTTCAATTGTGGAGCAATACACAAAGGCCGCTATCAGGAACGACAGCCAGCCGAAAATATTGTCCACTCGTCTAAATTGTTTCATTTTTAGAGTGTATGATTTGGTTTAATTTTATATCTTATTATATAATGTCTGCAAAGTTAATATAAATCGGTTTAGTTATGGTGTATTTCATTATTTTTAACGTGAAAAGGGATTCAGGAGAATTTAGGAGTTAAAGGGAGTTAAAGGAGTTATCGCGGGCATAGCCCGCTCAGGAGTTAAAGACAATACCATTGTGGCAGAAGCAGGAGTCATAACACAAAGCATTTGTCTTTAACTCCTGAGCGGGCTATGCCCGCGATAACTCCTTTAACTCCCTTAACTCCCTTAACTCCTAAATATAACTCCTTAACTCCAACAGAAATTTCTGTTCGTTTAAATTGGGCGGACTGTTGTTCGTTTTGTCTTAATATCCTTATTATTAAATAGTTATGCTTGTTTTCGTTCTCGCTAAACGTGCCGTCACTAACGGGTGGTGAATTTTTATTGCCGATAATGAATTATTGCTATTTTTGCGGTTGAAAACAATGATTTTTGCTACAATAACATAGTTTTTTGGTGTAAATAAAATTGCCCAAGGCGGACAGACCGTAATACGAAATAACTAAAAACCAATAATAATATGACCTACTCTAACAATGTTGTCACCCGTAAGGGAGAGTCCTTTGCCGAAATATACAAGATGTATTTCAGCGACGTGAAACTCTATTTTCTGAAATACGCACATGACGAAATGCGCGCAGAAGACATGACACAGGACTTGTTTGTCAAGTTGATGAGCTATGAGGATATGATTGTCGGAGAAACGGCAAAGAGTTTTATTTTCACCATAGCCCGCCGCATGGTTATAGATGATGTACGTCATATTGAGTTTGTTCGCAGGGCCGTATCGGGCTATATGGAAGAAATGGAGGAAAAACGTTTCTGGCAGGATTGCGAAACTCTGGAGTGCAAGCAGATATTGGATATGGAACGGCGTTTTTTGGATCGTCTGCCCCAAAAGATGGCACAAGTGTATCGTCTGACGCGTTTCGACGGGAAGACCGCCGACGAGTTGTCTGCCGATCTCGGCATCAGCAAGCGCACAGTGGAGTATCATCTCTTCGTGTCGCGCAAGGAAATACGCAGCAGGCTCAAGATGGCCATGGCCTTTTAGGAACGCGTGATGTCACTGTAGGATTTTCTGTATGTATTCCGTCGGTGTTACACCTTCCACCTTACGGAAAGTGGAGAAGAACGATGTCTTCTTGAATCCGCATTGTTCGCTCAACGCCATGATGGTGAACTGTTTGTGCTTGCCGTCGTGTATGAATCTCTTGAACTCTTCGAGTCGGTATTTGTTGATGTAGTCGTAATACGGTTCTTTCAGATAGAGGGTGAACACCTGGCTGAGCACACTTGGCGACACCCCGAGCACCGAAGCAATGTCGCTCATCTTCAGGTCTTTGTCGAGGTAAGGCCGTTTTGTCTTTACATATTCGTCCATGCTGCTGAACAGTTGTGCCAGCTCTTTGTCGGTGATTCTTGATTTTTTGTATTTCTCGTTGTCCGTATGTGCCAGTTCTTCTATCAGCGCCTCCTCCGTCTGTATATGTTCGCGCAGCAGGATGTTGGTCTTGCGGCGCCATTTGTTCCACCACCACAGTAGTATTATTACGGCAATAGCGAGGATTGTCTCCGCGTAGAACAGAGGGGCGGGGTATACTCTTACGGTGTAGGTTACGGTGTCGGTGTCAAAGCCGGCCATGCGTATCTGTACCGAGTGTTTTCCCGGAGTCAGGTTGCCGATGGTTATGGGCTGTCCCAGTGCACAGAAATGCCACTTGCCGTTGTCTGTGCGGTATTCGTAGAAGTCGCGGCTCTGCTTGCTGTAGTCTGTCAGTACCGGCATCATGACCAGGCGTGGCGTTGTTACATTCCATGCCACCGACAGTTCGTGACTGTCGTTTATTACCATCATTTCGCCATAACCGGCAGACAGTTCACCCACGGTTACGTAATCGAGTTCCATCTTCGGCCGGTATGCCGACGTGATGTCTTTGTAGAGCCGTTTCTTTTCGGCCATCATAAGTCCGTTGTCTGTGCTCACCCATATATGCTGCCTGTCTTTCCCCAGACATCCTTCGCCCATCATGTTACGTTCTATTCCGCTGCCGGCACCGAAGTGTATCGTCTGCCGCCCCGTGGCATCGGTAAGAAACACACCCTCTTCCGTCACCATCCACAGACTTCCGTCGCCGTCGGCCTCAATGTCTATAAGACGTTCCGACAGCATCCCGTCGGGTATGTCTATCTCGCCGAAGCGGCTCATCTTCAGGTCAGTCTTGAACAGTCTCGTTTCCGACCATGCGTAAACGGTGTCGTCGCAGCCAGTCACGCGCAGTCCGTTTGTCTTGTCGAAAAAGCCGTTGGGAAATCCCTCAGTCTTGAAGGCGTTCTCGCGCGACAGATACAGGCACAAGCCGTGTGCCGAACCAATCCATCCGTTGTTGTTGCTGTCAAACCAGATGGAATAAATGCCTTCAGGAATTTTTGAGTTCTTTTCCGTATAGTTGTGTGTCACCTTGTTGTTGTCGATGACAAACAGCCCTTCGCTCGTTGCCGCCCACAGCCGTCCGGTGCGGTCGGTGGCAAGACACCTCACTGTGGCGTAGGTCAGTTTGGGGCAGTCGGGCAGCCGGTCCGTCACCATGGTTTTTATGTCCATTCTGAGCAGTCCGCCGTCGTAGGTGGCTATATAGTAATAGTCGCCGTTCCGGCAGAAGTCGGTAATGGTGTGGCCGCCCATGCCGCCTGTGTCTATGTATCGTGCTGTCTGTGTTTCTTCGTCGGCAATCCAGAAGCCGTTGCCGGTGGCTATGAGCCGTTTGGTGCCGTCGGCAAAGGCCGTCTTCACCTTCATGTTGCGTGTGGTGAAGCCTGCAATGCTGTATGGTTTGAAGAAACCATACTCCTTATAGCTGTATGCCAGTCCGTTTTGCACCAGTCCGAACCAGTAGGTTCCTGCTTTTGTTTTTACGAAAGTGTTCAGCGAGTTGTCAGGCAGTGCTAAACCGTCGGTGTTGTTGGTGGAAAAATGCTCCCTTATGGTCTCTTTGCGTGCGTCGAGCAGATATCCGCCGTCGCCGTTCACGCTGATGCACACCACAGAGTCTCCGCACGCATTTACCTCGCCTATGACATTGCCCAAACTGTTTATGTGCCGCAAATTGCCGTTGGCAGGGTTGAAAATATATAGTCCGTTGTTTTTTGTTCCTACAAAGAACTTGCCCGCGCAAATGTCGAAGCGGCCGAGTCCTGAAGGCACTTCCAGTTTGTGCCAGGTGCTCTTGCCTGTAGTCCGGTTGAGTCTCACGAGGCCGTTGCGCATGGTCAGCCATACGTCACCCTTCGACAGGCGCAGGCATCTTATGCTGCTGTTTTCCGTTACGGCCCCTTCCGTTATGTTTATCTGCCGGCTCCGTCTGTCACTGTCTATGACAAATAGTCCCGTGCGTGTGCCTATGTATACGGTGTCGCCGGCACATGCCACACATTCTGCTTTGGTGATGTCGCCCACACGCTCGAAACCGTCGGCATAGCGGTTCAGCACAAACACACCGTCTCTTGTTGCCGCCCACAGGTTTCCCCGTGTGTCGGTGTCTATGTCGAAGCAATAGTTTGCAGAGCTGTTTGTGGGGCGGGGCAGGGCGTAGTTCTTGAATGACACCCCGTTGAAGAGAGACACCCCGTTGCTTGTGGCGAGCCACATTTTTCCCGATGCGTCTTCCTTTATCGATGTTACCGTAAGTCCGGCCAGTCCGTCATGAATGGTGAGCCAGCGCAGTTGTCTGGCGTCTGCCGCCTGTGTGCCGGTGCAGGTCGTGAGAAATGTTAAGGTCAGCAGAATATATCGCAGGTATGTTGTAGTCATTATGTTTCTGTCAAAGTTTCATTTTGCAAAAATAACAAATATACATGAAAAAATGAAACTCCGACAGGCATTTTTTTACACGCATCGTGACAGATACGTACGCATGTACACACGTGCCTTGCCGAGGCGGTGCTCCACCGTCCGGTAGTTTTCGCCCGTCTGACGTGATATTTCCCCCGTTTTCATTCCGCCGTAGATGTGCATGAGGTAAATCTTGCGGTAGTTTTCCGGCAGTCCGGCCAGTCCGGACTCAATGCGTTCCGTGATGTCGCGCATCTCCAGCCGCGACTCCGCCGGACTGTATGTAGCGGCACAGTCTCCGGCATACATCGCGTGCCGTTCGCGTGCGGCAGTCTGCTCATACTCTTTGCAGATGACCCTGCGGCGCATACGGTCGGTAATTTTGTTGCGGATCATGGTATATATAAGTCCCGACAGCGTCGCTGTCGAGATGATGTTCTCTGTAGTGAGCAAATGCAGGAACACATCGTGCAGCAAGTCTTCCGCTTCCGGTCCGGAGCCGAGCCTTACCGTGATGAACCTCAGCAGTTCATCACGGTGGCCGGCATAGAACCCTACTAACAAATCATTATTACTATTATTCATTTATAACTTTTTCTATCGTTCCGTCTTCGTTGTGGTACAGACGCTGCACTTTCAGGCTGCGCAGCCATGTAACGCCGTCAGACGGCACGCAGTCGTGATAGAACAGATACCATTGTCCCTTGTATTCAACGATGGAATGATGTGTTGTCCAACCCACTACGGGGTCGAGCAGCACTCCGCGGAACGTAAACGGGCCGTAAGGCGAGTCACCCGTGGCGTAGCACAGCAGGTGCGAGTCGCCGGTGGAATATGAGAAATAGTAACGTCCGTTGTATTTGTGCATCCACGATGCCTCGAAGAAACGGTGCGGGTCGCCGGCTTTCAGCGGGTTGCCGTTGGCGTCGACTATTATCACCGGTTTTGGTTCCTCGGCAAATTGCAGCATGGTGTCATCCATCATGGCCACTCTTGACGGCAGTGCATCTTCGTCGCCCTCGGGCAGGTGTGCCGATTCCAACGCCTTGTTGTCGCGGTAGCGTTGCAGCTGTCCGCCCCACAGGCCGCCGAAATATACATACACCTTGCCGTCATCGTCTTTAAAGGCGCACGGGTCTATAGAGTAAGAGCCTCTGATGGGGTCTTGCTGCGGCACGAACGGCCCTTCGGGGCTGCCGGCCACGGCCACACCGAGGTGGAATATGTCCCGCTTGTCCTTGGCACTGTATATCAGATAATACTTTCCGTTGTGTTCCGCCACGTCGTTGTCCCACATCTGCCGGCCCACCCATGCCACATCGTCCACGCAGAGTATCTGTCCGTGGTCGGTGACCTCGCCGTTCTCAACGTCGTCGAGCGACAGCACGTGATAGTCTTTCATTTCAAAATGGCCGCCGTCATCATCCTCTGTTGCGCCGCTGTCCCAGTCGTGCGACGGGTAGATGTACAGGCGTCCGTTGAACACGTTGGCAGAAGGGTCTGCCATATAGTCTTTCGGGAAAAGGTATCTCGGTAACTTGTTCATATTTATTAATTA
>ENA-OYXX01000401-OYXX01000401.1-human-gut-metagenome-genome-assembly--contig:-NODE-401-length-20450-cov-4.926502_pt1 | contig 20450 bp, 16 predicted proteins | sample MGYA00243976_ERZ653434 | MGnify/ENA primary metagenome ERZ653434 (study PRJEB26926, sample SAMN06165112) | human gut metagenome | biome: ENVO:00009003; feature: ENVO:2100002; material: ENVO:00002003...
GCAAAATTACAACCCAACAACAACCTCCAAAAGGTGTAGTTCAGTTAATGCTTACCATAGTCTCGCCTGAGCCTCCACAGCGTCGCCATGTCGGGACCGTACATGGCACGATTCTCGCTTCCCTTGTTGTTCCAGTTGTTGTTGGAGCAATATCCTGACAGCGTGAAGAGGTTAAGGGTGTCGGGTTCCCAGGACATATTCATGTTTACGCCGGTGTAGTCCCATCCGCCTTTTGAGCGTGAATCGCTCCTCATCAGGTGGTTCGGGCCTCCGGTCAGGTCCTCGGTCTCACGGGTGTTGGTATTGTACCTGGGCCAGATGTCGCCATTGTTGTAGTTTACCGTGGCGTCCAGCATCACCTTGTTCATCTTGACGCGGGCGTTCACATATCCTCCGGCCTGCCGCGCATTGATCCACGCCGACATCTGCGTCATGAATCCGCTCAGGTTCTGGCTCCTGTCCGTCACGATGTTCAGTATGCCGCCGACTCCTTCGGCCTCATATTTTGCCCCGGGTTCCGAAATCACCTCGATTTTCTTGATTGATGACGCCGGGATGGATTTCAACACAGTCTTCAAGTCACCCTTGAGCATCGGATCCTCATGTCCGTTCATCAGGATCTTGAAGCTTGACTGGCCGTTTACCTTCACGTTATCCTCGGCATCTACCGTCACGCCCGGCACCTTGCGCAGAATCTCAAGCATGTTCGAGTTGCCGGCCTCAGGGTCCTCGGTAACGTTGTATGTAAGTTTGGCGCCATCGCTCTGCACAAGTTTCTTATGCTCCACGATGACGAAATCCTCCAGGTCCGTATAGCCTGCCGCACCGACGGTATCGACTTCCGCCACCGGTGCGACGGCCTTGGTGGTATCGGCAGCCTCCACGGTTGCCGATACCGCGTCTATATTGTTTAGGTATGAAATCAACATGAGGGCCGCTACGGCCGTAATCTTCAAGTTCATTTTGGAATCTGTTTATATTACGTACATATATAAGACGCAACAACATCCCGATCTGTGACACTCATGTCGAAAAAAATCTCACCCTACCGCAAATTCTCAGTCCGGAGTCGGAATCCGCAGGGATTCGATATGCCTCAATGCAGGAATCGGCTCATGATAATCCCGGATCACAGTTTGATCTGGTCTAACGGCATGATACAACCGATAAAACGCGGTAGTGGTCAATTCTGATTCGAATTCCGCTTTCTGTTCCGGCGTCAGCCACACATACATAAATGGCCAGTCATAAAATATCGGCTCTCCATAACAATCCAATGTATATTTCGAGGCAACCCCGCTGATGCCCCGTCTCAACACCTGACTTGGCTTGTCATAAAAAGAAAGTGGCACCACATTAATCTCATGCTCCTCCATCAATCTCTGCAACTGGACATATGCCCCAGTCATAGGCACAGTTTTACCTCTCAGGACTGCGTATACAGCATTACGATGCGAGGTGTAGCGAAAAGTGATAAAAGCCGTATATATAAGAACCGAACTTGCTCCCAGCAGGGACAATATGGATATCGTCACAGACAGAAGTTTCCTCAACTTAAATACAATGCCATCACGGTTGATCGTATAAAAAGACAACGGCACCAACAACCACAGATACGGAATATACCGCGCCCACCAGCACGCTTCAAATATAAAGCATGAGGCCACCATACATATCATGGAATACAATTCAGGAGTGAATTTCTTGCATCGGACGGCATCTATGATTATTATTGCAACAGAAATCGGGAACAGAACCGCAAATGTTATAGAAAAGCCTCCAACGGCAGGAGCCACTCCGGATTTTATCCGCCAAGCATATATTGAACGGAAAAAGTTAGCAAATCTACTAGAGCCTTCTCCGAACGTATCAGCAGTGGCTGCACTAATAATATCAATGGCACCATCTCCTGCCAGTGGATACAATGGGTTTCCGGCAGTCTGCCAATTTACAACATATGGATAGTAAGAAAAAAGGAAGACACCGACAGTACCGAAGAGTACAGAGATAATAAAGAACCGTCCGCATTGCTTCAAATATCCGAAGATCCAAAAGCCTAAGAAAAGCAGAGCGGCAGTTACCAGTTCCAGAACAAGAGAACTAAACTTCGTTGCGACAGAAAGAACGATTATTGCAGCGAGCAACAAGTAATTATGCCAGTCATTCCTACCTCTGACCACAATCGCAATCGCCAGCAATATAGTCATGGCTATATATTCCGCAATTGTTCCATCGACATACGAAGACAGCAGTTGCGCGACAATTACGGGATTACACGCTATCAATACAGCAATCCATGTTCGGATATTGGGTTTCACACCAGGAATAACCTGAGCCAATAGGCCACGAGACAGGACATAGGTCATAATCGCCATTATCGGAATAATGGCTTTGGCACTTTGGAGATGTCCTGTGACACCCATGATAGCGGCTCCTACGGACTCCATTCCAATTGGGTAATGGTTAACCCAAACATTGGATACCTGAGGTTCCAGTTGCCTTATACTAGGATTCCATCCTCCATATATCAACGCCACTTGCTCCTGATGATAACAGATGCCGTCAAAACTGGAATCAGTCCATAATGCAGTCAGGAACATCAAGGCGAGCAAGATTACAAACGCCATGAACACGGCCAACACCGACAACTTAATCTGCCTCTTTTCGACAGGGTAGCACATACATAAGACAGCTGCAACGAATGCAACCGGCAATGCGAAATGTACGCTATAGATATCCAGCAACCAGCATATCTGCATCAGCATATAGCAGAAAGCCACAGTCAATAACAATATGCCTCCGCAAAGGTAATCGAAACATCGGTAAGCAGAATCTAAGTTCACCATGAATCGAGTTCCTTTAATAATCATTGACGTATCTATATATTACCATATATTCCCCCTCATATACAGGACGATATGTATTCAGTTCCAGGAAATCATATAACACAGCCGACTTAGTGCGGTTGTGGTAGATGTTCTCGTCACCACCCTTTGCGAAATCGACGGACGGGATTCCGAAGTGAGGTCCAAGCGTGTTGAATCTCAATATGGCGATAACAGGTCGTCCTTCAGCCGTGTTTAAACGATGCCTTAACGAAGAAGCCATGAATTGTTCCGGCCAGGAACATCCCAGCCAGGGACGTGTCTGCGTCAGATAATTCAACGTAGGTCCCGACCCGTAAACCATCAACGTGTCTCCCGGGTGGACATATCTTTTTAAATCTGACACAAGAGAATCAATCAGTTTTCCTCTTTGCAACGAGGTATACGCATTATGTCCTGATACCTTTACCAATTTATCCCCTATATGCGAATCATCTAAGTAAACACCGTTCCGCACGACATACACCATCATCATCAAACAAAACACACAAGTCAACACAGCCGATGCTCCAAATCCAGGGACTAGCCAAGAGACCTTTAAGTCTTGCCCGCCAACAAGGCATGCCATCGCTACGGTAAGCGACAACCATGCCACAAGAGTACCGTTATTGTATATTCCCCCATCGGATCCCAGTGGCATTATAAACATCATCAACAAACTACATAGTGCAACATTCCAAAGATATCGATTACGGCTGTTTACAAAAGTCGCGATACACCCTGCCAGACTGATTCCTACCGCAACAGTAACCGGAGATGACATATAAATGACATAAAATCCCACAACGGCGACAATAATCATCATTGCAATACGCAAAACGCGTAATACCATATTCTTCCGAACCCATAAAAACACCATCAACAAGACTCCCGACACACATGTGAATTTCAATATCCGATACCAGGCATGAATCTGAGCCGTCATCAGATTCCCCAACCCATGAGAAGCCTCGCCTTCGGATGCGCCTGCTATTGAAAACAATTCCTTTAAATTGATTTCAAATACGCATAGATGATTCAAACACGCCATCAACAATAACACCAATCCCACTCCAGTAAGCCATCCTACGGCATACCAGACAGCGCCACGCAACATCCTACGACCTTCCCATATCGCTCCTGCCAGATAATAAAGGATATACCCTAATCCCGCAATATTGGAGATTCTGCTGAACACATTGATTCCCATTATAATTCCGGCGAACAACGGCCATTTCCATCCTCCGTCACTCGTCCTGAGCATGAACCAAAAGCCCGTTACCGTTAAGGCAGACGTCAACGTATCATAGTTGAATGTCATTGGTGCAGTATATAATCCGAACAATATTATCGCAACCGACAGCATTACCGCCCGCCAGTCCTGAATTATCCGTGTCAATACCCATACGGTCCAAAGATTCACCAGCATACCCAATACCCTGAGCGAAAACACACCCGGCCACACAGCATGCCAGACTCCTCCCACGATTCCCGTCAGATAATACATGAAATTGTACTCCACACTTCCTGGAGCCTTGAAAATCTGGTCATAAAATGTCATGTAGAAACCTGTGTCTGCCAGGTCGATACCGATAAACAACAATGGCAGCTGGATTACAGTTGCCATTGCAAGTATCAGGGATGTCTGTTTTCTGTTCATGGAATGCACGTCACACATGGGTCACTTCTTTTTCTTGGCGGGTTCGTCGGGAAAACGGTTGGGAAAGGTGAAGGGCACCTTGGGATGGGTCATGGCCCAGATCACCAGGAAGACTCCCAGCAGGATGAAGGGGATGGAGAGCATCTGGCCTATGTTCATGCCGTATTTTGCGATCATGGCGTACTCCGAATCCACCTGCACGTTCTTGACATATTCAATCAGGAACCGGGGCAGGAAGATGCCGATGAAGAAGATTCCCGTAATCAGCCAGGGTCGCTCCTGGGCGTTCTTCTTCCAATACATCCACATCAGCAGACCGAACAGAAGGAAATAACACAACGCCTCGTAAATCTGAGTGGGATGCATCGGAGCCGTCTCTCCGTTACGGACAAACACGAAACCCCACGGCAGGTCGGTCGGACCGCCGTAGATCTCGCTGTTCATCAGGTTGCCCAGACGAATCAGTCCACCCACCAGCGCGATGGGTATGACCACCTTATCGTAGACCCATGACGCCGGCTTGTGCGTCACGAACCATGAGAAGAGGAACAGGGCGATCATGAGGGCTATGGTGCCCCCATGACTCGCCAGTCCCCCGTTCCATATCTTCGGAATCTCGCCCAGATGCTTGGAATAGTAGTCCCATTCGTAGAAAAAAACATGCCCTAAGCGCGCTCCTACGATCGTGGCTACCACAAGGTAGGCCAGCAGGATTCCGAGCCAACGCTCGGGCGCACCCTCATGCCGGAACATCTTCTCCACTATCAGATAACCGACGGTGAAACCGATGGCGAACATCAGTCCGTACCAACGCACCGCTATCGGACCCAGCGAGAACAGGATCGGATCGGCGTTCCAATATACCACGTCAAGCACCATGAGCGAATCCTGTATTTAAAGTTTGCTTACGATCTCGGCAGTGTCCTGCGCGATCATCATCTCCTCGTCCGTGGGGATGACCACGACCTTCACCTTGGAATCCGGACCGGAGATGACCACTTCCTCGCCGCGCACCTTGTTGGCCTCGGCATCGAAGGTTACACCCAGGTAGTCCAGATGCTTGCAGAGGTTCTCGCGTGTCTTGGTCTGGTTCTCGCCCACACCGCCGGTGAACACTATGATGTCCACGCCGTCCAGCACCGCGGCATAAGCGCCGATGTACTTCAGGATGCGGTACTCATACATCTCCATGGCGATCCTGGCACGCTCGTCGCCGGCCTCGATACCGGCCTCGATGTCACGCATGTCGTTGCTGATGCCCGACACACCCAGCACGCCGCTCTCCTTGTTGATGATCTTCTGCAGTTCCTCGGCACCGATGCCGCGACGCTGCATCAGGTAGACCAGGGCTCCGGGGTCGACATCGCCCACGCGTGTACCCATCATCAGGCCCTCGGTCGGAGTCAGGCCCATCGAGGTGTCGATGCTCTTGCCGTCCTTGATGGCCGTGATGCTGCCGCCGTTGCCGATATGGCATGTGATGATGCGCTGCTTATCATAGGGAACTCCCAGGAACTCGCAGACGCGCTTAGATACATAGCGGTGGCTGGTGCCGTGGAAACCGTAGCGACGGATGCCGAACTTCTCATAATCCTCGTAGGGGAGCGCGTACATATACGCCTTGGCCGGCATGGTCTGATGGAATGCGGTGTCGAACACAGCCACGTTCGGCGTGCCGGGCATCAGTTCCTGCACGGCCTCGATGCCGATGATGTTGGCGGGATTGTGGAGCGGTGCCACGGGATAGCACTCCTTGACCTTCTCGATCACGTCGGGAGTGATCAGGACGGACTTGTTGAAGTACTCCATTCCGTGCACCACGCGGTGACCGATGGCATCGATCTCGGACAGATCCTTGATGACACCTTCCTTCGGGTCGGTCAGGACCTTGAACACCTGACGGATAGCCTCCTTATGGTCGGGCATCAGCACCTCCACCACTTCCTTGGAGCCGTCGGGACGCTTGAACTTCAGGAAACTGTCGGACAGTCCGATCTTCTCCACGCCGCCCTCGGCCAGCACCTTCTTGTCGGCGGAATCGATCAGTTTGTACTTAACGGAGCTGGAGCCGTTGTTCAGAACCAGGATTTTCATTTCTTGTCGCCTATTGCTTGGTTACACGTTACGATGATGGTGTTTACGATATCCTCGACCGTCGCGCCACGGCTCAGGTCGTTGACAGGAGCGGCCAGACCCTGCAGGATGGGACCGACGGCACCGGCGCCGCTGAGACGCTGCACCAGCTTGTAGGCGATGTTTCCGGTCTCCAGGCTGGGGAATATCAACGTGTTGGCATGGCCTGCGACCTGGCTTCCGGGAGCCTTCATGGCGCCGATCTTCGGAACGATGGCGGCATCGCTCTGCAGTTCGCCGTCGATCTTCAGATTCGGATCGAGGTGCTGGGCGATCTTGGTGGCCTCGATCACCTTGTCCACACGCTCGTGGCTGGCGCTTCCCTTGGTGGAGAAGGAACACATGGCCACAACGGGATCCAGTCCGGCGATATTGCGGGTGGTGCGGGCTGTCTCGATGGCGATCTGTGCCAGTTCCTCGGCTGTGGGGTCAGGCACGACGGCGCAGTCGGCGAAAATCAGCATATGGTCCTCACCGAAAGGAACGTTCTTGGGCAGGAGCATGATGAACGCTCCGCTGACCACGTTGACGCCGGGCTTGGTCTTCAGCACCTGGAACGCGGCGCGGAGCACATGGCTTGTGGGGCTCAGGGCGCCGGCCACCATGGCGTCGCCCTTGCCGGCCTTGATCATCAGGCAGCCCAGATAAAGGGGATTCGCGGCCTGTACGCGGGCCTCCTCCAGGGTCATGCCCTTCTTCTTGCGCAGCTCAGCCAGCAGCACGGCATAAGGCTCAACTGTGGCGGCATCCTTGGGATCGACGAAACCGGCCTTCTCGATGTTGGCCAGGCCCAGCTCGAAGGCCTTGTTCAGGACATCCTCCTTGTTGCCGATGAAAGTCACATCGGCGATTCCATTGTTGATCACGCGGTCGGCGGCCTGAAGCGTACGGGGCTCAAGCGACTCCGGCAGAATCAGACGCTGGGGATTCTCCTGCGCCTGTTTGGTTAACCTTTCGAATAATTCCATCTTTTTTGGGTTTTTCTGAAAGCAAAGTTACAAAAATTTTTACGTCTCAGCAATAATTTCTAACTTTACAGCCCGAAAACGTAATGTTAACGGATTTTGCCGTTAATTTATAGGCGCAATTCGCCCGGGATTGAGGCCGATTAATCCTGTTTCATCTCGATTAAGCCCGATTGATCGGGATTAATCCCGAACCAAATAAAAACTACCCGATGCTAAAAAGACTCGACCGGTTCGTGCTGAAATCGTTTCTGCCGATGTTCGCGATGACCTTCTTCATCGTGCTGTTCATCGTGCTGATGCAGTTCCTGTGGCGATATATGGACGACCTGATCGGCAAGGGTCTTGGCGTTGGCGTTCTGGCGGAGCTGTTCTTCTACGCTGCGCTGTCGATGGTGCCCATGGCCCTGCCGCTGGCCATCCTGCTGGCATCGCTCATGTCGTTCGGAAACCTGGGCGAGAAATCGGAACTGACGGCCATCAAGGCCAGCGGGGTGTCGCTGCTGCGTGTCATGGCTCCGCTGATTGTGCTGATATCCGGCATAGCCGTCGGCGCGTTCTTCTTCCAGAACGACGTGCTGCCCCGCGCCCAGGTCAAGATGTGGACCTTGCTGTTCTCGGCCCGTCAGAAAAGTCCCGAGCTGGAGATTCCCGAGGGATCGTTCTACGACCAGATAACAGGCTACAACCTGTACGTGAAGCATAAGGACCAGGAGACCGGTATGCTGTACGGCACGATGATATATGACGTAAGCCACGGCGACAACTCAACGATCCTGCTGGCGGACTCGGCCCGGCTTGCCTTCACTCCCGACATGCAGTATCTGTACCTGCACCTGTGGAGCGGCGAGCAGTTCGAGAACCTGCGGGGACAGAACGCCAACTCTCAGAACATACCGTTCCGCAGGGAGACATTCGCCGACAAGGAACTTCTGATACCTTTCGACGCCAACTTCAACCGACTGAACGAGGAGGGTATGCGCAACCAGTATGTGGGCAAGAACATCAGCGAGCTGCGTCAGTCCATCGACTCGCTCACCAACCTGGTTGACAGCATCGGCAACCGCAACGCGGAAGGATTCCGTAACCAGGCGTTCCCCATGCTTTCCTCCGGCATCGCCATGGACGAGCCGAACGATTCCACCTGGGTCAAGGCCGAGAAGAGGAGCGCCAGTCTTGACTCGATGCTGCTGGCGTTGTCGCCGGCCGAGCGCGACAGGGTGTTCAACTTGGCCTACGGACTGCAGCAGCAGCGCAAGGGCGAGCAGGAGTTCCGCGCCATACAGATGAAGGACGAGAAACTGCGTCTGCGCCGCCATCATATAGAACTGATCAAAAAATACACCCTGTCCGTGGCGTGTCTGATATTCCTGTTCATCGGGGCTCCGTTGGGGGCCATCATCCGCAAGGGTGGCCTTGGCGCGCCGATGGTGATATCGATCATGCTGTTCCTTGTGTACTACATCATCGACAACACCGGATTCAAGATGGCGCGCGAGGGAATATGGCAGCCATGGGCAGGAATGTGGCTGTCGACGTTCATATTGCTGCCGTTGGGCATCTTCGTGACGTGGAAGGCCATGAACGACAGTTCGGTGTTCAACGCCGACCTTTACAATGATTGGTTCAGGCGTGTGCTGGGGCTGCCGGAGAAACGCCATGTCACCAAGAAGGAAGTAATCATCAACGATCTGGACCAGGCGGTCATCGACGACGGCTTGTCCTTGCTGGAGCGTCGTGCCGACGCGTGGCTACGCAGGTATCCGCGCCGCCAGAGCTACCGCCGCTACTGGATGGAACCTTACCGACGGCATCCCGTCACTGTGCTGGGGCACGAGACGGATGAATTGGTGAAATATATGTCGGACAGCCGCGACCTGAGGGTGATCGACCGCCTGAACAGTTATCCTGTGCTGGAATGGCTCTGGATCTACTGCCCGTTCCGCTCGCTCAAGGTCCGGAAGGCGCTGATGTGGTTCGCCCCGGCCGGCATCATCTTCTACCTGCTGTCGCTCCCCTACACCCACCGACTCAACGATGACGTGCGCCGCATCGCCGCCACCTCACGCTGGCTCACCGACTACTTCCACCCGTCGGCAGAATCCCATACGGAGGAGATTGACGCTGATTGACGCTGACATTTTCTGCTTTTGTTTACTGCCGCTGAATAGATTCTGGAGATTTTATTCAGCGGCAGTAAACAAAAATTGCGTCAGTTTATAGAATTTTTGTTAATTTTGCAAGACAGACAACAAGATACGGATTGTCCGTATAAGACAGATATAACCTAACCTAAGCAAACCTTATATTAACCTAACGTCATGAGAGTTATCAACTGTATTACGGGGGCGGTCCTGATGGGGCTTCCCTTGGGTGCGTGGGCGGCGACACCGCTGTTCCACCACGATTTCAACTCAGCCAGGGATGTTTCAGGCACATATGAATGCCAGGCAATGTCCGGCGCGCAGCTTACCAAGATCGGCGACGAGGGAATCCTGGACCTTGGCGACGCCGACGGCTGGTTCGACTTCGGCGAGTCCTTCGGCCAATTGGTCAAGAACCTGTCCGGAGACTACACCATCTCCGTCAACCTCCTGATTCCCGAGTCAACGGCACTCGGGGCCAACGGCAACTTCATCCTGAATTTCGGCAACTCCAGTTCCGAGGGTTATGCCTTTTTCGGCGCCAACCAGTCACGCTACTCCATCAGCAAGACCAACTGGAGCGGCGAGCAGACCGTCAGCGCCGACATGGCCTTCCCCAAGGGAGAATGGACCAACCTCGTGATTGTCCATCACGGCAATGACGCCTCCGTGTGGATCAACGGCGTATGCAGGAAGACCAGTGCCGTCTCGCTGCATCCATCGGAACTGGGAGCGACCAGACAGAACTGGCTGGGACGTTCCCCGTACAACGGCGACGTCTATCTGCGCGATGCAAAATACGCCGACTTCAGGCTCTACGGCGAGGCACTCGGACAATCCGACATCGAGACGCTTGCCGCGGATCCGGCACTCCAGACGCTCAACAACGCCATCATAGAGTCACAGCTTGACGCTCTCCTGGCCAAGAGACATTTCGACTTCAGCGACGTCCGGGGCAACATCGTTCTGCCGACAAACTTCGGAAACGGAATAACCGGCACATGGACGTCAAGCGACGAGGCTGTCATCACGTCCAAAGGGACGGTAACCCGTCCGGGCGCAGGCAAAGAGGATGCGGAACTGACCCTGACATTGACCCTGACGAAGGGGAAGGCTTCAAGAACCACGGAATATCAGGCTATCGTCAAGGCTCAATTGACCGACGCCGAGGCAACGGCATACGACCTGGACTGCCTGGACCTCAAGGTCAGGAAGGGGGGCGTCCGCTCGGACGTGACACTACCCACGGCCACGACGGAAGGAAGCAAGGTAACCTGGAAATCGGGTGACACATCCTATCTGACCGACGCCGGCAGACTGATGCGTCTTTCCGACGGAAACGAGGGGCACAAGGTGACCATGACCGCAACAGCCACTCGCGACGGCGCAACTGCGTCACGCGACTTCGAGGTAACCGTGGCTCCACGCGAAAATCATGATTCCTACCTGTTCGCCTACTTCCCCTCCAACAGCGATGAGAACCTGTACTTCGCACTGAGCCGCGACGGCTTCAATTACACGCCTCTGAACAACGGCGGGTGCGTGATGAGTTCCGACACCGTAGCCATCAAGAAAGGCATACGCGACCCGCACATCCTGCGTGGAGCCGACGGAAAGACCTTCTACATGGTGGCCACCGACATGAAGAGCGCCGAGGGATGGGCGTCCAACCGGGGCATGGTGCTGTACAAGAGTACCGACCTGATTCACTGGACACATTCCGCCGTCCACTTCCCCGACCGTTTCCCCGACTGGAAGAACGTGACGCGCGTATGGGCACCCGAGGTTATATGGGATCCCGACTACGCCAACACCGACGGCACCAAGGGACGCTATATGATCTACTACTCGCTGCTGACCAGCGACGGCAAATGCCCCTACGACAAGGTTTACTACAGTTACGCCAACGACGACTTCACCGACCTGCTTACGGAACCGGAGTATTTCTACGACCGTGGGTCGGCCACCATCGACTGCGACATTGTCTGGGACGATGCCACACAGCTGTACCACATGTTCTACAAGAACGAAGGCAGCGGCGGCATCTGCAAGGTCACGGCCCAGCAGCTCCTTCCCGCCGAGGGCGAGGCGCCCGGAAGCCAGTGGAGCAATCCGTCGTCCACGCTGCAATGCACCGACGAAGCCGTCGAGGGTGCCGGAGTGTTCCGTCTGATCAACACCGACACCTGGATCCTGATGTACGACTGCTACATGAACGGCCACTATCAGTTCTGCGCCTCGGAGAATCTGGAAGACTTCACCCTCCGCGCCCAGACAGCCACCTCGGGAGCGTTCACGCCCCGTCACGGCACGGTGATACCCTTGACTCCGGAAGAAACCGAACGTCTGCTCGAGGCCTTCCCGCCTGAGACCACGACGCTCACCATTACAGGAGCCGCATCGGTGCGCGTACGTCCCGACAACTTCAGAGTGTCGCGCCAGCGCGTGCATGTGCCTGTCCGACCCGGAACCGACCTGACGGCTTTCGACCCTGAGCTTGTTCCGTCGTTCGGCGCCACGATCACTCCCAGGGGGCCGCAGGACTTCTCGAACGGAGCTGTTTCCTATGAAGTGACCGACGGTACCGACAGCAAGACCTTCGCCGTGGCCGTAACCGTAGAGGCCAATCCCGTGCTGCCGGGCTTCACAGCCGATCCCGAGGTGCTGTACAGCAACAAGACCGGCCGGTTCTACATCTACCCCACTTCCGACGGTTTCCCCGGCTGGGGCGGCTATAAGTTCAACGTCTATTCTTCGGCCGACCTGGTGAACTGGCAGAAGGAGACATGCATACTGAACCTGAAGTCCGACGATGTGGTCTGGTCCGACGGCAACGCCTGGGCGCCCTGCATCGAGGAGAAAATCGAGAACGGCCGGTACCGCTATTACTTCTACTTCAGCGGCAACAATCCCTCGTTGGGACGCAAGACACTGGGATGCGCCGTCTCAGACTCTCCCACAGGTCCATTCACCGACTTAGGCCACCCGTTGGTTGACACCAACATCACCTCCGGCCAGCTGATCGACTCGGATGTGTTCACCGATCCGGTATCCGGCCAGACCTATTATTACTGGGGCAACGGAGCTCTGGTGGCCTCACGCCTTGACCCCGACATGACCACCATCGCAGACGCCACCGTCATCACGCCGCAGGGCGGATCGCTGTCCGATTACGCCTTCCGCGAGGGTGTGTATGTGTTCTACCGCAACGGGCTGTACTACTTCCTGTGGTCAGTCGACGACACCGGCGCCAAGAACTACCATGTGGCCTACGGCACGTCAACGTCGCCCATGGGCCCCATCACCGTGGCAGCCGACCCGATTGTCCTGATCCAGGATGCCTCGGAGAACATCTTCGGCACCGGCCACAACTCCGTGCTGCAGATACCTGGACGTGACGAGTGGTACATCGTCTACCACCGCATCAACAAGAACTACACCGGCAACCAGCCCGGCCAGCACCGCGAGGTATGCATCGACCGCATGGAGTTCAACGCCGACGGTACCATCAAGCGTGTCACGCCTACCCACCGTGGAATCGACCCCGTTTCCCTGGACGAATCCGGAGTGAATGGCGTCATGAGCGACAGCCACGGCGAAATCATTTCCACCGAATGGTACGATATCACCGGTCTGCGCATCAGCCACGCTCCAAGCCGTAACGGTCTCTACATCCGCACGGACCGCTACGCAGACGGCAGCGTCAGATCAACCAAGCTGATTCGTTAAGGCGCTGCTCCCCACATACCACAACACGCCCGCGCATCAAATTGATGATGCGCGGGCGTTATTTCATTCACCAGTAAAGGTCCCTAAAGTCCTTAAAGACTTTAAAGACCCTAAAGTCCCTACTGACCCTACTCAGCGCGTCGCCTCACGGTATCTGCAGATACCGGTGCGTCTGCAGCGAGAGGGTCCAGCGCGGGTCGGCCAGGATGCGGCGCACAGTGCGGAGACGGTTGGCGTGGAACTCAGCCTCGTCCGGCACATAGCACGGCTGGAGATACATCAGCGTGTTTTCCGCACGCCACGGCGATGTGAAGTATTGCTCCAGGTCCTGGCTGCAGTCCACCACCTTGATCTCGTCGGCCAGTCTCCGGCCGGGATGCTCGCCGTCGGCGTCCTGCGCCAGTCCCGTCTTGGGCGACACCGTCACCCAGTCGATGTTTGCCGGAACAGGGCGAGACCCGTTTGTCTCGATCGCCACCTTCTTGCCAGTGGCGCGTTGCAACAGATGCACGAACTCCTCGTCGATCCATAACGTAGGCTCGCCGCCTGTCAGCACAACCCAGTCCGCCTTGTAAAGGTTCACGGCACGGATTATGTCCTCGTCGGACATCGGTATGCCGTCGTTATGCTTCGTATCGCAGAAAGGACACTTCAGATTGCAGCCGGAGAAGCGGACGAACACGGCGGGATAGCCCGAGTGATGGCCTTCTCCTTGAAGAGAATAGAAAATTTCGTTTATTTTTCGCATGTGTTACAACTCGTAGACCGCCTCGTTGCCCTCCGATTCCTGGACGGTGCAACGGAAACAACAGGGTGTGTTGACCACAATCCAATGGGCTATGTTCTCGGCAGTCGGATTGCAGTCCAGTACCTCGTTAAGCACCCTGTGGTCCATCAGGTCCATGATCTTGCGCTTGATCTCCGTGAAATCCACCACCATGCCGTTGGCGTTGAGCGTCTCGGCGCGGCACTCCACGGTTACAATCCAGTTATGACCATGCAGCGACGCGCACTTGGACTCATAGTCGAGTTCAAGTCTGTGCGCCGCGCTTATCTCCAAGCGTTTCTTAACGTAGTACATTCAGATGTCTATGATTATCGGTTCATTCAGGTGAGCCGTCGTATTCCGTAGGGTCAACGACGCCGGCCTGTTCAAAAGCCTCCTTGCGCTCCACGCATGTGCCGCAGCGGCCGCAATGCCTGGCGGCGCCCTTGTAGCAGGAGTAAGTCAGCGAATAGTCCACTCCCAAGGCGGCGCCGCGGGCCACGATCCGGGCCTTGGTCAGGGTGGTGTACGGAGCGAATATCCGTGTCTTGGTGTATGTACCCTCTTCCATTGCCTTGGACATCGCCTCCACGAAACCGGGACGGCAGTCCGGGTAGATGGCGTGGTCGCCGCCATGGTTGGCGATCATCACGAACTTCAGGTCATGGCTTTCGGCCAGACCGCATGCCGCGGCCAGCATGATGCCGTTGCGAAAGGGAACGACGGTGGACTTCATGTTCCGGTCGGCATAATGGCCTTCGGGAATCTTGTCGGCGCCGCTCAGCAGCGACGAGTTGAAATACCGCCCGATGAATTCCAATGGAATCACGATATGCCTCACGCCGGCCAGCTCGCACTGACGGCGCGCGCACTCGATCTCGGCCGCGTTGTGATTCGAGCCGTAGTCGAAGGTCACTGCCACGGCGATCCTGTCGCGGTACTCCCACATCAGCGTGGTGCTGTCCACGCCTCCCGACAAAACGATGATGCTGTCTTTCTCTGCCATCTTCAAGAAGGTTATATATCGGCCAGGGCAGCCAGACGGCGGCTCCGGACCATGTCCTGATGCTCCTCGTCACCACGGTTGGCGAACGGATTGATGCTGATGCCACCACGGGGCATGAAACGCCCCACGACCTCGATGTAACGAGGTTCCATCAGGTTCCACAGGTCGTTCATGATGACGTTCACCACATCCTCATGGAAATCCCCGTGGTTGCGGAACGAGAAGAGGTACAGTTTCAGGCTCTTGCTCTCCACCATCCGGTGATTCGGAATGTAATTGATGTATATGTGCCCGAAGTCCGGCTGGCCGGTCTTGGGGCAAAGTGTCGTGAACTCAGGACAGTCGAACCTCACGATGTAATCGCGGCCGGGGTGCTTGTTCCCGAAGCACTCCAGCAGCGACGGGTCGTAATCTGTCGGGTACTTCGTACCCTGGTTGCCCAGCAGGGTCACGCCCTGCAGTTCCTGTTCGGTCCTCATGCCACGTAGGTCTCGATGAGTTTCAGACCGTCGGCATCAGGCGTGATCTCCAGCCCCTGCGCCGATGCGGACACCAATACGGTGTCGCCTTGCTTGACACGCATCTCGGTGGGAACGTTGCTGACGGCGTCGGCGCCGCAATGCAGCACGCCTGAACCCTGGGTGACGACCAGCACTATGAAGGAGTCCAGTTCGGCGTAGTCGCGCATCACCTCCTCATCCAGATCCAGCAGGTTAGTGGTGAAGTACGGACAGCGCGCCACATTGACGGGAATGTCACGGCGCGGCACATACTTCACGGCCTCCCCCTCGGTGTCGTTGAAATTGATCGCCTCCTTGGCCAGTTCCGTATGCAGCTGACGCTCGTTGCCATGGGCATCCTTTCGGTGATAGTCGTAGATGCGGTAGGTGGCGTCCGAGGTCTGCTGGATCTCGGCCACGAACGCTCCGGCGCCGATGGCGTGGACACGTCCGGCGGGGATGAAGTAGACGTCACCGGGCCTGATGTCGCAGAAATTCAGGACATTCTCGATCTCGCCGCTCTGTACCAGACGCGCATAGTCATCGGGATCGACGGCCTCCTTGAATCCGTTGGCCAGGCGTGCGCCGGAAGCGGCGTTGATCACGTACCACATCTCGGTCTTCCCGTTTGCCTGGCCGTGACGCCGTGCCATGGCATCGTCGGGATGCACCTGCACGGACAGGTCCTGACGGGCGTCGATGAACTTGATCAGCAAAGGGAAGCGGTCGCCGAACTTCTTGTAGTTACGCTCGCCCAGAATGGCCGCGCCGAACTTGTCGAGCAGTTCGGGGAGTTTCATTCCGGCCTCGGGGCCGTCGGCCACAACGGACTCGTCACCTTCCACACCGCTGAGTTCCCAGCTCTCGCCCACGCAGGTCTGGTCTGTTTCGATTCCCTTGAACGGAGCGATGCGCTCGCCGCCCCAGATGGTGGTCTTCAATATGGGCTTGAATTTCCACATGATCCTCAGGTGTTGGGCGCGGCCTTTTTGGCGCGGCGCGAGGTCTTGACGGGTGCGGGAGCGGCGTCCTCCTCGATTCCTGCCAGTTTGGCGTCGATCATGATACGTCCGCAGTACTCGCAGACAATCACTTTCTTGTGCATCTTGATCTCCAGCTGGCGCTGCGGAGGGATGCGGTTGAAGCAGCCACCGCAGGCGTTACGCTGAACGGTCACGATTCCCAGACCGTTGCGGGCATTCTTGCGGATGCGCTTGAAGGCGTTCAGCGTGTAGTCGTCGATCACCGGCTCTATGGCCTTGGCCTTAGCCATGACCTGCTCCTCCTCGGCGCGGGTCTCGGAGACAATCTCCTCCAGTTCCTGCTTCTTGGCAACCAGGATATGACGGAAGTCCTCCTGCTCCTCCTGAGCCTTGGCAAGCGCCTCCTTCTCCTCCTGGATGCGGTCGGCGGCCTTGCGCACCTTCTGCTCGTTGAGCTGGATGTCCAGTTTCTGGAACTCACGCTCCTTCTCCAGGAACGCGAACTCGCGGTTGTTGCGGACGTTGTTGATCTGCTCCTCGTACTGAGCCAGCTTCATGCGGCACTCCTCGATGATGCCGTTGAACTTATGGATATCTGCCGTAAGGCGGTTGATCTCCTCCTGGTGCTTGTCGATACGGGTCTGGTAACGACCGATCTCGTCCTCGCAGTCCTTCACCTCGTTGGGCAGTTCGCCGCGCAACGTGCGGATACGGTCGATGTCCGACAGATACGTCTGAAGCTGGTACAGGGCCTGAAGGCGCTCCTCGACGCTATGCTCTTTCTCTTTCTTCTTGGTCTCGGTGCTCATATATTATATATGAAGATATGTTTGTTTACATGAATTGTATGGGATTCGACTCCGACTCGGGGAAGTACACCACCATGTCGGGGAAGGCCTCGCGGATGATCCGCGAGAAAATACGCTCCGAACAGAGTTCCGACTCAAAGTGTCCGATGTCGGCCAGCAGGATGCTGTCGCCGTACCCGGTGAAGTCGTGGTACTTGATGTCGCCCGTCACCAGGATGTCGGCTCCGGCGGCGATTGCGTCGCGGATCAGGCTGGCGCCCGAGCCGCCGCACAGGGCCACGCGCTTCACCACCACCTTGCGGTTGCCGGCGGAGTAGCGCAGGCAACGCACCTGGAATTTCTCCTTGATGCGCCGCAGCAGTTCCAGTTTGGGAGTCGGCTCGATGTCCCCGAGGACACCCAGCCCCACGTTGGCGCCCGGCTCGGCGGGAGCCAGAGGCTGCAGGTTCTTGACGCCGATCATGTGCGCCATCTCGTGGCTCACGCCGTCCCAGGCGCTGTCCAGGTTGGTGTGGGCCGAGTAGACGGCAATGCCGTCGCGCAGCGCACGAAGCACCAGACGCTGGGTCTCGTCGGCCCCCGTCAGGCTTTTCAGGCCATGGAATATCAGGGGGTGGTGGCTCACCACCATGGAGCAGCTGCGTCGCTTGGCCTCCTCCAGGATATCCTCGGTGACGTCCAGGCAGAGCAGCACTGCCGACACCTCGGCCTCGGGGTCGCCCACCTGCAGACCGGCGTTGTCGTATCCCTCCTGTAACTTGAGCGGGGCGAACGCCTCAATGGCGCCCGCCACCTCACGTACTTTCGTCATTTATTTCTCTTTGAGTGTCAGTTTGAGTTCCTCCAGCTGCGCCGGATCCAGCGGGCTGGGGCTCTCGTTCATCACATCGCGTCCGGAGTTGTTCTTCGGGAAGGCGATGACGTCACGGATGGAATCCAGACCGGCCACAATCGACACGAAGCGGTCGAATCCCAGCGCCAGGCCTCCGTGAGGAGGCGCGCCGAACTTGAAGGCGTTCATCAGGAAGCCGAACTGTTCCTGGGCGCGCTCGGGAGTGAAGCCCAGCAGCTCGAACATGGTGTCCTGCAGTTTGGCGTCATGGATACGGATGGAACCGCCGCCAAGCTCGGTGCCGTTCACCACGATGTCGTATGCCGTGGCGCGGACCTTGCCCGTATCTGTGTGCAGCAGGGGGATATCCTCCGGATTGGGGCTGGTGAACGGGTGGTGCATGGCGTAGTAACGCTGGGTCTCGTCGTCCCACTCGAACAGGGGGAAGTCGATCACCCACAGCGGAGCGAATACGTCACGGGGACGCAGGCCCAGACGGTTGCCTATCTCCAGGCGCAGCTCGCACAACTGCTTGCGGGTCTTCATGGCATCACCGGCCATCACCAGCAGCAGGTCGCCCTCCTTGGCGCCGGCACGCTCGCCCCACGCCTTGAGTTCCTCGTCGGCGTAGAACTTGCCCAGCGAGCTCTTGATCTTGCCGTCCGGCTCGAACTTAACCCACATCAGGCCCTTGGCACCCACCTGCGGACGCTTCACGAACTCGGTCAGTTCATCGGTCTGCTTGCGGCTGTAACCGGCGCAGCCGGGTGCAACAATGCCCACGACCAGTTCGGCGTCGTCGACAACGGGGAAGTTATGCCCCTTGGCCAGGTCGGTCAGTTCCCGGAACTCCATGCCGAAACGGAGGTCGGGCTTGTCGCTGCCGTACTTGGCCATGGCGTCGTTCCACGTCATGCGCGGGAACGGCTCGGTGAAGTCGATGTTCTTGACATACTTGAAGATGTGCTTCACCAGGCCCTCGAACATCTCGATCACGTCCTCCTGCTCCACAAACGACATCTCGCAGTCGATCTGCGTGAACTCGGGCTGACGGTCTGCGCGGAGGTCTTCGTCACGGAAGCACTTCGCAATCTGGAAGTAGCGGTCGTAGCCGGAGACCATCAGCAGCTGCTTGAACAGCTGCGGACTCTGGGGCAGCGCGTAGAATTCGCCGGGATTCATGCGGCTGGGCACCACGAAGTCGCGCGCCCCCTCCGGAGTGGACTTGACCAGGATAGGGGTCTCGATCTCCAGGAAACCGTTGGCGTCGAGGTAACGGCGTATCTCGAAAGCCATGCGGTGGCGCAACTCCAGGTTGCGGCGCAGGTTGGGACGGCGCAGGTCCATATAGCGGTACTTCATGCGCAGGTCGTCGCCTCCGTCGGTGTCCTCCTCGATGGTGAATGGTGGGACCTCGCTGCGGTTCAGGATGGTCAGCCGGTCGGCGATCACCTCGATGTCGCCGGTGGGAAGCTTGGGATTCTTGCTCTGGCGCTCGGCCACGGAGCCCTCCACCTGAATCACGAACTCGCGGCCGAGATGCTCGGCAACGTGGAATTCCTCTTCGGAAACGCAATCGGGGTCGATCACGATTTGCGTGTAGCCCTCGCGGTCGCGAAGGTCGATGAAGATCACGCCGCCGTGGTCGCGACGACGATGAGCCCAGCCGAAAAGAGTCACGGTCTGACCGATGAAGGATTCATCAACCAGGCCAGAATATACGGTTCGCATATAAGCTCCGAGAAAAAGACCAACGCGCGATACGAGAGCTGTTGGCCACACGATTACAACGACAATGCTATGGCTTTGCAGAGCCGCAATGGTGCATGCGGCGGCGCGACGGGCGCACCGCTGCGGAATCAGTCCGCGCCGCCTCAAGGGGGCGAAAGCGCACAATGATTAAGTTTACTGCCAAAGAATGTCGAAAGACGAGAAAACGCGGCAGTTTGGGGTATTTTATCTAGAACCGCTCACATGAAAACGCACAAAGGCCGTTGCCTCGGACTGACAGTCCTGGACATCCGGCCTTTTATCGTTTTGACGGGCGGCGTTGGCGCAC
>ENA-OYXX01000405-OYXX01000405.1-human-gut-metagenome-genome-assembly--contig:-NODE-405-length-20363-cov-6.422888_pt1 | contig 20363 bp, 19 predicted proteins | sample MGYA00243976_ERZ653434 | MGnify/ENA primary metagenome ERZ653434 (study PRJEB26926, sample SAMN06165112) | human gut metagenome | biome: ENVO:00009003; feature: ENVO:2100002; material: ENVO:00002003...
TTTTGGACCTCCACAATTTTGCAGAGAAATGGTCCTGTTTCCGACTTCATTTCGTGCAGCGTGTGATTGCGGCGTATCGGGCAAGTTTCTTCCTGCCGGTGTCACGCGGTTCGTGGTTTCGAGCGTTTCTGACGCAGTACGGCTTTCTGACGCACTATTCTTACCTTGCCGCTTTTGCTCCTGATAGCGCTTTATCATACGCCGCGAGGTATCCGCCGCTCCAGCTGCACCACGGCGCATATTTTTCTCCACGCGGTCGGTGGCGTAACGCACGGGATCGCGGCTTTCCGGCTCTTTTTCCCGCTGCCGTTTGTCCATATGCTGTTTCAGCAGGGAATCCGCGTCCTTGGGTGTGGGGTTCTTCAACTTTGCCTTTGGCGTGTCCATGCCGGGTCTGATCTTCAAGTCCCGCATAGCGTCAGTCCTCACCGGGCTTGGTTGACATTAAGCGGTACAGCTCCGTGTTTTTGGGCAGCTCATTGGCGAAGGGCACGATGGCCCCGCCTACCTTGATGAGCCCATGACCGGCAGGGGCGTTATCCACATAGCTCATCTGCGTATCCGATGCCCCCAGCAGGCGGGCAAGCTGCTCCCGGTCGGTGGTGGCCTGATTGAGCATCAGCAGGAACTCGGAGTTTGCGAACATCATCCGCGCCGTGTTGGACAGCAGACATTCCTCCACATTCTGTGTAATGCCGGTGAGCGTCGCGCCGTATTTGCGGAACCGCTTCCAGCACTTATAGAGAAATTCGCCGCTGTAATTGTTGATGCTGCGCCCGCTGCCGCTCCCGTTGGCGAAAAACAGATAGATCTCGTCGATGTAGACATGGGTATATTTCCCCGCCTTGCGGTTTTGAATGACGCGGTTATAGATGGCGTCCAGCATCACCAGCAGGCCCACCGATTTCAGATTTTCACCCAGGTCCTGAATGTCAAAGCAGAGGATACGGCTTTTTGTGTTGATATTGGTCTGGTGGGAAAAAACATTCAGACTGCCCACCGTGAACAGTTCCAACGCCAGTGCGATCCGGTGCGCCTCCGGGTTGACCTGCTTCATCAAATCGTCATAGAGGTCTTTCAGCGTAGGCGGCTCACCCTGATAGTTCTTCAGATACTCTCGATAGATGTTGCCCACGCTGCGGTCAATGATGGACTTCTCCTGCGGCTCGATCTTATCCGAGCCCATGAGCTGCTCATACAGCGACATGATAAACTCGGACTTCATCACCAACGGCTCCCTGCCGTCGCCATACCCCTCGGACAAGTCCAACGCATTGATGTGACAGCCATTTGGGTCAGCGGCGGAGATGGTGATGACCTCGCCGCCTAATGCCCGCACCAACTCGCCATATTCACGTTCCGGGTCCACGATGATAATATCATGGTCGGTAGAGAGCGCCAGCGCGGAGACCTCCTGCTTGGCCGCCATGCTTTTGCCGGAGCCGGACACGCCGGTAATAAATCCGTTGCCGTTCAAAAGGTTTCCGCGGTTGCAGACGATGAGGTTATGCGATACGGCGTTGACACCGTAGTAAATACCGCCCGCGTCCTGGATCTCCTGCGATTTGAATGGCATAAGGACAGCGGTACATTCCGTGGTCAGGGTGCGGGTAGCGTCAATGCGCTTTAAGCCGAGGGGCAGCACCGTGTTCAGCGCGTCCTCCTGCTGATAGCGCAGAATGTTAAACTGACAGCCCCGCGCCCGCCCGATGGCTTGCAGGGCCTCGGTGTCCTGATCGAGCTGCTCCAGATCGTCCGCCAAATGTGTCAGCGTCACCAAAGCCAGCATCATGCGCTGGTCGCGGCTCATGAGGTCGTCCATAAATTCCTTTGTTTCGCTCCGTGCCAGTTCCAGTTCATAGGGGATATTGGCGTCATAGTTGCCATTCTGGTTCTGCCGCTGCCGACAGCGGGTAATGTCTGAGTCCACCGCCATGATCTGCTTGCGGCTAATGCTCACTGCTTCGTCCATCGCCACGGGGATAATGTCGATGGAGAGCATCATGTTTCGGGGATAGTCCATCAGCTCCGTGATCATCTCGTCGGAAATAAAGCTGGCATATTCCCGCAGGAACAGAGTACGGCCCACATGATCGCCCAGCTCGTAGTGATTTTTCTGAAAGGAGATACAGTCCGGGGCGATGCAGTCCCGGAAGTCATGGCCCCTTCGCATGGTGTCCTCCAAATTGAACCGGAAAAGCTGCTCCTCGCCGGGACGATAGAAGTCATGCAGAAGCCGCAGGCGGTCATTGACCGTGATCTCACGGATGCTGGAGGACATACGGGAAAGTCCCGTGGTGAGGTCAGTCCCAACGCGGGAAAAGAACGCGCGGGCCTCCTCCACGCTTTTCTTTTCTGCCGAAACGGTGATGTACTTCTCCTGAATGAGGTTGTTGCTCTCCGCCGCTTTGCCCAAAACAAGCGCGTTATACTCGTTCCGATAAAGATCGCGGCGGTCGCCCTGCATGGGCATGAGCAGCGTCCGCCCGAAGTCCTTTTGATTGAGCTGGCGGTTAAAGAGCGTGATCTTTGCCGTGGCTCCGATGGGCAGCGAGTTCAGGAAGGAACAGTAGGTCATGAACAATTCCCGCTGTTTTTCCGGGGAGGCCACGGCGTAATTCACATCAAAAAAGCGCCAAGTTTTTGAAAACTTGCCGCTTACCTGAAACACGCCGTCTTGATAAATACGTTTGATGGGAATAGATTTTTGAACGCTGTGGGGAACGGAAAAGGCATCCCGTTCCGCGCTGCGCCGATGCTTGAAAAGGGTCAATGTTTCTTCACCTCGCGTTTCAATGCTTCTTCATAGTAGTTTTCCGCTTTCCAGACACGCTTGCCTGCCATGATGACCTCGGATTTCAGCCACGCCCACAAAAATCGTTCCAGCGTTAGGCCGTTGTACTGAAAAAAGCCCGCAGCGGCCACGGGAGCCGCGCCGACAATGCACACCCAACTTACCGTTTCCCGGTCCAACACTTGGCTCAGGGTGTAATACAGTGCCACGGCTACACCAACCGCCAGAACGGAACAGATGAATTGCCGCACGGACAGGCCGAAAAAGAGTGTTTCGCGGTACGCGCGAATTTCCTTATTGATTTTGATTTCCATTGAATTCCTCCGTGTTGTTTTGTTATGTACGATGTGGTACGATAAAGAAAAAATGAAAGGAAACTTCTTCCCTATGGCATATAGTGAACAGCTATGGCAGGATGCCAAAAAGAAGTGTCGTCTGACCGATGAAGATATTGCCCGCGCTAAGCGCTTGGGACTAAATCCTCGCAGCCTGATTAAGAACATTCCCAGCAAGTGCGAACCGTGGAAAGCCCCGGTCAGCGAATGGCTGCGGGAAATGGAAGAAAAGCGGGAACGAAAGTCTGCCCAACGGCAGGCCCGGAAAGCAAGAGATCACTCATAACCCCAGCATTTCCTTGGCGATATGGTCGGCAGACTTTACCAAGCCCACCAGTACCAGCAGGTTGAATATGACCTCGCCCAAATAGCTCCACACCTGCGTCACCACGGAGGCACTGCTATCCACCACCGGCGTACCGCTGGAGGAAAAGGCCGAAAAGATGATGCAGGCCAGAACGATCACCGCCCCTTCCATGCACACGCCCACATAGCTTCTGAGGAACGCTTTCCCAAAATGGGATGTCCCTTCTCCCGCAAAGGATGCCAGTGCCACCGGGGACAGCGCGGCATACATATAGATCTTAAAAAATCGTCCATAGACGGTGAGGATCATAATGAAGGCCAGCACCGTAATAAATAGGCTCCCCAGCAGCGTCACCAGCCAAAGGGGGATGCTTGCAAAAAAGCCCACATCTCCGATGGCGTCCGCGATCTCCTGCGGCAGCGCCACGGATGCGCCGGTCAAGCCGCCGATGCTGCCCGCCGCCGTTGCCACAATGCCGTTGCACACATCAAATACATCTACCAGCAAGTCCATACCATAGGTGATACCCAGCTTTGCCAGCACAAAGTAGATAAAGTGCCGCAGCAGATGCTCCGGCCTTTGAAAGTCCCGAAAGCCGGAGGCACTGCGAAAAATACCGATGGCAAAGAACAGCACCAGTAGCCCGTAGCCGATGGCCTGCATCCCGCCGTTGATGGTCACAATGGTCTGCCAGATGGTGCCGCCCTTGAAGGTCTGGGGCGATTCCGTCAGCAGTGACCACATCTCCGTCATTTTACTGTTCCAAACGCCAAAGGCGTTGGTCAGGTTTTCTACGATCCAGTTGTTATCCAAATGAAAATCACCTCCCGCAAGGGAGCCGGGAGATCCGCCGCAAGGCAGTATCTTCCGGCTCTTTTCATTAGATCGCACCGATGGCGGTCAGAATCTCCTTTGCAAAGGCGATCATTAAGCCGCCAAACAAGCAAAGGAAGCCCTGCGTTCTCTGGCTGGCGTCATGGGACTGGATCGACATACCCACCTGCACGATGCCCCAGCCGAGAATGATAACGCCCAGCGCCTTGATGATGCTAAAAATAAAATCGGAAAGGTTATTCACAATATCCAGCGGATCGCCGCCCGCCGCCATCGCGGGCGTAACGCAGCAAAGGCAGAGGACGGCAGCACCAGCCGCCGTCCAGTAACGCCGCTTCCACTTGTCAGGCTTCATCATGTCGTTGTTCTTCTGTTTGCTCATGTTCGTTTTCCTCCATATCAATAAATTCGTAATCGTTCAGTGATTTGAACGCATAGGGCAGATCAGGCAGTGCGTAATCCGGCACGCCCTGCGGCTTGTGGATGTATGGCTTTGCCTTGCCGTCCGAGGTCAATTTGATGTTGGGATGGCGCTTAAGGTTATATTTTCGGTCGATCACCGGGTCCTCACCGCGGATGAATAAAATCGCTTTATTGGTGTCCAATTTTCGCACTTCATCAACGGTCATCAGGTCACGGCCCGTCTGCTGATAATTCGTGGTGCTGGAGCCGTTCCGCCCCTTGGTCAGTCCCCGTGTGCGGGTAGCCAGTGTCTCCCGCCCCAGCAGCTTTACGATAAACTCCAGCGAAGCGGGCTCGTTGCCGCCGCCAAGGAACAGCAGCGTGTCGCAGTTGCCAATGATGCTTTCGTGTTCCTTTTCATACAGCGCCTTGATCTGCTGCACATTCTGCACGATGATGTTCAAGCCAATGTTGTAGCTGCGGCAGGTAGCGAGGATCTTCGGATAGCTCTCCGGCTGGGCCACATTCGCCCATTCGTCCTGAATGACGCGCACGGGGACGGGCAGCCGTCCGTTGTATTTCAGGTCCGCACGGCGGTATAGTTCCTGAAAGCATTGGGTATAGAGCATACCAACAAGGTAGTTCATGCTGCTGTCGTTGACGGGGATGACGCAGAAGATGGCGCGTTTGCGCTCGCCGAGACTGCCGAAGTCCATCTCGTCCATTGAGGTCATGGCGGCGTACTGCGGAATATTGAAGGCCGCCAGCCGGACGGCAGCCGTCACAAGAATGGATTTTGCGGTCTTACCGGCCGCTTGCTTGAAAACCTTATATTGCTTTACCGCAACGTGGGCGGGCTGCTCCTCCTCCAAGGCCCGGAACAGCATATCCAGCGGACTGCGGTACTGCTCGTCCTCCTCCCGCACATCGGCAAAATTCATCATGTAGATCATGGTCTCAAAGTTCTGCTCATCCTGTGGCGCTTCATGGATGAGGTAGAGCATGAGTGCGGAATCCAGCGCAACCTCAGCCTTTTCCCAGAAGGGGTCATTGCTGGAGGCGTTACGGGGCGTAGTGTTCTTGATGAGGTTGTCGATGAGGGACAGCACATCCTTTTCCTCCCGCACATAGACGAAGGGATTGTAGCAGTCGGACTGTTCGGGGTCGATGAGATTGAATACCCGCACTTCATAGCCGAGAGACAGAAGCAGTCCCCCCGCTGCCTTCAGCAGTTCCCCTTTGGGATCGGTGACCAAATAGGAGCAATTAGCCGAATATAGGCCCGGTTTACAAAAGTAGCGGGTCTTGCCGCTGCCGGAGCCGCCAATGACCAGGATGTTCATGTTGCGCTGTGTCTTGTAGCCGTCCATCCCCAGCCGGACGCGCTGTGTCAGAATAATGTTAGCCTCTTTGTGCTGATGATCCATATACTTCTGACACAGCGCCTTGGGGTCGCCCCATTTGGCGCTGCCGTACTCCTCACCCGGTCGCCGGTTCTCCCGGCTGGAGTAGTAAAGAGCGATGCCGCAGCCGTAGAGCAGTAGGCTCACCAGCATAAATTTTGGTGTATGCGCCGTCCAGCCGATGGCAAAGGGGCGTTCCAGCACTTGGCTGAAACGCCCCATCCATTGAAAGAGGTTCATACCGTCCTCGTAGGCATAGGCAGCGATTGCCGCCAGCCAGAGGACCAACGGGGAAAGCGCCGCCCACACAGGGGCGGCGCTGCGAAAGTCATTCTGCCGCAAGGCTTAGTACCCCGTCTTGGGCAGCTTCACCGTTGTTTTGGTGTAGACGGTAGTGAGCCAGCGGGACACCGCCTGAATCCACTGCCCATTGTAAAGGCCACCCACATCCGCCACATTCACAACGCTGGCATTGTTGGCAAGACCGCTGCGGGCAGTGGCGTAGATATACGGCGTTTCCACCTGCGCGAAGCCTGCTTTCACCTGACCGAATACGAACATGACTTCGGTAACACGCTCATTGGCGGCAAGGCCGAGGACAGCGGGGCGGGCGTCCAATACATAAACCTTGCTTGTACTCAGATTGTCCGCCAAAGTGCGGTAATCCCCGGAGAGGTTGGTCTTATAGACCACCTTGTAGGAAAGCGGCTGATTGTAGCTACCGGTGACGATTTTGCTCAGCGTCACCTGTGTAGGAACCTGATCTCTCCAGTAGAAGGAATCCAGTGTGACGGTAGAGGTGTTCTTAATATTGGAGAACACATAGCGGATAGGCTGACCGGGGACAGCCTGCACAGGGCCGGTTTTCTTAATGGATACGCCGGTGGAAACGCTGGTATTCTGCACTTCAAAGGTGACGATCTGTCCGTTGAATTCCAGATAGGCGGTCATCACTGTGGGGTTGATGGAGTAATTCGCAGGCGCTTTGATCTCACGGACGGTATAGCGGGACAACGGCAGCGTCTTGGAAACGGCGCGTCCGTTGTGGTCGGACTTGATGGTGTCCACCACATTACCCGCTTTGTCGTAGATCTCAAACACTGCGCCCTCCAGCAGCGTCCCGGCAGGCAGGCCATTGGTGGCGTTATCGTCTGCGGATTTCTTGATGATCTGGATCTGTCCACAGATCGGCGTATTCTCCCATGTCAGCTCCGTCACCTCGCCGCTACGGACATAGACGGTTTTCAGTTCAGTATCCGAAACATATCCCTCATTCTCCAGTTCCCGCAGGTAGTAACGTCCGCTTTCGGTCAAATTGTCGATGTAGACATAGCCGCGCTGGTCGCTGCTATACTCCCCGATGGGACGATGATTGCCGTCATAAAGTAGGAAGGTCACGCCGTAGATGCCCTCGCCGGTGATGGCATTGACCTTGTGGATCAGAATACCGGAGATGGCCTTGTTAGTCACCGTCTTGGTGGTCATCTTTCCATCTTCCACGGTGAAATAAATGGGCGTGCTGTCAAGCTGGTATCCCTTGCCTGCCTCAGTCTCCACGGCGTAATAGCTGTCACTTGCCAAGGGCACATACACGCGGCCATCCGTCCCGGTGGTGACGGTGTCCACCAGTCCGCCATCGCTGACACGGCGGATCTCGAAGGTGGTGTTGGGGATGCGCTGGGTTTTGTCCGCCGCATTGACCTTGATGAGCTCCACGCCGCCGATGGGGGCGTTATAAAAATACAAGGACTGCGTATCGTCGGGGTTGACTACAACGGTTTGGGTGCGGGTATTTTCGTCGATGGTGTAACCGTCGATGGATTTTTCCTCTGTCACCACCAGCGTACCGGTGACACCCTTGAGAATGATCTGCCCGTTTTTATCGGTATAGTAAAGACCGTTGGAGCTGATTTTCCCGTTTTCGTCGGGGACGAACTCGCCGGTAGCCGTAGTGATCTTGAAGGTAACGCCTTTCAGCGGCGTCTTGCGGTCCAGAGAGGATAGCTTGTTGATGATGAGCGCGCCCTGACGCTTGTTCCAGAAGGTCAGATTTTGCACCGGCCCTGCCTTGATGAGAATGTCCTGGGGTGTGCCGTCCAGCACGAATCCATCCACAGATTTGATCTCACGGGCAACTACGGTAGTGCCGGGTTCCAGACCGTTCAAAATGATCTCACCCGCCTTGTCCGTGTAATAAACGCCGTCATCGGGGCCAACGGCAGCGCCGCTGCCATCCACTACCTTGAAGGCAACGCCAGAAAGCGGCTCGTTCTCCGTTCCTTCGATATATTTGTGGATCACCAATGTGGTAGAAGGCTCGTTGTCAAAGGTCAGGCTGTTGGGTACACCGCTCCTGACCACAATGGTTTTTGGCGTCTCATCCTTGATATAGCCGATGGGCGCTTTATCCTCAGACACAATAATGGTGGCATTGGGATTCAGGGCAGTAATGGTCACAGTACCGTCAGAGCCGGTGACGAACCGCCCGTTGTCCGTTCCAATGGGCTTGCCCTCACTGTCCTTCACAATGAATTCCGCCTTTGCCAGAGGTTTCTTTGTCAGCGCGTCCCGCTTCAGAATGGTCAGGTTGCAGAGAGGCTTATCGTAGAACGTCAGAGGCGCGTTTTCACCCGCCTGCACCGTAATAGTCTGGGGTGTGCCGTCCAATGCGTACCCCTCCGGGGGACGAATTTCCTTTGCCACGATGGTCGTACCGGCAGGCAGCTTAGGGAGCTGGATGGCTCCGGACTTGTCCGTGGTGAACTCACCGTTGGCGGTGCCGATGAACGTACCCTTATCGTCGGTGACGAGGAAGGTCGCGCCTGCCAGCGGCGTTTTATTGGCATCATCCGCCAGCTTCTTGATGAGGACGGAGCCGTAAGGCTGGTTGCTGAACCGGAGCGTCACCACATCCTGATCCTTACCGCTCAGCAGCACGGTCTGGGGCGGCGTGTCGATGGAATAAAACGGACTGGCTTTGGTTTCCTCCACGATATAGGTGCCCGCTTTCAGGCGGGTGAGGATGATGGACCCGTTTTCCGAAGTGGTGTAAGTGCCGATGACCGTGCCGCCCGTACCGGAAGTGCCGCCCAGATAGCGGATCTGAAACTCCGCGCCCTGTAAGGTCGCACCGGTTTTTTCATCATACTTGAATATCACCAGTGCGCTAAGAGGGCGATTCTCCCAGATTTTGACCGCGTTTTCGTTGCCAGCCAGATAGAATTCCTGGGTCGGTTCGTCAGCGGGGGCGAATCCGGATGCCGGGGCCTCCTCTGTCACTTTATACCAGCCGCTCTTGAGGGCATCGCCCGTGAAGATGATCTCGCCATGGTCATCCGTGTAAAAGCTGCCGAGGTCATTCATGGCACCGGTGCTTGTGTTGTCCGATGCCCACCAGATGTGGAACTTGGTGTTGGGGATGGGATCTTTGGTAACTTCGCACCGCTTGATGATTTTCAAAGAAGGCTTCATGGCGTTGAAGAACGTCACCGTGCGGGTCTCGCCGGGGCCGAGGGCAATCGTCTGGGGAATGTCGCAGAGGATCACATCGGAGGGAGCATTGACCTCCGTGACCTTGTAGCTGCCCACAGGGATATTCGCCAAGAAAATACGCCCCGCGCCGTCCGTGGTCGCGGTGGTGGAGTAGCTGCCGTCGATCTGCTCAATTTTGTAGGTCACATTGGCAATGGGTTCCCCGGTGGCAATATTTTTCTTTAGGATCTCCAAACCGGGTTTTACATAGTTGGTGAAGGCGACCTCCACAGTACCGGCACCGGCCAGCAGGGCGATGTCCTGATGAGTTCCGGTCTTGATATACGGCTCCTCCACGGATTGCTCGGTAACGCGGTACACACCGGGCTGGAGATCGGGCAGTGTCTTTTCGCCGTCCACGGTGACGGTGGTGGAGTAGCTGCCGGTCAGGGCCTCCACCAGAAAGGTCGCTTTGACCTTGGCGAAGGTCTGCGCGTCTGCCTTGGTGATTTTCAGGCTGGGCAGAGGACTGTTGCTTGCGGAAACAGTGTACTGCTTGTCGCCGTCGGTCACGTCCACATAGACGCTGTGAGGGGTGGGGTCCAGAGCATACCCCTCCGGGGCTTCCACCTCCACGAATGTCCACAGGCCCTTGGTGACGTCCTTTACCTCGATAATGCCGCCGTTTTGGGTCACATCGCTGCCGACGATCTGACCGTCGCGGTAGATGTTGAATACAGCGCCATCCAAACCATGGGTAGTCCCGGCAATCACCTTCTTGAACGTGATGTCGCCATCACCGGCAACGGGAGGCGGCGGATTGTCGCCGCCTTCCGGCTTATCGTCCGTCACAACCTTACGGGCTGCGTGATAGGCAAAGAAGCTCTGGCGGCCAGCGGTTCCGGAAGTGGCAAGAACGGCCCACTTGCCAGACATGTCCTCCACGATGGATGCCTGCTTGCCCTGCGCGGTATATTCCTCGATCTGTTTCTGAAGTTCCGCATCCTCCTTAGCTTTCTGCGCCAGCATCCAGTTGTAATAGCCAACATAGGTTTCATAGGTATCGGCGTTGGCAAAGCCACCGGCATCAATGTCGCCGGAGGTATCGCCGCCTGCGGATTTATCGCTTTGATGATCCCAGATGTAGGTCTGCAAGGCCATAAACAAGCTGCCGGGGATGTCGCCGGTATAATCAGCGATATAGGACATCATCCACTTTACATTCTCTTTGACAGCGGCGTCCATCTCGCCCAGTCCGGTCTTGGCAACAGCTTTTTCCCACAGGGCATCTGCGTCCGCGCCAGTGGCGCTGGTGTAGGAATAACTATTGAGGAAGCTGGCAGTTCCGTACCGATAGGAATAGCCGAGATCCATGCAATAGAGCTGTTTTCCAGCAGCCATAGGCGGGCGGTAGGAATATTGCTGGCCGGTGGAGGTCAGGCGGGTAGACCAGAGGTTGGGGTCTGTGGTTGCTTTGATGCCCGTTCCGCTGCCGGAAGCTGCCAAAGCGGAGGTGGGCAACAGGGTCAGCAAGGTCAAAAGAGCCAACATCGCTGACATGATCCGTGTTTTCCATGTTTTCATACACTGATTTCCTTTCACATTTTCATAATAGAAAAGCAGGCCGTATAACACGACCTGCTCTTTCAGAAAAGGGATATTTACTTGTTCATAATAGGTATATCTACCTGTGAGATCACACATCCATCATAGAGAAAGAGCTGAACGCAGTACCAGCTTTCCTCCCCAGCAGCATTGATGCCCTTGGCAATGCCCACACCGATAGCGTTTAGGCGTTCATTGCGTATATTCCGCAGATGTGTCTCGGAATTGGCCCAGCCATCGACTGCCGCTTCCGCGAGGCTCACATCATGTTGGGAAAGGTAACGTGTGGCGATCCGATGGATGTTTTCCGCCATGTACGGGCAGTCCGTGACCGTATTGAAGTTCCGACCATCCGGTCTGGTGTGGGAATAGACCGTGTTGGCGGCCATTTCATCAGCCCGTACCTGCGCCGCCTGCATGAGCTTGTCGCTGGTGGTCAGGGCCGCGATGCCGTTTTCCTTTCGGAGCGCGTTGGTGCGGTCAATGATGTCCTGTTTCATGGCGTCCACATCGGCATCATTGGCAGGGGCTGTGGGTTCTGGCTGCGATTCCGGTTTATTGGGTTCTGCCTTTGCTGGCGCTTCACCGGTGTATGGCTTTCCGCTTTCTACCTGCACACAACCGTTAACGCTGTCCCAATAAACATTGAAACCGACCTGTTCGCCAATGTCACGGAGCTTAACGTAGTTGTTGCCTTTGATACGGTAGGCTTCCATCTGTACTTCCCGTCCATCGACAAATACGCGGTGGGTGCTGCGCTCTGCCATGATCCCGGCGGCGTAGGCTGTGGTGGTGACGCCCACCACCAACAAGCCGGTAAGAAAACCTACTACAAAACTTCCTCTCTTCATGGTGTGTACCTCCAAATCCTTTGATGGGTCCATGGTATCGCGGATACCGCCGTGTGTCAAAAATCCGCCCTGATTTTTCAGAGCGGATTTTTGACTTAAATTTGCTTGCTTAAATCTCGGCGGCTATAAACGATACGGCGCACTTCTATCGTGTCGCCAATCACTACATAAAAGATGGTATAGTTCTTGACTTGGATTCGGTAATAGGGATACCTGCGCTCTTTCGCAGAGTGGTATGGCTCGAATGCTTCTGCACAGGAAAGACGATCTTGAATTGCGTTTTCTACCGCATCGACAAAATCTTCAGCTGCGATTGGGTTTTGAAGCCGAACACTGATATAGTCCACGATTTCATTCAAGTCATCTTCAAAGAGCGGCAGGATACTCAGCTTATAATGCTTTCCGTCCATGAATCCGTCCTCTCACGCGCTTGAATACCTCGTCCCCGGAATAGCGAACATCGCTGGAATCCGCTGCACGGTCTGCCTCATCCAGTTTCAGTTCTACATCGTCAGTCAATGCAGAATACTGCTCAATACTCATAACGACCATAGAACCATATCCGTTTTTCGTCAGATAGACAGGCTCGCCAGTATTCAACACGGTATTCTCGATTTCGGGGAATTTGTTCCGCAGATCCGAAACAGGTCTAATGTTGATCATAGCAGTTCCTCCTTGCATGGTACTATTCTATCACTCCTATCGTAATTTTATCAGAATTTTATCACAAAAGCAATCGTTATTTTTCTCGTGCCTGCACACACCAGCGGTAATCCGGCTGATTCATCACACAGGTGACAAGGGTGATGATGTTCTCCGTGCTGTCGCTCAGAACACTGGTATCGTCCATGCCGATCTTACTGACAGAGTACACCTCATAGCTGCGTGTGCCGAGCTGGGTGGTCAGCTTGATGGTGTCGCCAATGTCAAGGGTGTGAATTTTGCCAAAGTGATTGTTGACACCCCGATTATGGCCCGCAATCGCCACATTGCCCTCCCAGATGGAGGTGCTGGCAAAATGGCCCGCACCCTTGCGGAGCGCGTCCGCGTCCGTTCCCTGATACACCCTGACAGACAGACCGAGGGTGGGGATTTTCAGCGTACCGAGGTAGCCGCCGCTGTAATAGAGGTCTTTTGTGACCGCGGTGTACTTCACCGGCGTGTAGGAGCCGGTATTTCCACCAGCGGTGCTGCCGGAAGCGGAGGGCGGCAGGACGGTCACACCGCCTGTGCCGCTGATTGTTCCCGCGACTGAACCGCTCACAAGGTTTGGTGTCAGCAGTTCCCCGGCATTCAGCGTATAGCTGGTTGGGCTTCCAAAGACAGGCGGGATGTAGGCGGCGTTTTTGCTCCGGTCGGTATTCACAGGCTTGTCCATCGTGACATAAATGGTATCGTCCGAGGTGGGGCGTCCGAACAGTCCTGCGTCCGGGCCGTCAAAGTGATACTCCAATGCCGATGCGGGCATGGAAAAAGCCGCCAGCATACAGCAGGCGGCCAGCAGCGTGGTCAGATATTTTTTCATGCGGCGTACCCTCTTTTCTTATTGATGTAGTGGCGATAGCCCTTATAACCGGCATAGCCGCAGCCGCCCAGCGCCGCAGCTCCCGCGGGGATCAGCAGCCACAGCCAGTTAAAACTACTGCGTCCGGTTTTCGCCGCTGTATTTCCAACACTGGAAAAGACGGCGGTGTAGACCACCGTATCACAGCTTGTACGGGTAACGTCACCCTTATAGTCCGCCGTAACGGTGTAGCCGGTGGCGTATTTGCTGGTGGCGGTGCCGGTGTAGCTTGCCACGGCGGTATAGCGAATGGGAATGTCATAGCCGTCCGTGGGATCGACAGCCGCCTCCTGCCAGCTCACATCGGCAAGGGTCAGGGTGCGGCCATTTTCATTCACGGACTTGGGAACAAGGGACACATCGGCGTCGGAGAGGTTTGGATAGGTGCGCTCCGCCGTCACCGTGCGGCTGCTGGTCCCGTAGCTTGCTGCCTCCACCTGAATGGTAGTGTGGTCAAGGGACAGGATGCCTTCATAGCCGTCCTCGGTCTTGACCTCCAGCTTTGGCTCCAGCATTTTCAGAATTTCCCCCATGTCCTTGGTCTTGCTCTCCAGCGTGACCACCTCGATATGCTCCCGCGTGTCCGTTTCTGTCTGGTCGTTTTTCAGCAAATCAAGGAGCGTATAGGTGCGGCCCTCGCGCTCAAAGTCAGCGGTGGGGATCGTGGCGGGATCGTCCTTTGCGGTCAGGTAGTAGACCTTTTCTAATCGGTACACCCCGTTTTCCTCGCTGGCTCTGACCTCGGCAGGATAGGCGGAAATGCCGGGGAGTGTATCTGCGGCAGAGATCATTGTGGATACCGTATCGGCTTCTGCCATGGGCTCTGCGGCCAGCGCCGCGACACTCATGCTGCACAGCATCAGCGCCGTGCAGAGAGCAAACGAAACTTTCTTTTTCACGCTTCGTCCTCCTTCCTCAGCGAACGGGCCGGTTCTGCTCCGGCTGCTTGCGCTCCTGCGGAGAGATCTCACGCTGAATATCATTTTGCAGCTTGCGGAAATACTTTTGCAGGCTGTCTACCACGCCGCGGCGATCCTGCACCTCCATGCCGTCAAACATCTGCCCCACGCGGCTCACATCGGGCTGCGGGGTCTCCACGCCAAAATTACGGCAGAGCATATAGCTGACGCTCTCGGCGTCCATGGCGCAGTCCTCACGGGTATAGTAGGGATAGCGCCCGTGGTCATGGATGCCGGCGTGGACGATCTCGCGGGAGAGCGCCGCAAAGATCTTGCTGTCAATCAGGCGGCTGGATACCGTAATGCTCTGCGTCTTAGGATCATAAACGGCGTCCTGATACATGGTGCTGCTGGTGACCACGGGGACGGGTGAACTGTCCAGTAGGCGGCGCAGGGCGGCGTCCATTTCCGGCGTATTGTCTTTCAGGCTCAGCGCCGGAACACCGGCCTTGCCGTGGGTCTGGGAAATGTCGAACACACGCCCGATTTTATAGCCGTGATACTCCCGCCCGTCCTTCACATAGGTGTCCGACACGCGGATCTTCATGCCGTTCTCGTCACGGTTGACACTGCGCCCCAAGCGGTTCCACACCTCCAGACTGTTGATGTAGGTGATCTCCGGGTTCTGCGCCATTGCCAGCAGCACATTGGATGCGCTGTATCGCGGGTTGATGGCCTGCGTGTCCAGATAGTGGAGGTATGCGCCGGGTTCACTGGTGACGTGCATGACCGCATCGTCGGATAGCTGCCCCAATTCCTCGCGCTCCGCTGTTTTCTTTGCCTTCCAGTCCTCGTCCCTCTGCTGCTTCTGCTGGATCAAATCGTCTAACTTTGCCATGTTCATTTCTCCTTTTCAAAATCCATTTATTCCCGCGTGGGCATAGCCATTTGAATGGCTTCCCGCACGGTGTCCTTGGTGGGTGCCGTGCCATCCCGTTCTGCCGCGGCTTGCAGTGCCATCAGACGGCTGCGGACGGAGGGGCGGGCGTCAGCCTTCTCCGTAGCCGGTTCCGTAGACGCTCTCGCACCAGTCCCGCGCTCCTTGGAGCTGTTCTCGGACGGAGCGCGGGCGTTCTCTTTTTTTGCGGCAGTATCCTCCTTCACCGGGGCGGGATAGCCCATGCGTTCAAAAATGCGGTTGATCTGCTTGGCGTCCTTGGCTTTTGCCATAATTTCTACCGTCCCGGTCTTTTCCACCTTGTTGACGATGGGGTAAAACAGGACGCCGTAGCGTTTGGCTTCCATCTGAAAGCCCTTCAAGTCCTCCTGCTTGACGGAAAAGATCGTCAGCTCCTCGCCGTCGTGGATCAGGCGCTTGAGGTTAGTTTTACCGGCGAGCTTCTGATTGTCGTTGGCAAGGGCAATCAGAAGGGCGGCAAGGTTTTTCGCCCCCAGCCCTGCCAGCTTGAGGGCACTCTCGGTGATCTGAATGCCCTCACGCACCATCAGGTCAGCGGTTTCACCGTTGGTACTCATGCTCGTGTTCCTCCTTGTTCTTTAGATTTTCCTGCCGTTCAGCCTGTGCCTGCTGGCACTGCTGGGATACCCTCGGAATGTCCGATTGTATCCTGCGGCACAGCCGCACTTCCCGGCGTTTCTCCCGCAAGGCGGCAGTCTGCTGTTGGATCTCCGCGCTGTACTTGGCTTGTGTTTCTTCATCGCTGGTGTTCCTCCTTTCCTGATAAAGTGGTTTTCTCTGTTCCTCCAGCAAGCGGATGTCCCACTCCAGCACACGGATACGCTGCTCCAGCTCCGTTTCGGTAGTGATCCCGCTTGATAAAAGGTATTTGAATTGCTGCTCATACCGCTCCAAATGAATGACCTCCCGCTTGACGGAGAAAGGCAGCTTGGGCGGTAGCTTTTTCCGCCTGCCCCCACGCAGCAGGTAGAGGTAGCGGAGATAGAGTGCGTGAAAGCCGGTGATTTTCTTTTTTCGGACGGTGGACAGCTTACCCTTCATGCGGTAACGCTTGACGGCATGGGTGACGGTCGGCGGGGCCATGCCACCGTGCCGTTGCTTGGAAAGTCGCGCCATAATATCCGCTTCGGTGTAGCCCTCGCCCAAACTGTCCAGGCGGATCGCCCGCTTTGCGCCGGGGGGCTTGACCGTTGTGTATTTCCGATTGGGGCCGCGCCGCACCTCATAGCCGTTTTTCCGCAGAAGCATGAGAAAGGAATCGTAGGTATAGGCTTGGTGGATGATGGCGTCAATGTCGGTGCGGATGACGCCGCGCACGGTGGGCTTGCCGCCCTGCTCCGCCTTCCACTCAGCGTAATGCTTGCCCTTGCCCTTGCCCTGCGGGGTGATGACGGATAAATCATTCTCCCGGCATAGCGCGTCCGAAGTGCCGCGCACATCGTTGTAGTAACTTTCCGGGCTGGAATGGTATTTCTGCCCGTCTATACAGGACACAGAATTGACCACCAGATGATTATGCAGGTGGTGCTTATTCAAATGGGTGCTGATAACGACCTCATACCGTTTTCCAAACAACCGCTTGGCAAATTCCAGCCCGACAGCATGTGCCTGCTCTGGTGTGACCTCCCCCGGCTGAAAGGACTGGATAAAGTGATAGCCGAGGACGCCGCCCATTTTGCCAAACTGCTGTTTGGTTTCCATCATTTCAGAAAGAGCGGTGTCCACGCTGCTGCAATTCAACACAGAAGTGAAAAAGAATTGCTCCGTCTTTTCGGGATTGGAAATATAGGTGATGCTGGACGCCAGCGAGGTCTTCTCTCCATCGGTGATGTAGCGTACACGGTCATCTAACCGGACGCGAATGGCAAAAACTTTGGTAACAGCCATCACCCCCGCTTCACCGCCCTCCACAATGCCGCCTGCATTTCCATGATGCTTTGAATGTCCTCCTTGCGGACATAGCCGGAGGCATTGGCAACCTTGGCGATCTGGTTGATATTCGTGCCGATGCCGGAAAGCTGACGCAGCAACTCCGGCAGTTCATCAGGCGGACGAGGACGCAGGTTCACGCCCATGATAAGCCACCGAATCGCAGGCTCCATTTTCAAGCCGCTGTCCCTGGAAAGCTGCTTGACATGGGCGTATTCGTCAGCGGTCAGGCGAATGGTAATTTGCTTGACATTGTTACGTTTCATAGAGGCTCCTTTCCTGTTGAAGTGGGGATATTAAGGGGTTTACCCCTTAACAAGCGCATTTTGATGTCAAAATGCTATGCTTGCGACTGCAAAGCAGCCGCAGGCCGCTTGCAGTCCTAAACCAGCCGAAAAAGAAAATCAGCGCGCCTCACCGCCACGGGTCTTTACCCTGCCGCTGATTCCTTTCACCATCTGGAGCTGGTCGTTGTAGTCCTTTCCGCTGCGAGGTGGGTTGTCGATGACCTCATACTCGGAAAGTCTCTTTTGAATGGCCGCAGACGCCGCCCGTCCCGGCCCGTCGTTATCCAGGCACAGCACGATCCGCGCCACGCCAGGGTTGTCCTTCAGGTATTGCTCCAGCGCTGCGGGGAATCGGATCGAGCCATCCTTCCGCGGCTGATAAATGCCAGAGAGGGACAGCGTATTGGCGGCGCGCCAATCCTGCCCCCGCAGCTTCAGCAGGGTCAGATAGGAAAGCGCGTCTATGGCGGATTCAAACACGCAGAGGGTTTTGCCACCGGCACAAAGGGGAACGGCAAAGGAAAACCGCTTATCGCTGCCGGGAACTTCACCGGCGAAGGTGGTGTCCGAAAGGGTCCCGCGCAGTGCGCCGTAAGCAGGGGTTCCATGTTCATAACCCACAAATACGCAGTTATGACGCTCGGCATCCTCGTAAAGCTGCCCGTGCTTGATGCAGTGGTTGATAATTTCCGCGTCAATGCCCCGGCTCCGCAGATATGTAAAAACACGCCGGTTGTCGGCGTGTTTGGGTGGGAGGGTAAATTCAGTTTTCGGGAGCGGTGCGGTTGGCTCTGATTTGGGCGGCACATGGGGCAATTCTCCGAGGATGCGCTGAACGGCATCCAGAAAGGAAAGCCCCTCCACGCGGGTCAGATAGTCCAGCGCATTTGTGCCGCCGATACCACGCGACCACCAGCACCATTTTCCATTGGAGATTTTCAGGCTGTCATGGGTGCGGGTGGCATAGGTATCTCCGCCGATATGTACCAGCTCCTCCGGCTCAAACCGCCGCAGATAGGTCAGCAGATCCATCTCGCGGGCAAGCGCAATTTGTTCCTTAGATAGGTAGGGTATGGGAAATCACCTCCGGGCATCAGAAAAGCCGTCTGCATTTCTGCAAACGGCTTCTGAATCATATGAATAGCTTATTGATCGCTCTTTTTCAGCAATTTTTGCTCAGCGCTTTCCAATGCGGCAATATAGTCCTTTTCACCTCTGGATAATTCGGCAGACTGAAGTTCTTTGTATTTTCGGTATTCCTCTTTGGCTTTCCTCTCTGCTGCGGCTGCGCTGATTTTTCCTGCATGAGTCAATATCTCATGTTTAGAGAGCTTGAGAAAGCCGTCCAGGGTGTCGATCCAATCGGACATATACATGGGAATGCGGCGTCGTGCCTGCATCTCTGCGAGATCAAGATAAGCCGACACAATGTCATTAAGCGCCAGCAGCTCGTCCTCCGTGCAGTAGTTTTTAGCAATAAGGGCATCGCTCTGGGTCGGGTGGCTTCCGGAAAATGAGAGCAGGCCCATGTTGGGTTTGCTGCTGTCTGCACTGTAAAAAATCTTTTCCGCCGCTGTCTGACCGTGAGCGGCCCAGTGCATTTTATTCTGGACGGTTTTGAAGAAAAGGACGGAGACTTCTGTCCGCGGGTCATAATCCACGCTGGTGGCGTAAATGTCCAGGACTTTGCGCCAGAACACTTTTTCAGACGAGCGAATATCGCGGATGCGATCCATCAACTCATCAAAATAGTTGCCGCCGCCAGCTTGCTTCAGAAGCTCATCATTTATGGCAAAGCCCTTGATGAGGTATTCTTTCAGCACGGAATTGGCCCAAATTCGGAATTGGGTACCGCGCAACGACTTCACACGATAGCCCACAGAGATGATGACATCTAAGCTGTAGTATGCGACGGGTTTATCCGAATTTGCAATGTGAACATTTTTCACATTGCTTTTTTCATCTACCTCACCTTCAGCAAATACATTTTTTATATGTTTCGTGATACCGCTGCGCTCTCGTTGAAACAGTTCCGCCATCTGTGCCTGCGTCAGCCAAACGGTTTCGTTTTCCATGCGAACATCGATTTTTGTCAAACCATCCTCGGTCTGATACATAATGATCTCCGTCTGTTCAGGATGGATGCCGTTTTTACTGATTGCTAAATCATCCATGCATCGGTTCCTCCTATTGTTCTTGCCTAAACATAGTTTCATGAGCAGAATGCTCCTGCGCTGCCAACCTGTAATGGGAGGCCAGCAGAGCCTCTTTCATTTGCTCACCAGTCAAATCGCCGTTTGCCCAGCACTGTGAGAGCATCTTGGCATATTCCGAAACAGGGACGCCTTCAATGGCATTCAAGGCATCTGCCAGCTTTACCGCCTGAATTCTGCGTTCTTTTGCTTCATCCGTCATAATAACATACTCCCACGGACTTTTTCAGTATTATACCATGCTGGGGTCATTTTAGAAAGCTCCTTTAGAATTGAAATTACGCAATATCCAACAATTACCGCTCCGGCGTGTTCTTTTTCACTGTCTTTTGCTCCACGCTGCGCTCCGGCTTGGCAAGCTGCTCCATCGCGGCATTGATCACGCAGGAGTGATTGTCCACCGCGTAAACGTCTGTGTGCCCGCCCATCTGCTTTTGGAGCGCCGCAAAGCGGCCTGCGGCCTGACGCGCCGGTGGGTAGAATCGCTCAT
>ENA-OYXX01000406-OYXX01000406.1-human-gut-metagenome-genome-assembly--contig:-NODE-406-length-20352-cov-7.414790_pt1 | contig 20352 bp, 17 predicted proteins | sample MGYA00243976_ERZ653434 | MGnify/ENA primary metagenome ERZ653434 (study PRJEB26926, sample SAMN06165112) | human gut metagenome | biome: ENVO:00009003; feature: ENVO:2100002; material: ENVO:00002003...
CTATAATTGTATGATACCTAAAATAATTCATTTCTGTTGGTTGTCTGGTGATAAGTATCCTTCTAAAATCAGGTATTGTATCGAATCATGGAAAAGGATACTTCCCGATTACGAAATACGTTTATGGGATTTGTCACGTTTTGACATTCAATCTTCGGTATGGTGCAAGGAAGCTTATTGGGCAAAGAAGTATGCTTTTGCTGCTGACTATATTCGATTTTATGCTCTTTATACAGAAGGTGGAATTTATTTGGATTCAGATGTCGAAGTCATAAAACGATTTGACGATTTATTGGCGTTGCCTTATTTTATTGGTGAAGAGCAGGGAGGAAATTTATAACCTGCCATTATGGGGTGTGAAAAGGGGGGGGAGTTTATGCGAATGATGTTAGATTATTATAAAGATAGGCATTTCTTAAAAGGTGATGAATTTGATATGGCCACTTTGCCGAATATTATGTCGGAAAAAATTTGCGACCAGTATGATTACGTTAAAGTGCTTAATATTAAAGACTTTATGATAGACCCATCTAAAGTATGCGTATTTCCCGCAGAATATTTTTCTCCTAAGTTCCCAAATGGGTTCAAATGTCCAATTACTTCTAATACATATACTGTCCATCATTTCTCAGCATCATGGTATCCTGTTGAAAAGAAAATTTACAGATTTGTACGACGTTTATTTGGGTATCGCTTTGCTCATTTCCTTTCAGTAATAATAAAAAAAGTAAAATGATTGTTGTGAATATGGCTTGTGGCTCGACCAATCGAATGTGTCTGAGTTCACGAATTGAGGCATGGGATTTTCTCAAGACTGTTGCAATTATGCTTGTCGTTTATGGGCATCTAATGCAGTATTTATGGTCGGATGATGTTGAAATATACAATCCTCTACGTAATTTTATTTATAGTTTTCATATGCCGTTATTCATGACATTGGCAGGCTTATTCGCAATGAGGGGATTTGATTCTTCATCATTTATAGAATATTGCAGGAAGAGGGCTCTCCGTATTTTGGTGCCATGCATAGTTTGGTTATTCATTATAGCAGGATGTATCATGATGATAAGTGGAAATATTGACATTTTTGTTTTCATATCAGTGTTAATGAACGGCCTTTGGTTCTTAAAGTCCCTCTTTATTTGTGGTCTTTTGGGTTATATGACTATGAAAATGTCTGGAAAAAGATGGGTGTGGGTTACTTTAACAATTATAGTGAGCCAATTTCTTCAGAAATGGAGTGTTCCCAATATGTATCCCTGTTTCTTATTGGGTATAATGATATTCAGAAAACAGGATTGGTTTAAGAATAATTGGAAACTTGTGACAGCAACCTCCACGATAATCTTTCTGGCGGTTCTTATACCTCTTTTGTTTGATTCCACATTTTGGGAGACGTGTTCGTCATCAATTTCAAAGGCTGCAACATTTCAAGATGTAATCATTATCTTATTATGCCGCGATTTGACGATGTTTATCGGAATGTTAGCATCAATAAGTTTGATAGTTGGTTTCTATGTGTTGTTTGAAACAGCTGCAAAACTACCGAATTATATTCAGAAGATGGTTAATGCCGGACGTTATACATTGGGTGTTTATGTAATCCAAACGGTGGTGGTTGAAATTCTAATGGCGCAGTATTTACAGTTACCATGGATGGGTGTGAGAATCTTTTGGCTCGTTAATTTGATGATATTTCCGATAGTGGGGGTGATATTAACATGGTTGTTTGCATGGATGACAGCTTATGTTTGTAGCAACCTTCCAATAGCAGCCATGATTCTTTTTGGAGAAAAGGTTAGGCATAAGGTTAAGCCGATGCCGGTAGAGAATAATACCCAATCTAAATGAAACTTATTTTCTGTCATTGTTCGCTTTGCAACCCCGGTGGTATGGAACGTGTGCTGCTCAACAAGGTTGTGTGGTTGAAAGCGCATACCGACTGGGAGATAGTGATAGTCACTACCGACCAAAAGCAAAGGCCTACATTCTATCCATTCCCTGATGGCGTGCGCATGATAGACCTCGGCATCAACTATTCTGATGACAACAACAAGAACGTTTTTGTGAAGATTGCCGGATATTTGAGGAAAAGACGGAAACACAGGAAGGCATTTACGGCTATGTTGCAAAAGGAAATGGCCGACATTGTGGTTTCCCTCTATCCTTCGGAATCATCTTTCATTCCGTCAATAAAGGATGGCAGCAAGAAGGTGCTGGAACTGCACTTCAACAAGTTCTTCCGCCTACAATATAACAGGAAAGGATTGTTGGGACTTATTGACCGCTGGCGCACGAAGCAGGATGAATGGCTGGTGCGCAAGTTCGACAAGTTTGTGGTACTGACTCAAGAAGACAAAGGCTATTGGGGAGAATTGCCCAACATCGAAGTGATTCCCAATGCGGCGATGTTCCTCGGAGACACCTATTCGGATGTTTTATATAAGCGTATTATTGCCGTGGGAAGACTTGACTACCAAAAAGGATTTGACCGTTTGATTGAGGCGTGGGCGCAGGTACAGCAAACCAACAAAATCTGCGATTGGCAGCTTGATATCTTCGGACAAGGGGAATGGCATGAGATGCTGCAACGCATGATTGAAGAAAGGAAGTTGGGAGAGACGTTGCATATCAATCGGCCTACGCCGCATATAGGTGAGGAGTATGTCCGCAGTTCCATGCTGGTGATGAGCAGCCACTATGAGGGATTTCCAATGGTGATGATAGAGGCGATGGCATGCGGATTGCCGGTGATCTCTTTCGACTACAAATGTGGTCCGAAAGACATAATACAGGACGGTGTAAACGGCCTATTGGTAAAGGACGGCGACATCGAAAGCATTGCCAATGCCATGATGCGCCTGATGGAAAACGAGGAGGAACGTAAGGCTATGGGACGCAATGCACGCCGGGTGACCGAAACTTACTCCGAAGCTTCCGTCATGAAGAGATGGATTGACCTTTTTAACTCATTGACCGAGAAATGAGAAAACTTCTCCAGATAAACCCCGTACTTCGGGTGAATACCTCCACGGGACGCATTATGCAGGAAATTGGAGAATTGGCCATGCAGCATGGCTGGGAAAGTTACATTGCTTACAGCCGCGGACGTGACGGCATCAAGCCTTGCAAGTCACATCTTCTTCCCGTGGGCAACCGTTGGAGCGTGGCGTGGCATGGTATATTGACCCGCCTGTTCGACCGCCACGGGCTGGCTTCTGGTGACGCCACAAAAAAGCTTATCCGGCAGATAGAGGAGTTGAACCCTGACATTATCCATATTCACAATATACATGGCTACTTCTTGAACTACAAGATGCTGTTCGAGTTCTTGTCCAGTTATGACAAGCCCGTTGTATGGACGGTGCATGACTGCTGGCTCTACACGGGACATTGTTATTACTATTCATACATAGGTTGCAAAAAGTGGCAAATCGGTTGTCGTGAGTGTCCGCAACAACGCAAGTTTCCTACAAGCTGGCTGTTCGACCGCTCGCACTGGAATTTCCTCGACAAGAAAGCTGCTTTCACCTCTATTTCCAAGGATAGGCTGACCATCATTCCTGTTTCAGAATGGATAAAAGGAGAGATGGAACAATCTTTTCTGAAAAGGTATGACATGAGGGTTATTCACAACGGCATCAATATGGAGGTGTTCAATATCTATGATACGGAAGAGGTAAAGAATAAATATCAGTTGGACGGCAAACACATCCTGTTAGGTGTGGCCAGCATTTGGAGCCGCGAAAAGGGACTGTATGACTTTATTCGTCTTTCGGAAATGCTGAATGATGACGAGAAAATCGTATTGGTTGGTGTGGACGAAAAAACTAAAAAGTACCTTCCCGAAAATATACTCGGTATTACACGTACCGAAAATGTCCGTCAACTGGCGGAATTGTATGCCGTTGCCGATGTTTTCATCAATTTTACCAGACAAGACAACTACCCAACGGTGAATTTGGAGGCTATCGCCTGCGGCACGCCTGTGGTGACGTACCGCACGGGCGGGAGCGTGGAATCTGTGCCCCCGCACACTGGAGCCGTCATAGAGCAAGGGAACGTGAAAGGGGCGTTGGAAGTCGTGAGAATGATAGAAAAAAAAGGCAAGTCCTTCTACCGTCAGACTTGCCGCGACTACGCGTTGGCGCATTTCAACAAGGAAGAGCGATACGCCGACTACATGAAACTTTATGATGAACTCACACAGAAATAGACTCTTCCCCTAATTTTCAGCTTTATGAGAATTCTTCAACTTGGTAAATTCTACCCCCTTTGCGGCGGCGTGGAGAAAGTGATGTACGACTTGATGCAGGGCCTGTCGGAGCGTGGCGTGGACTGCGACATGATGTGTGCCCTGTCGAAAGGCGGTTCACAAGTTAAGGTAATCAACGAACATGCCCGGCTGATAGGCTGCCGCACCCTGATAAAGGTGGCTGCCACGATGATTTCGCCCGCAATGATATTCTCCTTAAGGAAAAAGTGCAGCGAATATGACATCATCCACGTGCATCATCCCGACCCTATGGCATGTCTTGCCTTGTTCCTTTCAGGCTACAAGGGGAAGGTGGTGCTGCACTGGCACGCCGACATCGGTAAGCAGAAGGTGTTGCTGAAACTTTACCGTCCCTTGCAGGAATGGCTGTTGCGCCGTGCCGACCTGATAGTGGGTACTACTCCCGTCTATACTGCGGAATCACCCTGTCTTGTCCGTGTGCAGCACAAGATAGCATGCCTGCCCATCGGGGTTGCACCTGTCGTTACCGACCCGGAGATGGTGAACGCCCTGAAAAGAAAGTACCCGGGCAAGAAAATCATATTCTCCTTGGGGCGTTTGGTGCATTACAAGGGATATAGGCACTTGATAGAGGCAGCCCACTATCTGGGCGATGACTATGTGGTGCTGATTGGCGGTTACGGTCCTCTGATATACGACCTTTTGGCAGAAACCGAGACCTGGGGTGTAATGGATAAGGTGAAGCTGTTGGGCAGAATACCTGATGAAGACTTGCCCGCCTATTACGGTGCCTGCACACTTTTCTGCCTGAGTAGCGTGCAGAAGACGGAAGCCTTCGGTATAGTGCAGATAGAGGCCATGTCGTGCGGGAAACCCATTGTGGCCACCAGTATTCCGCACTCGGGCGTTTCGTGGGTGAACGAGCATGGTGTATCTGGACTGAACGTGGCACCGGAGGATGCAAGGGGATTGGCGGATGCCATCATGGCGATAGCCGATGATGACCAGACATACAGGAAGTTTTCCGCAGGTGCGGAACAACGTTATCAAGACATGTTCTCTAAAGATAAAATGATTAATAATGTATTAACTATTTACAACAAATTATGGATGAAGTAAGAGTTATCCCAAGGGAATCAATAGATTCTTTAAGCATCGGAGCCTACCGTCAGGGTGTTGTATCTCCGGCTGCCTGCCTGACAAAGAGGGTGTTTGACATTGTGACAAGCATTATCGGCATGGTTGTTTTCTCCCCGTTATTCCTGGTTATTTATATTGCCATAAAATGCGAGGATGGGGGGAGTGCCATTTTCAGACAAGAGCGTATCGGGTATGGGGGAAAGCCTTTCACTCTTTACAAGTTTCGTTCAATGACTGTCACGTCGGAGTCGGACGGAAAACCGGCATTGTGCAGCGGCAAAAATGACAAGCGCCTGACTCGTGTGGGGCGTTTCCTGCGCGAGCACCATCTTGACGAACTGCCACAGCTATGGAACGTGTTGAAGGGTGAGATGAGTTTTGTCGGTCCGCGTCCGGAGCGCAAGTTCTTCGTTGATAAGATTATGGCGGTCAATCCCGACTATGAACTGCTGTACCAGTTGCGGCCGGGGCTGTTCTCGTCGGCCACGCTCTACAACGGATATACCGATACAATGGAGAAAATGCTTGAGCGCTTGCGTATGGATTTGGACTACCTCTACAACCGTTCGTTATGGCTTGACACAAAAATCATCTTCCTGACGGTGTACTCCATTTTGTCGGGCAAGAAATTCTGAACAAATTCATGATACCTCCGGGTATCCATTATTAAGGACAAATGGAAAGCGAGAATAAGGCGATGCCAAAATCAGACCTGAAGCTCCGCAGGATAGGCGGCAAGTATATGATAGTGGAAGCCTCCGACAGTTGTGTGAATCTGACTAATGTATACAGTATGAACGAGACCGCCGCATGGCTTTGGGAGGCACTGTGCCGAAAAGACGGGCATACGCCCGAAGAACTTGCGGAAGAGTTGTGCAAGACGTATAAGGTGGAATACGGACGCGCCTTGCACGATGTCGAGCACCAGTTGGCGGAATGGGAAAATATGGGGCTGCTTGTACGGCAGCGCGCCGGCGACTGAAGGGCAAGGGATATTTTAGAAACCGGATTGCATGAATTTGTCTTCTGAATACAGGGCGTTGCTCAGCTTGCTGCGTGCCGGATTGTGGGAGAGGGAACCGGACGACCTGTCGTCTTTCCCGCTGACGGAAGCCGGATGGTGGAGCGTGTACCGGATGGCAGTTCGCCAGACGGTGACGGGCATTGCATACCGCGGGTTGCACCACCTGCCCGAAGCGTTGCTTCCCGGCGATGACCTGATGATACGCTGGGTGGCACAAGCAGAGCGCATCGAGCGGACGAACAGGCAGGTAAATGTGGTGGTGAACCGGCTGTTTCAGCGGATGAGCCACCACGGCCTGCATCCCGTATTGTTGAAAGGGCAGGGGGTGGCTGCTTTTTACGAATGTCCGCAACTGCGCGAAAGCGGTGATGTCGACCTTTATTTCCCCACTGAAGGGGAGAGGCGTAAGGCGGCAGAAGTAATGAGCCGGGTCGGGTGCCGGTTGGAGAGATTGCCCGACGGAAGTGACTGTTACCGCTGGCAGGGTGTGGAGATAGAACACCATACGCGGTTGTTCGATTTCAGCAATCCGTGGTTGCGGGGCTACCTCTCTGCGTTGGTTGCTAAATATGGGTTTACAGATCAACCGCTAATGGGGAATCATGCGGCCGAACCGCAGGCAACGGTTTCAGTGCCGTCACCCTTGTTGAACCTGTTGTTGCTGAACACTCATCTGCTGAAGCATATCATGGGACATGGTGTCGGACTGCGGCAGTTCTGCGACATGGCAAGGGCTTACCATACCCTGCTTGGCTGCTATTCACCGGAAGAGTTGGAAACCGTGTACAAGCGTACGGGTCTGCTCAAATGGAGTGTTCAGCTACATACATTCCTGACGGAACACCTCGGTCTTCATTATATCGAACTGCCTTATGGTGATACGGCAGAGGGAACTTCTCCAGAGCTGTTGCATATCGTGCTGGAAGGGGGCAATTTCGGACAATACGGCGACACCAAGGGTAAGGCATCACAGGCAAAATTGGAGCGGAAGCTGCATACCTTCCTCTCTTTCTGGAAGCACCGCAAATTATCCAATGCCTATGCGCGCAAGGAAGCGTTCTGGACTTCGGTAAGACTGATTATAGGAAATCTCAAATGAGAAACGAATACTTTTTTAAAGTGGCGGGACTGCTGTTCTCTGTCACCCTTCCCGGTTGCTGGGATGTGGAAACGCTGCTGCCTTCTTTCCGCCCGTTCCGGTGCGGAGCGTACAGCGGGGAGGAACGGATTTTCCGGTTGATTGTCATCACGCAGCCTTTTGTTGATGACGTTACCCCCACCGAGCTGTTGGGCGAATCGTACAACGACATGGGGCATGTACGCCTGTTGCGCGACATCGGCGGCTACCGGGTGGAAATAGCTGACGGCTCGGTAGATAACAGCGTTGCGCACGTAATGGTCGCTGACTTCAATTTTGACTGTGCCGTGGCCTGCCTCCGTCCGGAGGCTCCGTCCGTGGGAGCTGTTCTCTCGTCAATGGTTCGTATTCTTTACGCGCAGGCGGTGCTCGGACATGACGGGGTGTCCGTACATGCCTCATGCGTCAGCGTGATAGACAGGAGTTTCCTGTTCCTTGGCAAGAGCGGAACGGGCAAGAGCACGCATGCCCGCCGGTGGATGGAGGCATTTCCAGACTGCCGTCTGCTGAATGATGACAACCCCGTATTACGGATAGCAGACGGCGTGGTGACGGCATACGGTACGCCCTGGAGCGGCAAGACACCCTGTTATAAGGATGAGTGCTGTCCTGTGGCGGGTATCGCCCGTCTGCAGCAATCGGGGACTAACCGGTTCACTCCGCTCGAAGGCCCCGAAGCTTTCGCTGCCCTGTTGCCCTCCTGTTCTGTCATCCGGCAGGATGCGCGCCTGCTGGATATGTTGTACCGCACATTGATACAGGTGTCCGAACAGGTTGACTTCGGATGGATGGAGTGCCTGCCCGACCGGGAGGCCGCATTACTCTGTTTCGATAGTCTTGTGCGGAAGACAACAACCGCAGACAAAAGAAACGTCCGGCCGTAAACCGGCTGCTACATAAATGAGAATTGAACAATAAACAATTAAAAGACAAAATGAAAAGAAAACCTTATTTTTTAGTTGTACTGGCGGTGGCACTCCTGCTCTCATCATGCAGTTCGTCGAAAAAGTTCGTCTATCTGCAGGATATGGGGATAGGGCAAGGCTACCCGTATGACACCAAGTATGAGGCTGTGGTGCACGCCAACGATCTTCTTGACATCACCGTGAGCAGCAAAAGTCCCGAACTGGCCATTCCGTTCAATGCCAACGGTGGGGCGGTACAACTGGGTGCTAACGGCACGGTGACGGGAGACGCGGCAGCAAAGAAAGGCTACCGGGTGGATGTGGACGGAAACATCGACTTTCCCATCCTCGGCAAGCTGCATGTGGAGGGAATGAAGGTGAGCGAGGTTACCGCCATGATACGCAACCGTATTATCGAAGGAAAGTATATCAATGACCCGTTGGTGTCGCTTGAGTTTCTCAATTTCAAGTATTCTGTTCTGGGGGCGGTGGGCAATACCGGCATTTTCTCGGTTGAGGGCGGGCGCATTACCCTGCTCGAAGCCATTGCCAAGGCGGGCGACATCACTCCGAGGGGTCTGGTGAACCGTGTGGCGGTCATCCGCGAGGAGGACGGGCAGCGGGTGATGTACCGGCACGACCTGCGCAGCAAGGACTTGTTCAGGTCGCCATGCTTCTACCTGCAGCAGAACGACATTGTATATGTAGAACCGAAATACCGCAAGCAGGACGGCGAGGACCGGAGTTGGAAATACACCACCGGTGTTCTCTCGTTCATTACGGCCGTTTGTTCTGTCATCTGGGCTACCAAGTAAACACATATCAGTAATTTTATGCAAAACAACAGTTTATCCGGCAAGAACGAGCAGAGCATCAATCTGGTTGACCTGTTCGTCTATCTGCTGTCGAAATGGAAGTGGTTCGTATTGTCCGTACTGCTTTTCGGAGGATTGGCATGGTATCATTATGCCACGTCGCCGCTGGTTTTCTTCCGTTCCGTTACAGTCATTATCAAGGATCCGTCCAACAAGACTTCCACGGCAGGATTGGACCGCTACGACAACTATATCAACAAAGTGAATGTGGCCAATGAAATCCTGCAGTTCCGTTCCAAACGCCTGATGCGCGAGGTAGTGCAGCGGCTGCATGCCGATGTTGACTACCGGTTGGAAGAGGGCCTGCGCATGAACGAGCTTTACAGTCAGTCGCCCGTCAGCGTCTCCTTCATCAACGTGATGCCCGAGCGTTACATCTCGTTCACCGTTACCCCCAAGAATGACAGGCAGGTGCAACTCTCCGATTTCGAGGGGATGCCCGCCGCCCGCGAGTCGTACACCGTGCGGCTTAACGATACGCTCACCATTGGCGGCGAACGCATCCTTGTGACGCGAACCGACCACTGGGACAAGGCGTGGACGGGGCGCGACATCCACGTCAGCAAGAACCCGCTTAACGCCGTGGCAGGACGCTTTCAGGGTAGCATGGGCATACGGCAGGAGGAAGACGAGGCATCAATACTTGTCCTTTCGCTGAAAGACGATTCGCCCCTGCGTGCCGAGGACGTGCTCAACACGCTTGTTGACGTATACAACGAGGAAGCCATCAACGACAAGAATCAGGTGGCGATGAACACTTCCGATTTCATCAACGAGCGTCTTATCATCATCGAGCGCGAGCTGGGCGGCGTGGAGACCAAGCTGGAGTCGTTCAAGCAGAGCAATCAGGTGATGGACATAAGCTCGCTGGCCGGACGCTACATGGGCGAGTCACAGACCTACAGTGCCGATGCTATGGAGCAGGAGACACAGTTGAAGCTGGCCCAGTTCATTAAGGATTACCTGACCGACCCCACCAGAAGCCGTGATCTTATCCCCTCCGGAACGGGCATCAGCGATGCCTCCGTGGAGGGTCAGATAAGCCAGTACAACGCTTTGAAGCTGAAGCGCGACAAGCTGATATCCGACAGTAGCGAGAGCAATCCGGTGGTGGAGGAGCTGGACAACTCCATCCACGCCCTGCGGCAGAGCATCATCCGTGCCGTGGACAACATGATAGTGGGCATCAACATGAAGCGCAACGACGCACGCAGCCGTCAGGCACAGGCGCAGGCACGCTTTACCACCGTGCCCACCAAGGAGCGTCAGATGCTCTCCATCGAGCGGCAGCAGAAAATAAAGGAGTCGCTCTACATGTTCCTGCTCAACCGGCGTGAAGAGAATGCCCTCTCACAGGCTATGGCCGACAACAACGCGCGCACCATCGACAGTGTCGACGGTCCCGCCGGCCCCATCTCGCCTGTGCGCAACCGCATCCTGTTGCTCGGTGTGCTCGTCGGCTTGGCCGTTCCGGGTGTGGCGTTTCTGATGATACTCTTCATGGACACTCGTGTGCGCAGCCGCAAGGACTTGAAGGGTGTGGTGAGCATCCCTTTCCTCGGCGAGATTCCGCAGGACAAGGAGGCGGCCGGAGAGGACGATGCCATCGGCCGGGAAGACGGCCTGCTCTCCGAGAGTTTCCGAATCCTGCGCACCAACATGGCGTTTATGGCAAAGAAAGACAGGCCGATGCAGGTCGTCACCTTCACATCGTTCAACGAAGGTGCGGGAAAGACATTCATCTCACGCAACCTTGCCATGAGCCTCGTGCTCGCCAAAAAGCGCGTGGTACTGGTAGACCTCGACATACGCAAGGGTACGTTGAGCCGCCACTTTCGCAAGCATCCGGTGGGAGTGACCAATTATTTGGCCGACAACGCCGTCACTCTGGATGACATTATCCACACCAACGAGAATTTCGACAACCTCGACCTCATCTCATCGGGCACCATGGCACCAAACCCTGCCGAGCTGTTGATGGACAGCCGTCTGGATGCGATGATGGCCGAATTGCGTAAGCGGTACGACTACATCATCGTCGATAATGTGCCCGTGGGCATCGTGGCAGACGCCACCATCACCAACCGTATCAGCGATCTCACCATCTTCGTGGTGCGCGCCGGCAAGCTTGACCGCCGCCAGCTGCCCGATATGGAGGAACTCTACCGCGAGAACAAGCTGAACAACATGGCCATCATTCTTAACGGAGTCGACCCGCGTCGCCGGGGCTACGGTTATGGCTATGGTTACGGCTACGGTTATGGTTATGGTGGGAAACACGGCAAGAGAAAGAAATAAACGACCGGAAGCATATTGATATGGCAACAGAAATCAAGTACCAGATTTGCGGGCAGTTGATGGATAACATCGTTGCCAGAGACAACACCGAAGAGGTAATACCCGTGCCCGTATCTGTGGGCATTGCAGACGAAAGGCGCATTATCAGCGAAATGATGGCCGAGGACTCCGGTGTGTGCCGCGAGACCATTCTCCACGTGCACGAATTGGAGAAGCGCGTGGTGAAGCGCCTGCTCATGAGCGGATATAGCGTGAACGCCGGACTCTACTACGCCTCACCATCTTTCCGCGGAGTGATAGAGGACAGCGCGTGGAACCCGCAGAAGAACTCCATTGAGGTGAACTTCAACATGGGGGCCGATTTGCGTCGGGCCGTCAAAGATACCACTGTCAACTTCATTGGCGAGAAAGGGGCCGCCATTTATATCGGCGGCGTGGCCGATGCCGCCACCCGCGCACAAGATGCCACCGCCACTGCCGGGCGTGCCTTCACCCTCGTTGGTCGGAACCTCCGTGTGGCAGGCACCTCCGGGGATGTGGGCATCACCCTCACCTCAGAGAGCGGCACCGTGACCCGCATCACCGACGATCTCTTCGTGTTGAACGATTCGTTGAAGGTTATATTCATCATCCCCGCCGGGCTGGCCGAAGGCACCTACCGCCTGCGTCTTGCCACACAGTATGGCAGGGGCAACCGTCTGTTGAAGTCTGTCCGCTCGGTGGAGAAACTCATCTATGTGGGCACGGCCTTTCCTTGCACGCGGAGAGCCACTAATAAAGGCAATAAGTAAAATATATTAATTTTTTAATAACAAAACGTATGGAAAATTTAGAAGGAAAAAAGAAAGTGTATGAGTCTCCTTTCACGAAGAAGACTCAGGTGGAACTGGAGGATGGCGTATGTGCCGCTGGTTCTGCCACGGTTACAAATCCCAAAGAGACTGGTGGCATTAATGAACACAAAACCAACACCGGATTCAGCGGCGATTTCTCTAATGATGACTGGGATTCTAATCCTGTTCAATAATAAAAAGGAGCATGGTAGCCCTGATTTTACAAACAAAACTTAGTTTAGAATATAAATTAAAAAAACTATGAAAACAATACGTTATCAAATAATGTCGTTGGCCATGGCTCTGCTGGCCGTAAGCTGTAATGACGATGAAGTCGCACCCGAAAGACATCCGGCAAACACCGGAGACGAGGTGCAGTTTGGTGTGGCACTGCCCGGTAGCACCACACGTACCATATATGGTGACGAGACCGGAACCGGTTTCCCTGTATATTGGGTGAATGGCGACAAGGTGAAGGTGGCCTCGCCGCAATGTAACATAAAGGAGGCAGAATACCAGGTTACGGTAAACTCTACAACACAGAGCTATGCCGACAACCTTACGAAAACGGGAGCAGCTGGCATACAGTGGGGAACTTCCGAGACGGCGGATTTCTACTCCATCTATCCGTCCGAAGGTGCTATATTTAAATTTGCCGGAAATACGGTTACTGCTGATTTACAGGTAGCTGCAACACAACACGCCAGCATAACGGACAACGGAACGTCATATTATGCACAGCCCGCCGAGATGGACAATGTTGTGATGTATGCCAAGACGGCCGGCGTAAGCAAGACATCAGAAACTGTTCCTCTGCAATACACTCCGTTCTCTACGGTCATTGAGTTTGAGATTACAGTACCGACAGAAGTACCAGCCGGGAAAACTGATGCTATTACTATTCGTACTCTTACGCTCACGGCTCCGGCGAATACAAGCATTGCAGGTAATTTTACGTTCAATTTCCCTGCAACCGATGCAGATGCCCCTTCCGTTTCTCCCGCTTCGGGAGGTAGCAATGCTATCACGTTGCACTTCTCGGATGATAACAACCAGTACACGACAACGCTGAGTACAGAGAAGCCAACTTTGAAAGCGAAGATGTGCTTGATGCCCATCAGCGACGTGGCGAATTTGGAGGGCTGGACAGTGGCAGTGAACACCAATATTGGAACATTCTCAAAAATGTTGACGGACAAGACCGGCGAACTGAAACCGGGATTGGTGCATAAAGTCAAATTGCCAGAGTTAGACTATGTAACTGGAGAATGGGTGTATGATACTAAGAACTGGATTACATCGCTGCCCGACTATAAGAATATCTACCTGTCGGAGTTGTCGCTGCCGGGGGCGTGGTATGTGACTGACAATGCTTACCAAGGTGATAATATGACCATTGAAACTTTGTGGAACTCAGGCATACGTGCGTTTGGTTTGGAGTGTAGGTCAAGTTCTGAAAATCAAGGTAATTTATTCAATCCTAATTGGGTTCCCACACATGTAGTTGGTTCTAATAGTGGTAGTAATGCTATAATGGGGGGGTACTATTCAGGCGGTACTCCCGTTGCCACATACATTCAGAATATTGCAGCTGAGTTGGATCAACACCAGGATGAATATGCCATTTTGGTATTGTGTTACGCAGATGGAGGTCGCTCTGGTCTTAGAGATGAAGATTATGCATACTTTATACAGGGAGTGGCTAAGGAAATTCAGAATGCCAACGTTTCAGTAATCTACAATAGCGAAATCACTCCCAATACCACGGTTGGCGATGTGCTCGGTAAACTGATTATCAAGGTGAATGTGGACAGTAAGGTACCGAAAGACGCATATATGAATAATATGAGTGCGTTGTTCTCGTACAACCCGTACCAAAATCAAATGTCAGACGCTGATAAGTTTACCAAACCGTATTACTCGAAGATGTATTGGCAAACTTGGGAAGACAGTTATAAAGAGCCCATTGATTTCTCTACAGCCGCGAGCAGCGACTTGATATGGTGTTTCAATAATGCCAATCGTACAACGGCTGGGACGAGCTCTGAAATACCTTCATACACGCAACGTCAGACAGCATTGGAGAGTATGATGAATATATCGAAGCAGGTTTACGACGCTTCCACTCACAACGTTTGGTTCTACTTCCATGCCGGTGGTACGCAGGCAACCAGTTCAACCAGCTTGAATCCGAGCCCTGACAATTTTGCAACCACAATGAACTCATGGCTGTTGGAGCAAATCACAAACAAGAAAGAAGCCTCGCCCTTGGGTATCGTGCTGTACAACTTCTGTACGGACGCTACTTACAAAGGTCCCGAAATTACTAAGGCCATCATCGAGATGAATAGCAAGTTCTACCTCAAGCATGCCGGCACTAATACGGGTGAGGACACTTCCGGCCAGTCCGATGTGACTTCCGCCGCCCCCGGCTACAGTGGCGGTATGACAGACAACAATGAATATGCTGTTAACGTGAAATAAAACAACTGATGAAAAAGATATTCAAACTTACCTTTTCCATGCTTCTGCTGGCGGGAGCGATAGCCTCGTGCAGCGAAAACAGCCTGCTGCCCGGTGATGAACAGGGTCGGGATATAATCACTGCCACCATTGCAGAACCAGACGAACAGGCGCAGACACGCACCTGTGTCGATATGAGCAATACCGGTAATGGTTATCTCGGCATCCTGTGGCAGCAGAACGACTCTATTGGTGTCTACAGCAAGGGCGGAGGCACAAAAAATGCCTTGTTCCGCAGCCTGACAGCTGGCAATGCCAAGCAGGCCGACTTCGGCGGCAACATGACTGGTGGCGACGAGCCTTATCGTGCCTACTATCCTTACAGCAAGAAGAACGACGGTGCATCGGTAAATGCCCTTGTCGGAACGTTGCCCGCCGTGCAGCCTTTCGACCCGGTGACAGGACGCCTCACGGGCGACTATAAGTACGGTGCCCCTGTCGGCAACAGCCGTAAGTTCAACTTCCGCCACCTCTTCTCCCTGCTGCGCGTCAGCATCAATGCAGCCGGCACAACGCTGGAGGGAGACAGGCTGGAACGCATAGAGCTTACCGTGACGGACGCGCAAGGCGCTGAGCGCCCCCTCTGCGGCGACTTCAAGTTCAGCGCCGTAGACGGACAGTGGTGGGGTGCCACGGGCACTTCGGGAAGTGTGAGCATGCCTTGGACCACGCGTCCCGCCCTTACGCAGGGCGAAACTTACACGGGCTTCATCACCGTGATGCCCGTGGTGAAGAAAGGTGACAAGATAACCGTAACGGTTGTCTCCGAAGGACACAAGGCGTCGTTCACCGCCACTTGCCTGGCGGACTTCTATGCAGAGCATGTCTATAACATTCCTCTGACCCTGAGCGATTATGCCAAGAACCCCGACTTTGGCTATACGGAAACGGAACTTCCCGTCATCAAGAGCTTCAGCTTCTCCGCTGCCAGGAACACGGGCAAGATTTTGGACAACAAGTTGGTTTGGGACGCTTCCAAACACGCTCCCCGCTTTGATGCGGTTGCCGTGCAGTCGGCCACCATCACAGGCGATGACATCAGCTTGATGATTCCCTATCTCTACAACTTCAAGCTCATCCCGGAGTTCACTGTTAGCGAAGGTGCTACGGTGACGGTGAATGGCGTTAGACAGACAAGCGGCGTGACGGAAGTCGATTTCACCAATCCCGTGACCTACACCGTGACTGCAGGAAGCGAAAGCCGCGACTACACGGTGAGCATCACCAATACCGGGCTGCCTGTGGTGGTGCTGAAGCAATCCAAGTCGGGTGACTTCAGTGAGAAGAAGGTGGAAGGAAGCAGCGGCCTTGGTGGCATTTTCAATAAAGTCACATCGAACTATTTCGTGAACTTCTGGGTACGCGGCAAGGATACCGACTGGGTGGAGGATGATCAATTCACTGTCTATCGTGCCGATGGTACGGTGGATGTCAATACGGTTGCCTGCGGCATCCGTCTGCGTGGCAACACCACACAGATTTATCCCAAAAAGCCTTTCGCTGTGAAGTTGGATAAGAAGCAGCAGGTGCTGGGCATGCCTAAGCACAAGCGTTGGGTGTTGCTTGCCAACTGGCTTGACCACTCTATGATTCGTAATGCCACTGCGTTCAACGTAGCCCATGCCATTGAGAGCGCATGGAAAGCGAACACAGCCATCGGACAAGGTATCCCCTGGAACGTGCATGGGCAGAACGTGGAACTGGTGATGGACGGCCACCACGTGGGCAACTATTACCTGTGCGAGCAAATCAAGATAGACAAGGATCGCCTCGACATTCAAGACGCATACGAAGATGTATTGGCCGATGGAAAGGTGCCTGCCACCTTCGAGAACTGCGGCTACCTGCTTGAGCTTGACAACAACTACGACGAGACCTACAAGTTCCGCACCAATGACGACATCCCCTTCATGTTCAAGGATGGCGTGCTCACCACCGAGATTGTCAATGCCGTGAAATCGAAGATACAGGGCATCGAGACCAATATCTACAACGGCAACTTCGCCGCCGCTTACAACGATCTTGACATCAACACCGTCATCGACCAGTTGCTTATATGGGAACTGACGCAGAATCACGAGTTCACCGACCCGCGTTCCGTTTACTACTTCATGGACGGCAACGGCAAGCTCTGTGCCGGTCCCGTGTGGGACTTCGACCGCGCCACCTTCCAGAACGTGGCGAAAGCCGAAGAGATGGGCAACGAGGGCGACCGTCTGAAACCTTACGGTAATTGGGTCTGCTGGAGCACTACGAAGAACAAGCCTTTCGGTGTCAGCTACTACATGGGAGGCAGCATATGGTATCAGAAGCTGATGCTCGACCCGACTTTCCAAAAGACAGTGCAGGAGCGTTGGGCAGTGATGTACCCCTACCTGCAAGGTGTGGTGAACGACATCCGTAAGTTGGGCACCGACCTGTCCCGTTCTTACGGGGTGAACAATGCCATGTGGCCCACTACCAAGGCTGACATACAGGAATACAAATCATCTTTCAGTGACTGGAGCGGAGATGAATTGATAGCTGATTATGCCGATGTCATCGACAATTTCGTGACGGTATATCAGGCTCGTCTTGCAGGCATGAACAATCTCATCACTTCCGGCAAGTTCACTAAATAAGACAATGTCCTGATGGTGTTACGCCTCAATGTTTTGGCACATTATCTTACTGATTTCATAGAAAACAAATATTTTATTAATAACAAGATGACCAATAAAATCATTCTAACCGCCTTGTGCGCCTTGGCTCTTTGTCCGGCCTTCGCACAGACTTCCGACACGGAAGAGAAGGTGGAGTACAGTGCGGACAAGTATAAAGTGGAGACCAACCGCTTTTGGGACAACTGCTTTGTCAGTCTCGGTGCCGGCGGACAGGTTTACTTCGGCGACCACGACAAGCAGGTGGGCTTTGGCAAGCGCATAGCCCCCGCACTGGACATCGCCGTGGGCAAGTGGTTCACACCGGGCATAGGTGTCCGTTTCATGTACAGCGGCCTGAAGGCCAAGGGTGCCACGCAGGACGTTATTTCCACCCCTGCGCACTCAACGGGTGAGCCTGTTCCGGGAAAAGACGGATGGGGCAGCTATCTGCGATACTCCAAATTTAATATGGGCAACCTTCATGCCGACGTGATGTTCAATGTGCTGAACCTTTTTGGCGGCTACAACGAGAACCGCAAGTGGGACCTCAGCCCATACGCAGGTCTCGGCTGGGCGCGTGTATACGACTCTCCCTCTTCCAAGGAGGTGAGTGCCAATCTCGGTATTCTTACCTCATGGCACTTCTGTGACGCGCTGGCCCTGAACCTCGATGTGCGCGGCATGTTTGTCAACGACCGTTTCGACGGTGAGGACGGCGGTCGTTTCGGCGAAGGAAACCTGTCGGTAACATTGGGCTTGACCTACAAGTTCAAACAGCGCGGTTGGAACCGCAGCAAGACCGTTTACCGCTACGACTACGGTGACCTGACGGCCATGCGGCAGAAACTGAACGACATGAGTGCTGAGAACGAGCGCCTGAAGAACGCTCTTGCCGCCGGTGACAGGCAGAAGGCACAGACCATCGTGAAGAAGATTGCCGCCGCCAACCTTGTTACCTTCAAGATAGACAAGGCGTCGCTGAGCCACGAAGCGCGCGCCAACCTCGGTCTGATGGCCGAAATAATAAAGAGTGGCGACCCCGAAGCCGTATATACCATTACCGGTTATGCCGATTCGGGCACGGGTAGCACAAAGGGTAACGAACGCTTGAGCAAGGAACGTGCAGAGAACGTTTACAACTGCTTGGTTAAAGAGTTTGGTGTGAACGAGAAGCAGCTTCGCATCGACTACAAGGGCGGTGTGGAGAACATGTTCTACAACGACCCGCGTTTGAGCCGTGCCGTAATCACCCGTGGTGAGTAAAGATACCATTTTCATTAATTTTTTTATTTCCCCGGTCGGGCTATCTGGGCGTGTGAACGTGTGGAAGTCTCGCCGGGGATTCTTTTTTTACATTCGTTACCGTACTATTTATTCATGGCACTTTCCGACAATATTACAACGGAAACCGGTAAACGTATGTGCGGAGCAAAGCCCGAAACGGTGGCGAAGTACCGACGGGCTGTAGATTTGTACGCCACAACGTCAATGTCCCGTATCGAGATTTGCCGCATGTGCGGGGTTACAGTGCAGGGATTGCAGGCTTACATAGGCAAATACCACAGGCACCTGATGCTGGCACGCAACGGCATCACGTGCGACCGCAAAGAAGCTGCAGGCATCAGGCTGAACACGTTCCGCCGGCAGAAACCCGCCACACGTCTCAAGTACAGGGCCGCCATTGAGGCGTGCGACAGCATGGACTACATCGGGATGAACGTATCGCAGATAGCCCGCGAGTTTGGGTTGGAAGGTACAAATCTTGGACGGCAGTTGCGCACGCACTATCCGGAGATACTGGAGTTTCGCGAACGGGCACGGCTCCGTCTGGGGCTTAATGACAATCTGCCCCGTGGCAGCCGCAGTTTCTGTAAGGAACAATATGCTGCTGCCGTGGAACTGTTAAGGGGTGACACATACATTACGGTGCATGAGGCCGCCGATTCTTGCGGTGTGTCTTATGCCGGACTGAAGCAACACCTGCTGTTCTACCACAAGGAACTGGTGGACAAGCGAATCAGAACACGCGAAAAAGCGGTAAGACAACAACGCAAAGGCGAGATAACCGGCCGGGGAACAGTTCATGCTCCGTCTCCGGCCATGGAGGAGAAGTATGCCAAAGCTTTGGAACTGTATCGGACAACCCCAATGTCGGCCGCCCGTATCGCTGCAGAAACGAATGTGTCGAAGAAGGGGTTTTATGAATATCTGCGAACGTGGCACAAAGACTTGATTTGCAAGCGTAAGGGAATGTCCTATGAAGAGGGTATGCCCGTTGATTGGTCTAAAACAAGAAAATACAACCCTGCTACAGCCGCCAAGTATGCCGGTGCCATACATAAGCTGAAAGATGGCAATATGACTGCGGCAGCCGTTGCTGCCGAGTTCGGGTTGCAGGCAGAGTCTTTCAGACGTTATCTGAAAGAGCATGAGCCTGAACTTCATGCGCGGTTGGGTATGACGAAGACAGCGGATGGCAAGTCGGTGTCACGTCGTAGCATTGAGAAATACAAGGAGGCCGTGAGTATGTATGGAACGACATCAGAGTCATTGAAGTCCATTGCCCGCCGCTGCGGGTTGAACAACTGCTCTTTGCGCGACTTCCTCAAGCGGCACCACCCCGAATTGGTGGAACGGCGCAGGAGTCGTATCTAATTTTTTTTTGTTCATCCGACATTTGGAGTGACATGTTACATACCAAGTATCGGGTTGTGACATGTTACATACCAAGTATCGG
>ENA-OYXX01000408-OYXX01000408.1-human-gut-metagenome-genome-assembly--contig:-NODE-408-length-20308-cov-4.541253_pt1 | contig 20308 bp, 22 predicted proteins | sample MGYA00243976_ERZ653434 | MGnify/ENA primary metagenome ERZ653434 (study PRJEB26926, sample SAMN06165112) | human gut metagenome | biome: ENVO:00009003; feature: ENVO:2100002; material: ENVO:00002003...
ATCATATTGTTAAAAAGACGGTTTAAGTGATGTGAAGCTGCAATTTTTTCACCTAAAATCCCGTAATAAGTGATTTTTGTCGTATCTTTGCCCGATAAAGCATCAAAAAGCCTTTTTCCCAACAATCAAGATATACATCACAAGATAATTTGTCACAATAAAAGGATATGAAAAAACTGTTTTTTGCAGCCATCAGTCTCGCGCTGGTCTCACAGGCGGCTATGGCCAACAAATTTGACACACGCGGCATCATTGTCGCAAACCAATATAAGGAATTTGTAAAATCGCCCGACCGTCTGCTGCTGCCGGCCGACAAACTGCCTTTCGCCACAGACATAGTCACACGCTCGGCAGCCACAGCCACAGCTTTAGTCATCCCCGAGGACGGCTACACGGCCGAAGACATCGCCGCCACAGGCCTCAGCATCATCGGCGAGGCCGGAGGTGTGGTATTGGTCAACGGCACGATGGACGACATCATAGCCCTCGCCGAGACTGACATCGTCAAAGTCGTCTCGTTCGGCGACGAGGCTCAGCCAATGATGACTTACGCGCGCGCCTTCACAGGGGTCGACGACATCCACAACGGCGCCGCCGGACTTCCCGCCGCCTACAAGGGCGCAGGCGTCATCACCGGCATCTTCGACCAAGGCTTCCAGCCCAACCACTACAACTTCAAGGACGCCGACGGCCGTCTGCGCATCAAACGCTTCTGGCGATTCACAGCCCAGAACGGCGCATACACAGAGCTCAAGACTGACGCCGAAATCCTCGGCTTGGAGACAGACAACACGAGCAGCTCGCACGGCACACATACTCTCGGCTGCATGGCCGGATCGTGCAACCTCAAGACACGTCAGATGGGCAACTATGACCAGCGCACAGGCACATTTGACATGGCCAACATGATGCTGCAGAAACCCATCCCCTACTATGGCTGCGCACCCGAGTCAGAGATTGTCATCGGCGCCGGCTCACTCCATGACGCCAACATGACCAAAGGCATCGAACTGATACAGAAATATGCCGAGGCCGAAGGCAAACCGGCTGTCGTCAATCTCTCAATCAGCTCTATTGTCGGTCCGCGCGACGGCTCTGACGCTTTCTGTAAATTTGTCGACGGCATCGCCGCCAAAATCCCTGTCTTCGTTGCAGCCGGCAACGACGGCGACAAGCCTGTCTCTATCTCAGGCAAAGCGGTCAAGACATTTATCCTTCCCTCAAATCCCAACGCGGCTTACAGCGGTGTAATCGACATCTGGAGCACAACCGGCCGCCCCGTCAAGGTCACTCCCTTTGTCTACAACATCAAGACAGGCGAAACCACTTTCTCAAAGACATACACATCAGCAGCAAACGAAACATACGCCACCCCCGACGTCAGAGGCGAATATCTCAAAGACGACAATTTCAACAAGGCTTTCATGTCGTCATATATGATTGTCGCATCTAAGGTATCGACCACCAACTCGCGCTACAACATGCGCATAGACTACAGTCTGCAGTACAACTCGGCCACCAATGATGACCACGACCTCCTCTTCGCCGTCATGGTCGACGCCGGCACAGCCGAAGTCGACTTCGTCAACTACAGCCGCAACGCCGTTCTCTCATCAAACGGACTCGACGGCTGGAGCACCCCCACATCTGACATGTCAATCAGCTCAATGGCCTGCGGCAAGAACGTCATCGTCGTCGGCGCATGGAACACCCGCAACGCATGGACTAAAGAGACACAGGGCATCATAAACTATGTAAACCCCGAGGAGAACGGTCTCGGCCTTGATGCCATCGCCGGCTATTCAAGCCACGGCACACTGCGCGACGGCCGCTCGCTGCCCCACTTCTGCGCTCCCGGCACCGGCGTCATCTCGTCAGTCTCGACACCCGGCCAGAACTCACTCGATCCCAACACATACCCCATCGCCACTCTCACCAAAGGCTCCGTCAAGAGCATGTGGGGTCTGATGCAAGGCACATCTATGGCTACGCCCGTTGCTGCCGGCGGCGCTGCCCTCTGGCTGCAGGCCGACCCGACACTGACACCTGCCGAAATCCGTCAGATAGCCATCGAGACCTGCAAGCATGACGACTACACCGTAGCCGAGCCCCTCCGCTTCGGCGCCGGTAAATTTGACGCCCTGCAGGGTCTCAAGAGAGTCCTCGGCCTGTCGTCGGTCAACGACATCAGCGTCGAGCAGGGCGCCAAAGTGCTCGTGACACCCACCGGCGAGCGCAGCTGGTCAGTCTATGCTCCCGGCGCCGAGTCTGTCAACGTCACCCTCTACTCTCTGTCAGGCATCGCCGCGCTAAACGCCACGGCCGCCGGCGAGGAAGCCGCAGTCGACGCATCGTCGCTGCAGCCCGGCATCTATGTAATGAGCATCAACGGCTCTGACAACCGCCGTGTCGTCATCCGCTGAGGCCACGCAACCGCAATGACTCCGCAATGAAAAACATTGTCACACGCTCTCTGTCGGGCATCGTCTATGTCGCTGCCATAGTCGGGGCCCTGCTCGCCGGACCATACTGGTTCGGCGGCCTGATGGCGGTCTTCACCGTCGTGGCCATGCTCGAGTTTCAGCACCTCCTCGGCATGGGCAATAACCCGACGGTCATCAGCACGCTGATACGCATCCTTGACATCGCGGCCGCACTGTCACTCTGTCTTACGGCCTATGGAGGCGAGCTTGCCCAAATCTTCTTCGCCGTGCTTATCCTGACCGCCTACATGATAATCCGCATAGTGCTTGCGCTCTATGACCGCCGTCATGACGCCTTCCGCCACACGGCCATGTCAGTGCTGTCAGTGCTCTACATCGGCCTCGCAATAGACGCGCTCAACTTTTTAGCGTTCAACCCCCTATTGCAAGGCGTTGCAGGCTGGCAGCTCGTGCTGACCGTCTTCATCATGATATGGCTCAACGACACGGGCGCCTTCTGTGTGGGCTCGCTCATAGGCCGCCACCGCCTCTTCGAGCGCCTGTCGCCCAAGAAATCGTGGGAAGGCTTCTGGGGCGGATTTGTGTTCTGCCTCGTAGCCGGAGCCGCTGCCGAATGGGTCTTCGGCGGTCCGTCACTCATCATGTGGATAGGCCTCGGAGCCATTGTCAGCATCTTCGCTACATGGGGTGACCTTTTCGAGTCACTCATCAAGCGAACACTCGGAGTCAAGGACTCAGGCCATCTCATCCCCGGCCACGGAGGCATCCTCGACCGTATAGACTCGCTGCTGCTCGTCGCCCCGGCCGTGACTCTATATCTTTTCTTTCTGCCATTCTGATACAAATCCAAAAGAACTTAAGATAAACTAAGACACGCAACAAAGCGGCATAATTTTTTGTATAACTCAAAGCAAAAACATATCTTTGCCTCATACGTCTTTCAAAACGACAACGAAACTTAACTCTAACTAACTTAAACTAACATGGAAAATCAAGACCTCCTGATCAAACAGGTGACCGAAAAAGCCAAAACATGGTTGAGCGACGGCTATGACGCCGAGACTCAGGCCGAAGTGCGCCGCATGCTCGAGGCAGACGACAAGACCGAACTCATCGAGTGTTTTTATAAAGACCTCGAGTTTGGTACCGGCGGTCTGCGCGGCATTATGGGCGCCGGCTCAAACCGCATGAATATATATACCGTAGGCTCTGCCACACAGGGTCTTGCCAACTATCTCAAAGAGGCCTTTAAAGACCTCCCCGAGATTAAAGTCGTCGTCGGCCATGACGTGCGCAACAACTCGCGCAAATTTGCCGAAATCGTCGCCAACATCTTCTCGGCCAACGGCATCAAAGTATATCTTTTCGACTCGTTCCGTCCGACCCCCGAACTCTCCTTTGCAATCCGTCAGTTAGGTTGCCAGAGCGGCGTAAACATCACCGCCTCTCACAACCCCAAAATCTACAACGGCTACAAGGCATATTGGAGCGACGGTGCTCAGATTATCGCTCCGCATGATGTCAACATCATCGACAATGTAAACCGCATCAAGAGCGTAAAGGAAATAAAATTTGAAGGAGACCCGTCAAAAATCGAGATTATCGGTGACAAGATGGACAACGATTTTCTCACAGCCATTCAAGGTCTCTCGCTCGACCCCGAGGTCATCAAACGTCACGCCGACCTCAAAATCGTCTACACCCCTATCCACGGCACAGGCGTTAAACTCATACCCGAATCGCTGCGCCGCTGGGGCTTCACCAACATCATCCATGTCCCCGAGCAGGACATTCCCTCGGGCGATTTCCCGACCGTAGACTCTCCCAATCCCGAGAACCCGTCGGCCATGGCCATGGCTATCGCCAAAGCCAAGGAAGTAGGCGCCGATCTCGTCGTAGCCTCTGACCCCGACGCAGACCGCATCGGCTGTGTAATCCGTGACAACGACGGCGAGTATCAGCTCATCAACGGCAACCAGATTGTAATGATACTTCTCAATTACATCATGCGCCGCAACCGTGAGATGGGATGTCTTAAAGGCAACGAATATGTCGTCAAGACCATTGTGACCACCGAGACCATCAAGTCTATCGCCGACAACTACAATATAAAGATGTATGACTGCTACACCGGTTTCAAATGGATTGCATCTGTAATCCGTGAGAGCGAGGGCACGATGCGCTATCTCGGCGGCGGCGAAGAGAGCTACGGCTTCCTCGCTGAAGACTTCTGCCGCGACAAAGACTCTGTATCGGCAATCTCTCTTATGGCTGAAATCTGCGCATGGGCCAAAGACCGAGGCATGGACTTCAACGAAATGCTGCAGGATATATATGTCAGCAACGGTTTCTCACACGAGGAAGGCGTGTCGGTCGTCCGCGAAGGCAAGAAAGGTGCCGACGAAATCGTGCAGATGATGAAAGACTTCCGCGCCAACCCGCCCAAATCGCTCGGCGGCAGCCCGGTTGTCACCGTCAAAGATTACGCCGACCTCAACGAGACTGACCTCACCACAGGCAAAGTCACCAAAATGGATTTCCCGACCACGAGCAATGTGCTGCAATTCTTTACAGCCGACCACTCGAAAATCTCAATCCGTCCTTCGGGCACTGAGCCTAAAATCAAATTCTACATGGAGGTCCACGACAAGCTCGCCGGCAAAGACGACTATGCACGCGCCAACGCTGATGCCGCAGCCAAAATCGCCGCTATCAAGAAAGACCTCGGCATCTGATTGCAACGCAATTAAACCGAAGTTTTACAACCTTTTAATAAAATGTGCAGCCGTCCGCGACCGTCGGGTGGCTGCACAATAATTTAAGCAGTCAAGTCTCACGCAATGAAAGTAATCTACGAAGACAACCACATCATCGTCGTCAACAAAGAGCCCGGCGAAATCGTGCAGGGTGACAAAACCGGCGACACGCCCCTGTCAGAGACAGTCAAGCAGTGGATAAAAGAAACTCACGCCAAGCCCGGCAATGTGTTTCTCGGTGTCGTACACCGTCTTGACCGGCCGGTCGGAGGACTGGTTGTATTCGCCAAAACATCAAAAGCTCTGACGAGACTCAACGAAATGTTTCGTAACGGCGACGTGCACAAGACCTACTGGGCACTTAGCCGCAACCTGCCGCCACAAGAGTCTGACACTCTGATACATTACATCACCACGGCCGAGCGCAACAACCGCTCGTATGCCTCCGACACACCTAAGTCCGGTGCAAAGGAGGCGCGACTATCATATCGTCTGCTCGCCCGTGGCGAACGTTTCAATCTGCTTGAAATAAACCTGATGACAGGCCGCAAGCATCAGATACGCGTGCAGATGAGTGCCATCGGATGCCCGATACGCGGCGACCTCAAATACGGCGACAAGCGCAGTAATCCCGACGGGTCAATATCGCTCATCGCGCGACGCATCAGATTCATACACCCCGTTTCGGGCAAAGAAATTGACCTCACGGCTCCCGTGCCTGACGAACGTCCGTGGCGCGAACTTGAGCAGGCGGCCGCCGACAATCAAAACACAGCTCAACAATGACAAAAGAAGACCTCAGAATCGTTTTTTTCGGCACACCCGAGTTTGCCGTCGAGAGCCTCGACACACTCGTCAAGGCCGGTTATAATATAGCCGCTGTAGTCACCGCTCCTGATAAAGCAGCGGGCCGCGGCCATAAGATGCTTCAGTCGGCCGTCAAGCAATACGCCGTCGCACATAATCTGCCGCTGCTACAGCCGGTGTCGCTCAAAGCCACCGAGTTTGTCGACGAGCTGCGTGCCGTCGGAGCCAACCTGTTTATAGTCATAGCGTTCAGAATGTTGCCCGAAGTTGTCTGGACAATGCCCGAATTGGGCACATTCAATCTCCACGCCTCGCTGCTGCCGCGCTACCGCGGAGCCGCGCCCATCAACTGGGCCGTCATCAACGGCGACAAAGAGACCGGCGTGACTACCTTCTTCCTTAAACACGAAATTGACACCGGCGACATAATCTCGCAGGAGGCAATCACCATCGGCGACGACGAGTGCGCCGGCTCGGTCCATGACCGCCTGATGCAGCTCGGCGCACGCCTGACACTCAACACTGTCGACGACATCGTGGCCGGAACGGTCAAACCGATGCCTCAGGATGCCATAGCCGGCCGTGAGGTTTCGGCCGCCCCAAAGATTTTTAAAGACACATGCCGAATCGACTGGTCAGCAAAAGCAACAGACGTGCACAACCTTGTGCGCGGTCTCTCGCCCTACCCGGCCGCATGGACCACAATGACTGACGAGGACAAAGGCGCCGCGACCGATATAAAAATCATCAGGACAAGACTTGACGAAAAGGACAACACACACACCGAGCCCGGACGGATTGTTACAGACAGTAAAACGCTGTATGTCGAATGTGGACAAGGCCGTGTCGAAATCATCGAACTCCAGCCGGCCGGTAAAAAACGTATGGCAACTGCCGAATGGCTGCGCGGTGCACGTCCGGGCAAAGCTAAGATGGAATGACAGCGTATCCCCCGTGTCCTCGTGCACAACTTGAGCCGCCGCAACCCGAGCTACGCTAAAGAAAGAGACGTTATGTTAATTATGTCAAAATCAAACACAGGAGACGGCTATATTTCATTGTTTTTAGCTATCTTTACACGGTTTTAAAACCAAATGCCGACGGGCGAACCTAAGGCGTCTCTGCGTTGTTTAAAAATTAAACAGTCTGCCATACAAGAGGCTGATATCTATCAACGCATATTTAAAAGTCATCGATATGTATAACATAGAAGACGAAGACAACAGCACCGGCATGCGCCACGAGCGCTATCACATCCCGGAGAGCAAGACACGACGCACCATTCAGACCATTATGGGCATCGTCATGGTGATTATTTACGTCGGCATGGGCATACTATTGCTCATCAACTTTTTCGGATGGGAGGGCGACTGGGCTTGGACCCGCTATCTCGTCGGCGTCATCCTGATTATATACGGATTCTGGCGCGCATACCGCCAGTATGCCGGCATAGACTCACGCATTTAGGCCCGGCTCAACCCCCAAGGCTCATCAAGCAAGACAACTTCACGTAATGTCCTTTATAGACCGCAAAATGAAACATAACATATTGTGCCTTATGGCGGCAGCCGCTCTGACTGTCACCATGAGCGGCTGTCTCAAATACGAGAAAAAAGCCAACTCATCGACCACCGGCACTATGACCATGGTCTGCGACAACACGTTTCAGAACATCATCGAGCAGGAAATCGACGTCTTCGAGTATCAGTATCCCGAGGCTCACGTACTCGTCAGGTATCTCCCGCAGACTATCTGCATCGACTCGCTGATGAGCCTCAACACCCGCACGGCCGTCATAGCCCGCGAGCTCACCAAAAACGAGCGCAACTATCTCAAAGGCAAACGACGCACTGTCAAAGAAAGCAAAATCGCCGTTGACGCCGTGGCACTGATAGTCAACAAGGACAATCCCTGCTCAATGCTGACTACAAAAGAAGTCGGCGACATACTGTCAGGCGAATCAAGATATTGGAACGACCTCGAGCCAAGCGAATTAGGCGAGATACAGGTCATTTTTGACGACAAGTCGTCGAGCCTCGTGCAGTTTATGCGCGACTCGCTGCTCAACGGTGCCGAACTCGGTCCCAACGTTTACGCCCAAGGCTCGATACCGGCTGTGGTCGAGACCGTCAGCAAGAAAGTCAATGCCATCGGCGTGCTCGGTGTCACATGGATTACCACCGACATGAAGACAGCCGAAATCTCCAAGGACGAGATGGCGCAGAAAATGCTCTCTGACGAGCCCATACAGGGCACCACGCTCGACGAGGACGTCAAGGTGCTCAAACTCCGCCGCCCTGACGAAGTGACAGCCTACAAGCCCTACCAGCAGAACATCTTTGACGGCACCTATCCGTTATACCGCCCGATATATATGGTTACGACCGGTGTATCAGGCAGCCTCAGCAGCGGATTCTACAGTTTCGTCACGGGCGATATAGGTCAAAAGATAATCATGAAGACCGGTATTCTGCCGGCCCGCACAAAAATACAGGTCGTCGAACTTGCGCAGCCTTGAACGACGTCCGGCAATGGTAAAGTAAAACATTAAACAATCGCTATACACACTAACACGACATGAGAATCAAGTTAATCTGCTCGCTGCTTGCCGCAGCGGCCACTCTCTCGGCCGTGGCTCAAAGCCAAGGCTACAAAGACGGCATCGAATTCTACAAAGCCGGTCAGTATGACAACGCCAAAACAATCCTTGAGCGTACAATTAACGACGCTAAGACCGACAAAGCTCTGTCATACTATTACTTAGGTCAGGTTGCTTTGGCTAAAGGCGACAAAGCCGCAGCCAAAACAAACTTCACAAACGGCGTATCGGCAAATGCCGAATGTCCCTACAACTATGTCGGACTTGGCGCCATCGACCTGCTTGACGGCAATGCCAAAGCTGCAGAAGACCAGTTTAAGGACGCGCAGAAATTAGCTAAAAAAGACGCAGAGGTCAGCGTAAACATCGCACGCGCATACTACAATGCCGACCCCGTCAAATATGCCAAGGAAATGGACAAGGCCATGGCAAAGGCACGCAAGGACTCTAAGAACCAAGAGCCGGCAATCTACATCCTTGAAGGCGACATGCTCGCTGACGCCAAGGAGTATGGCAATGCAGCCGCTAAATACGAGATGGCAATCACGTTTGACAAAAACAATCCCGAGGGCTACGTCAAATATGCCAACTCTTATTTCAATGTAAACCCCAACTTCGCTATCAGCAAATTAGAGGAGTTCTACAAACTCGCTCCGACATCGGCTCTCGCACAGCGCGAGCTCGCCGAGAAATATTATCAGGGCAACCACTGGAACAAGGCAGCCGACCTCTACGGCGACTACATCAAGAATCCCAACCACTTCCCCGAGGACAAAGCCCGCTACTCGGTGCTCCTCTACTGGGGTAAAAAATACGAAGACTCCAAGAGAGTCGCTCAGGAGATTCTCGCACAGGACCCGTCGACATTCCTGATGCAGCGCATGATGTTCCTCAACGACGCCGCGTTAGAGAACAATGAGGCTGCAGCCGCCGAGGCTAAGTCATTCTTCGAGAAAAATCCCAACGGTTACTTCACAACCAACGACTACACCACCTATGCCGACGTGCTCAGCAAATTGGGCAACGACTCGCTCGCAGCCGTGCAGTATGAGACAGCCGTCAGCAAAGACCCCGACAACGCAGAGCTCATCAGCGAACTCAGCTCGTTCTACACAAAAGCAAAGAACTATCCCAAAGCCGCTGACACATATGCCCTCTATCTGAGCAAGCTCGAAGACCCGTCGACCAACGACCTCTTCGGCGCCGCACGCCGCTACCTCAACGCAGCCGCCACAGCAGCCCCTGAAGACAGCGTTGCACGTCATGACGCAGCAGAGAAAGGTCTCAAATACATCAACGATGCTATCGCCGGTGCTGTGCCCAACCCCGTGCTCTATCAGTTCAAGGCCCGTCTTAACATCGCCGACAACAACAATCACCCCAATCAGGAGGCCATCGACGCTTACAATGAGATGATTACACTGCTCGATCAGGATCCGGCAAACAAAGACCCCAAAAACGCCGACAACAAGCTCAATCTCTATAAAGAAGCTTATCAGTTCACCTACCTCTATAACGGCAACGTCCTCAAAGACAAAGAGAAGACAGCCGAGGTAGCTGACAAACTCAAAGCCATCAACGACCTCATCAACGGCACAGCTCCCGCCGAGGCCAACTGATAAAAAACCATTACGCAGCAAGCCTGCTGTCAAAGCCTGACGACAGGGACGTTATGCGAGCCATAGCGTCCCTGTCTCGCTTATCTAAACAATATCCACACACTGCAATCATGAGCAACCAGCCCCTCGCGGAGCGCATGCGGCCGCATACTCTCGACCAATATATAGGTCAAAAACACCTTGTCGGCGAAGGCTCGATAATACGCCGGATGATTGACTCCGGGCGCGTCTCGTCATTTATACTCTGGGGCCCTCCGGGCGTCGGCAAAACAACTCTGGCACGCATCATCGCCAACACGACGAAATCATCGTTTCACACGCTTTCGGCCGTCACATCGGGCGTTAAAGACGTGCGTGAGGTCATCGACCGATGTCGCAAAGAGAGCGGCGGCATGTTTTCGGCAGGCAGACCGATATTGTTCATCGACGAAATACACCGTTTCAGCAAGTCTCAACAAGACAGCCTATTAGGCGCTGTTGAAGACGGCACAGTGACGCTTATCGGCGCCACGACGGAGAATCCGTCATTCGAAGTCATAAGGCCGCTGCTGTCGCGTGCGCAGGTCTATGTGCTCAAGCCTCTTGACGAGAACGACCTCGGCGAGCTGCTGCGTCAGACCCTCGAGCGCGATGAGGTGATAAGCCGCCGCGACGTACGTGTCGAAGAGACAGCGGCGCTGTTCCGCTACGCCGGCGGAGACGCACGCAAGCTGCTTAATATCATAGACCTGTTAGAGCAGTCGACAGCCCACGGCGAGCCCATCGTCATAAATGACCGCACGGTCACCGAGCGTCTGCAGCAGAATCCACAGGCCTATGACAAGAACGGCGAAATGCACTATGACATCATCTCGGCCTTTATAAAAAGTGTGCGGGGTAGCGACCCCGATGCCGCCGTCTACTGGCTCGCCCGCATGATTGCCGGAGGTGAAGACCCCGAGTTTATCGCACGACGCCTTGTCATCCTCGCTGCCGAAGACATCGGACTGGCCAATCCTAACGCCCTACTGTTAGCCAACGCCACATTCGATGCCATAATGAAAATCGGCATGCCCGAGGGCCGAATCCCTTTAGCCGAGTGCACCATCTATCTTGCGACTTCAGCCAAAAGCAACTCGGCTTATATGGCCATCAACAATGCCCTCGCCGAGACTTCGGCCTCTGGCGACCTGCCTGTGCCGCTTCACATACGCAACGCTCCGACATCGCTGATGAAAGAGTTGGGCTACGGCACTAACTATAAATATGCCCATGATTATCCCGGCAACTTCGTGCGCCAGCAGTTCTTGCCTGATAAGCTGCAGGGACACCGCTTCTGGCATCCCTGCGACAATCAGGCCGAAAATGTCCTTGCGCGCCGACAGTATGACCGCTGGCAGGCACCCGACGGCGACAGCGACAAATAAGAGCTTTCAGTCTATCTTGGCGACAGACTGTCCGCGACTGACGCTATAGCCTATCAGCGAGTTGACTGCCGAGCAGATAAGCGCGATACCGGTAATGAGCACGACCACCGTATTGATGTTGCGAAGATTTGTGCACAGAATCACTATACCCGCCACAATCATCAGCGCCGGTACGATATAAAGGAATACCGGCAGCAGCAATGGTTTGCTGAGCCAAGCGAGAGATACAATCTGGTATACGCCTACGGCTATAAGTGTAGCGGCGAAGACATAAACAAATATTCCGGCAAAAGCTGTAGGGAAAATACACATCATAAGGCCTATCAGCAGAGCTCCGATTGACACAATCAACGTCCCCGGCTTAGCCTTGGTCTTGTCAGACAGCGATGTGCAGAGGATGTAAACTGACGGTATGATAAACATCAGGCCGATTATTACAGCCATCCAAGACAGCAGATCTATACGGTTATGAAGCGCTATCATTATAACGCCGGCCACAAGCACTATGACTGACGTAAAAAGATTTGAATTTGTACGGTACATAAATAAAGGGTTTATACATATATAATGTAAACCGCCGTACGTCCCTATTGTTCTGTCGGGCTATGGATTTGTCAAGCGGGGAGCTTAAAGCAGATTCTTGGGCTTTGTGGCTACGAAATCTTTGAGATAAGACGGCACAGAGTAGGCGAGGTCGAGGAAATCGCGGCTAGTAAAGGCCCTCTCGGCCAGAGCTATCATGTCGACGGCGACAGGCTCTACACCATCGACAATTCTTACATTGGCCTTGTCGGCAAACAGTGGCGCGGCTTTTGCCGACCCGTCGCCGAACATAAGCACCGGGCGCCCGGATGCAATAATCTCACTATAGCTGTCACCGTCGAGTATCAGCGGCTGCGGCGTCATGAGTTCGTTGAGCCCGAAGTCATAAGCGGCTGTATAGACCTCCATGCGTCGTGCGTCAATCATCGGCACGAAAATCGTCTCCGGATCGATGTCAAGCACCGAGAACATCACGCGCGTGGCAAGCAACTCGAGGGTCGACACGCCGATCAGCGGCACATCAAGAGCATACGCAAGTCCCTTTGCCTCGCTAAGTCCGATGCGCAGACCCGTGTAACTGCCCGGGCCGAGACTGACTGCGACCGCATCAAGTTTGAGCTCTTTATCAGCCAGAAAATCAAGGCATCCCTTTATAAAGCCGCTGAGCAGCGTCGCATGATTACGTCCCGTAAAATCTTCGTGATGGTCTAAAATCATACCTTCGGCGGTCAAGGCGGTCGAGCAGACCGAAGCCGATGTCTCTATGTCGAGTATTACTGCCATGTCAAAATAAAAGTCGTTTTTAACAGCCGCAAAGTTACAATATTTTTTATTTGCTATCTTGTAAAACCGTGGAGTTTTCATAACTTTGCGTCAAGACAACCTAAACACTGCCGATTCTATATATGCTTTTATCAATGACCGGTTTCGGAAAGGCTGTGGTCGAAACCGCTGACAAAAAAATCACAGTAGAAATCAAATCTTTAAACTCCAAACAGTTAGATTTAAGCGTCAGACTTCCCGGAGCATATCGGGACAAGGAGCTTGAGTTGCGCAACATCGCCGCACGCCGCATCGAGCGCGGCAAAGCCGACATGGCGGTCTCTGTCGAGAGCCTCGGGTCTGACCTGCACGCCACACTCAACACTCCGGTTATAAAAGCCTATCACAGTCAGATTGTCGAAGCCGCCCGAGAGCTCGGCGTGGAGCCACCCGCCGACTGGTTTGCCGTAATTCTGCGTCTGCCCGACGTCTTTCGTGCCGACAACGACGAGACCGTCTGTGCCGACGAAGCCGAGGCTCTTTTCAAAGCCACAGCCGAGGCCGTCGAACGCCTTATGGAATATCGCAGCGTCGAAGGCAAGAAATTAGAAACATTCTTTATGACACGTATAGGCCGCATCGCCGAGCTGCTCAAATCAATAGACCCGTTCGAGCGCGAGCGAGTCGAGAAAATCAGACTGCGCATCGAAGACGGCCTGCGCAAACTGCCGGGCGTCGAGGTCGACAAAGGCCGTCTCGAGCAGGAGATGATATTCTACATCGAAAAATTGGATGTCAACGAGGAGAAACAGCGCCTCGCCCAGCATCTCGCCTACTTCGAGGAGACTCTTATGCTACCGACTCCGGGACAAGGCAAAAAATTAGGCTTTATCGCTCAGGAGATGGGACGCGAAATCAATACATTAGGCTCCAAGAGCAATCATGCCGACATGCAGCGCATAGTCGTCAAAATGAAAGACGAGCTCGAACAAATCAAGGAGCAGGTGCTCAACGTCATGTAAACAGTTAAAAACCTTAACCTATAACCAAATATACTACACCTATGTCTGACAACAACTCAAAAAAAGGCAAAGTCATCGTGGTTTCGGCGCCCTCGGGCTGCGGAAAATCGACGATTATCAACTCCATCCTCGATGCCGGTGAGCTGCCGCTGAGATTCTCGGTTTCGGCAACAAACCGCCGGCCGCGCCCGGGCGAAGTCGACGGTGTGCATTACCATTTTCTTACCACCGAACAGTTTCGCGACGCCATAGCCGACAAAGCTTTTGTCGAGTGGGAAGAGGTCTATCCCGGACGATTCTACGGCACACTTCGTTCTGAAATCGAGCGCATCATCGACCGTGGAGGCAACGTCCTTTTAGACATCGACGTCAAAGGCGGACTGAATGTAAAAGATCTTTACGGCGACCGCGCCATGACTGTTTTCTTTTTGCCTCCGAGCATCGACGAACTGCGCCGTCGCCTCGTATCACGAGGCACGGATGCCCCCGATGTTGTCGACGAAAGAGTAAACAAGGCCGAATATGAAATCTCGTTCGCTCCGCGCTTTGACCACCGCATCGTCAACGATGACCTTGACAGCGCGATTGAAAAAACAGCCGAACTCATATCTGGCTTTATAAAATCCTGAACAAAAATTATGGATGGCACGAAGAAAGAACTGGTAGGCGTGCTCGGCGGCTCATTCAATCCCGTCCACATGGGCCACATGATGCTTGCCTCTTATCTGACCCAATGGGGCTATGTCGATAAAGTGTGGATGATGCTTTCGCCGCTCAACCCGCTTAAAGAAGGGCGCACCATGCTGCCTGACCTCAAACGCATGGCTATGATTAATTTGGCCACGCACAACGCCACTGACATAGACTCGTGTGACATCGAACTGTCTATGCCGCGTCCGTCATACACCATCGATACGCTCGATTTACTCAGCAAACGTCATCCTACAAAAAAATTCAAACTTATTATCGGAAGCGATAACTGGCGCATATTTGACCGTTGGCGCGAGCATCAGCGCATACTTGACGAGTATGGCGTAATCGTCTATCCCCGCTCGGGTTACCCGATTGACTCGGTCTATGTCGACGGCATGGAGGTGGTTGACGCTCCGATGGTAAACATATCGAGCACATTCATACGCGACGCTATAGCACGAGGCAAGGACATGAACTTCTTTCTGCCCCCCGGCGTATTTAAATACATACGCGATAATCGTTTTTATATGCCTGACAACGGCAAAAAATAAGTTTACACACCTATGTCTCAATCAAATATCAAGCCAAACACTCTGGCCTTCATCGGCCTCAGCAATGAGTATTGCGTCGCGGTCGAAAATGCCCGCGAAAGCGAGCGCGACGACTTCGTGGCCTCGATGACCCGTCTTTTGCCGCGCATCTATATCTCGGCATCAGACCTCGACGCCGACAATCAGGCCGACTCTTATATCGACGAGGCACTTGACGAAGATTATTACGACTCGGTGCGCCGCAACATCGAGACTCTGCTGGGCGAGGACGACTCTTATCTCGAGGTATTCGAGGAAGACATGAAATACTCCGACACACCCATCGCGGCCAGCATAGCCGAGAGCCTCGCCGACATCTTCCAAGTACTCTATAATTTCCTCGAGACTGTACGCGACGCTCCCGAAGACCTTATCAACGACGCCGTGACTGTTGTCGCCGAGGACTTCCGCCACTACTGGAGCCGCACGCTCTGCAACGTGCTCCGCGCCCTCAACGCCGTCCGTTACCAACACGACTAACAACCACATCTAAATACCTACCGCCATGGCCAAGCCTCAAGCTCTCGTCCATCTCGACCGACTGATGTCGTTTATGGACAGTTCAGTAGTCAACTTCTATGCCGTCGACACCATCTGCCGCGAATTAGACCGCGCCGACTTCGTAAGACTCGATCAGGCCGACCGCTGGCAGCTTGAGCCCGGCGGCCGATATTACGTCGTCAAAAACGGCTCGGCAGTCTTCGCCTTTGTCGCCGGCAACGGTGACCCGGCGCTCGGCTACAAAATCATTTCGGCCCACAGCGACTCTCCGGGTTTCCGCATCAAGCCTCACGCCGAGATAAAAGCGCCCGGCAATGTCGTCAAACTCAACACCGAGGTCTACGGAGGCCCGATACTTTACACATGGTTTGACCGTCCGCTGTCTGTGGCCGGACGCGTAATCCTGCGCGGCTACGACCCGTTGCATCCCGAGAGCCGACTCGTGCGCTTCGACCGTCCGCTGCTCACCATACCCCATCTCGCCATACACTTCAACCGCGCCGTCAACGAGGGCAATCCGCTGTCGAAACAAAAAGACATGCTGCCGGTGCTCGCGCAGTATGTCGACGACGCATGGCGCGACAATTATCTGCTCGAGCTTGTCGCCGATGAACTCGGCGTCGGCTGTGACGAGATACTCGACTTTGACCTCTCGCTCTATGACACGACGCCGGCATGTCTTGTCGGAGCGAATGACGAGTTCCTGACATCGGGTCGTCTTGACGACCTGAGCATGGCTTTCAGCGCCATGACAGCATTGCTTGAGTCTGACGACACGGCCATGACACGCGTGATGGCCATCTTCGACAACGAGGAGACCGGCTCCGGCACAAAACAGGGCGCCGCGTCGCCAGAGCTTGACTATCTGCTGCGCCGCATCAACACTGCGCTCGGCGGCTCTGACGAAGATTACTACCGCGCCGTCGCCAACTCGTTTATGGTCTCGGCCGACAACGCCCATGCCATCCATCCCAACTATCCCGAGAAACAGGACCCGACAAACCATCCGCGTCTCGGCGGCGGCCCTGTCATCAAGATAAACGCCAACTGCAAGTATATGACCGACGCAGACTCGGCAGCGACATTCCGCACCATCTGCGAAGACGCCGGCGTGCCCTATCAGTATTTTGTCAACCACAGCGATGTCGCCGGCGGCTCGACACTCGGCAACATCCTGACATCGCAGATACCGCTGCGAGGCGTCGACATGGGAGCCGCCCTGTGGGCCATGCACTCTGTGCGCGAGACCGCCTCGCCTATCGACCACGAGTATATCATCGCCGCATTCACACAGTTCTACAACTGTTGAGCCGGCTCAGCGGCAACTGTTAATAAACGCTAAACAACGGCCGCGGTTTGTCACAGACCGCGGCCGTTGCCGTCCTATTATCAGAAACCCCGAAAAAGATGACACCCCAAGAGTTCAAATCCATCCTCATAGAGAGCCGACGCCGCATGTATGCGGTTGCTGTAGCCATCCTCGGTGACAGCGACGATGCGGCCGACGCAGTACAGGATGCTTACGTAAGACTCTGGTCGCGCCGCGACTCTTTAGACGGAGTGGCATCGCCCGAGGGCTACTGCATGGTCGTGACAAAGCACGTGTGCTTAGACCGTCTGCGGGCCTCGCGCCTGACAGAGAGGCTCGACGACCTGCCTGCGGCCGAGAGCCTCAGCGCCGAGCCTGACGACATGACCGGACGCGAGTCGGTGGACATAGCCACACGCATCATCGACTCGCTGCCCGAGCCCTACCGGCGGTTTATCCGGCTTAGCGCCATCAACAGTCTGTCAAACAGCGACATCGCCTCGCTTACAGGCTATACCGAGGGCAACGTCAGACAGATACTCTCGCGGGCACGAAAACGCATCAAGGAACTTTATCAGCAAATCGACAAATGACACATATTAACGACATAAACGAAATCCGCCGGCTTATCGCCCGATATTATGACGGCAGCTGCAGCCCCGACGAGGAGTTAGAGTTGGAAGAATACTTCTGCCTGACACCCGACAGCGAGCTGCCTGACGACCTGCGCGCCGACGCAGCGATGTTCAGAGCATTGACCATGGCCGGCAGCAGCGATGACATCGAGTTGCCCGCAGGCTTGGACGAGCGCTTGGACGCCGTCACCGCCGACGCTCCGGTCCGTCGTAAGCCGTTAATCATCAGATATCTGTCTATCGCAGCTGCAGCAGCAGCAGTAGTCATTGTCATAGGCATCAGCCTGCTGACTCTTTCACGCCCTGCCGAACAGCCCGCTGATGAGCAAATGATTGCGGCAAACGGTCCGGCCGTCGTTAAAGTTGCCCCTGACACATTGGCCGAGGCTCCTGCCGACAGCGCTTCGGTATTTGTCGAGGCCGTGAGCGGCGAGGCTGACTCATACCGCGTGGTCGATGACCCCGAAGAGGCCGCACGCATCACCTCAGAGGCGCTTAGCTTGCTCCGCGACAAAATGGCCGTGGCCAACGGCCGCATCCGTCATGCCGACAATAAAATCAACAAAATATCTACAACCCTAAACAACATTATCAAAAATGAAAAGATTTAGCCTGATACTTATTACAGCCATCATCGTCATGCTGTCTGCGTGCTCATGCTCGGCACAAGCAAAGATATTCAAAGAAGCTGCCTCGATAGAAGGCGTGACCTCGGTCTACATCTCGCCTTTCATGCTCAAAATGGCAGGCTCGATGACCGACGACCTCGGCAACGGACTCGACGATGCCGTCAAGGAAATCAAAGGCCTCGAAATAATCTCTTGCGAAAAAGCCTCATCCGTTCCGCGCGTCAAGGCAATCTGCGAGCCGATACTCGCCAAGATGGGTCTTGAAGTAGTCACCGAAGTCACCGAGGATGACGAGAAAGTGACCATCTATGCCAAAATTATCCCCGACACGACCGACGCCGAGATTATCGTAGTCGAGACCTCCGAGCCCGGCGAATACAACCTCATCTACATCAAAGGCCGCATCGATCTCACCCAAATTGACAAGTAACCGCGCCGCAAACCGCAGAATATGAAGGGACGATTTTTTATCGTCCCTTTTTATTTAGCGGCCAAAATACATGGAGGGGCGATTTGCAATCGCCAGAGGGATAACCCATTAAACGTACGGACATACCAAAGCGAAATGTAGGGACGCTCGGCTCGAGCGTCCGCCGTTGAGCGTCGGCATGTATAATACACAATCGTGGCGGCCATGGAATCTCGTCCGCGTTAGCGGCGCGACGTAAGAGGCCACGGTATATGGTGTGGCGATTTGTAATCGCCCAAAAATAACGCATTGATAATCAACGGTCGATTACAAATCGACCCTCCATAGCGCCCACGGCGCTCACCTCACACAATTCTGCATTAGACAACCGTAATGACTTACAAATACAAGCCAAAAATCGCCACCCCTTAACTTTTAAGTTAATTAATTTGTTGTATTGGAAATGAGTTATTAACTTTGTGAAGTTAATTCATAAGTTAAGTATGACACAGAAATATTCCATAGAATTAATAGAGGAACATGATGCAGTAAATTTCTATAGTGTTCGCCTTGATGAGGAAGAGCTCTCGGAACTTGAAAAGTTCTTTGAAAAATTTCCCGAGGGCTGCAATTATGACGAGGACATTGATACAATAATCGCATGGCTCGATAGAATAGGCGAAAGCGGAGCATTAGAAAGATATTTCCGTTATGAAGGAAGATACGGTGATGGAGTGAGCGCGATACCAATTGAAACAAGTAATCTGCGTCTGTATTGCATCCGCCTTTCTGACAAAATATTAATCTTTGGTAACGGAGGAATCAAAGATAAAGCAACTTGGCAGGAAAGCGAGACATTGTCTGATTATGTAGAGATGCTCGTCGATACAAGCCGCTTTATTTCATCCCGCCTGTCAAACGGCACATTATATATTGTAGATAAGGAGATTATAGGAAATCTAAATTTTACTCGCGATGAAAAGAAGTAGTATTATAGAGGCTCGGCGTGCTAAAGTTTCGCCCGAAGTCAGACGACGTGTCGACCTGTCTTTTCTTATTGTCGACAGGATTCACAACATATTGGAAGAAAAAGGCCTCAAGCAGAAGGACCTCGCAAATTTGCTCGGCAAAAATGAGTCGGAAATCAGCAAATGGATGAGAGGCACCCATAATTTTACAATCGAGACTATCTCTTCAATCGAAAGTGCTTTAGATGCACCGATTCTTCAGGTCGCCTGTTTGTGAACTCTCGCGTCGGGATGTGCAATCTATACATGTCGGCGCGTCCTGACGGTCGCTTTGGCATGTCCCGTCAGCCGTCCGACACTTTTCATGTCGTTTTTTGAAAATATTTTTGCGGGCGGGGAAATATTGTATCTGAAAATTTTGTAACTTTGCGTGCAATAAAAATCAATCATAAATACATTTATGTCTTTTATTGCAGATAGAGTAGCTATGGACGGTCTCACATTTGACGACGTCCTGCTCATACCGGCCTACTCAGAGGTTCTCCCCCGTGATGTAAAACTCCGCACCCTGTCTCTTATACACATCTCCGAGCCCACGAGACCGTACTAGATCTCG
>ENA-OYXX01000420-OYXX01000420.1-human-gut-metagenome-genome-assembly--contig:-NODE-420-length-19795-cov-7.775887_pt1 | contig 19795 bp, 23 predicted proteins | sample MGYA00243976_ERZ653434 | MGnify/ENA primary metagenome ERZ653434 (study PRJEB26926, sample SAMN06165112) | human gut metagenome | biome: ENVO:00009003; feature: ENVO:2100002; material: ENVO:00002003...
AACTAATATATAGTATATTACAAACGTATAGTAATTTTGAGAGGTTTTATTAATGTTTCATAAAATATCGATTGTGTGACATTATTTGTGACATTGTTTTTGTATCTTTGCAGAGCAATTGAATCATTAACTAATAGATAAAAACAGAAACCATGCCCAAAGCATCCCTCTCCCTCGCAAAGAAAAGCGACAGCCAAGGCGAGTGCCGCATACTCGTCAGGCTCGACATAACGCGCACCAACCGCCCTCAGTTCAAGTCTCCCGTTTCGGTAAGCCCGACCCATTTTGTTGACGGCTCGATAAAGATACCGTCCCGTGGCAGACTGAACACTTCACTTCGCGAATCGCTCCTCCGAAAGAAAAAGGAGATAGAGGCTTTCGTTGCCTCAATCTCGGCCATAGCGATGGCTCTGCCGGAAGAAGCGCAGACAAGGAAGGACATACTGGAGGTGTATGAGACGGTGAGGACGGTCAACCCGTCCGAAATCAGCCGCACCACCATCATAGCAAAGAAGAAGGAACAGGCGGAAATCAATGCGGAACTCGTCAGGGAGTTGCTGGAAGCCCACAGACCGGATGTGCTGGAGTATATAAGGAAGCGTATAAGGGGCATGGAAAACGGTGACATCAAGCGCAAGGGCAACAACTACAAGAAAGGTACGCTGCACGCATATAAGGTGTCGCAGACGGTCCTTGAGGCGTTCGCTAAGACACACCCCTTCAACTGGGAAGACATAGACGAGCAGCTCATAGACAAGTATGTGCAGTATCAGGAGGGGCTCGGCTACATGAAGAAGTCCGTAAACAAGCATCTTGCCTCACTTTCCGCCATGCTCAATGCCGCTTTCAAGGACGGCTACCGCTTCAAGACTTCCGTACTGAGCCATTTCCCGAAGTTGAACGTGACAAGGGATGACAAGGTGGAGGAAATCTATCTCACGGAAGCCGAACTGCAGGCATTGTATGAGTTCCCATTGGAGGATAAGGGCGAGGACATTGCCCGTGACATATTCCTTGTGGGCTGCTATACCAGCCAGCGTTATTCCGACTACTCACGCATCAGGAAAAGCAATGTCAGTTTCCATGACGGCATAGGCATCGTCACGCTGACGCAGCAGAAGACGGACACGGAAGTCTCCATCCCGATACTCAACGACAACCTGATAAGTATATTTGAAAAGTACGGCTATGACCTTCCTGTTATAAACAACAGTACGCTGAACAGGAAAATCAAGGATGTCATCAGGAGACTTTCGGAAAACGTGCCGAGCCTGAGAGAGGAAATACCGACAAGGCTGCGCCTTGACCAAATCAAGATGGAAGGTGAAGGACGCGTGTCCTTCAAACGCAACAGCCGTGGCGAGGTGCTGATTCCCAAGTATGACCTTGTGACCTCGCACACGGCAAGGCGAACCGGCATCACCCTGATGTACCTCAGCCGCATACTGGACACGCACGAAATGATGTCGATAAGCGGGCACAAGACAGAAAGCGTATTCCATGACTACATCAAGCTCAGCGGTATAGAACTTGCCACCGGCATAGCGAAGAAGGTAGCCAAGGCAAAAAGCGAGGCGGAGGTGAAGTCCATGCTGCTTAAACAGTTCGAGAGCATGTCGTCGGAACAGCTTGCACGGCTTCTTGAACTGGCGAACCGGCAATCACCCCATTTGTAAAATACAGTCAGGACAAAAATAGAGGACAGCATTATGAAAGAAACAATAGAAGACATAAGCGCAGACATCGAACTCCAATACGGCAAGAGGAACATGGACGGCAACATCGCCTATGTTCTCCGTCTGCTTGAAGCAAGAATGAAGGACGGCGTGCTGGATGACAATATCCCCGTTCCTTCTCAGGAAGCTGCGGCAAAGACCATTCTCCTGCTGTTGGACAGGCCGGAACTACCATGGGAAACCATCTGCCGCGAGAACCGTATCAAGAATGTGATGGAATACCTTTTTATCCGCGCCCACAACCACTATGACGAGGTGCATGATTTTGTCAGCGGATTGCTGCGGAGCTATGTCAAGGGCATTTCTCCCCAAATAGTCCTCACGTTCATGAATGTTTGGAGATATACCGTGTGCCAAAACAGGCCGACACGCTTTTCTGACGAAATCCTCTATCCTGAATATGCGGACAGGATTCTTGACACCCTCCGTTTCCTGTTGGACGGAGAAGTCGGCAGGGGTGCCGCACTTGTCATGGTGTGCGCAAGGGATGAGGGGCTTGTGCGGAATATCGCCCATGCCATAGTGAGTACAGAGTTCAGACATATCTCAAAGACCGCCTACAACAATTACCTCCATGAACGCTTTACCGACAAGGAGAAGAACCGTACTATCGGAACACTCCGCACGAAAATCGGCTACACAAAGGATGGTGACGGACGGATAACATTCACAGACCGGCAACTATCCCGAAAAGGGCTGTTCTTCAGATTATGGAGAGGCATCAAGTCATTCACTTTGTAAACTGCCCGAACACAATTTCCACCATAATATCAGACCTGCTCCCAAAATCACACGAAGGCAGGTCTTGCCTTTATCTGCGCCATTATATTTTCTCTTTTCACAGGCACTGCTTCATATCCTTTTCTCGCAATAATGCCTTGTCTTACTGTTAATTCCTTTAACGGAAATGCCTCCAGGTTGTCGGCAGGCAAAGACAATCCAAAATATTTCAGAAACGTATCATCCTGTTGTAATTTTGCACCTGCGAATCCGTCTCAGGCCTCACTGGTACGGTGAAGCCCGGACAGGTGCGAGGCAAATGTCTTGCCGTGAGGATCGCCAACAAGCCTGTCTCCGATAATGATGAAATACAAGAATGAACTGAGCGGCATCCAGCCCGACACTGTTGTCATCACTTCCGTGGAGGTACTCAAGTCCGCTTTCAGGCAATGGGTGGCAGAGCAGATGGAAGAACGGACTGCGAAAGAAAAAGAAGTCATGCTGGATGAAGCTTCCGTATTGAAACGTCTCGGCAAGAGCCGCGCCACGCTGTGGAGATGGAACACTTCCGGCTATCTGCCGTGCTGCAAGGTCGGGGGCAAGAACTGCTACAGGCAATCCGATATAGAACGGATTGAAAAAGGCATGAATATGTAGTGCTTCCATACGTGTAAAATCGCTGATGACAAAAAGGCTTGAAACTGTTAATTCGGTGCATTCCGAGTTTGACGGGTCTCCAACTCAGAATTATTTTAGCCCGAAAAGTGACCTAAAACAATAAACAATATCATCGGCAGGTCACTTTTCGGCTCATTTTTATTGTTTCAATGAGAAAAAATGACTACCTTTGCACACAAAATTATAAAGTATGAAACCAGTTTTAATAGCCAGACAACGGGAATGTGAACAATTGGCGGAAAGTCTGAAAACCAGCCGTTCCGAATTTGTCATTGTATGTGGACGAAGAAGAATCGGGAAGACATTTCTCGTAGACCAGTTTTTCAACAATGAATATGATTTTACATTTGTAGGTGTACACAAGGCAAAGACCGTTGTCCAGCTACGTAATTTTGCCAAGGCAATCAGGCAATATTCCGGGAAAAGGCCGACACGTTTTTCAGATTGGTATGATGCTTTTGATGCGTTGGAAGAATATCTTGAAACTTTGCCGGCAGAACGGAAAAAGGTCATATTCATAGACGAAATGCCTTGGATTGACACGAGCAGGTCAACTTTTGTGGAGGCGCTGGAGAACTTCTGGAACGGTTGGGCGAACCGCCGCTATGATATTGTGCTGATTGCATCCGGATCAGCCACATCATGGATGGCAGACAACCTGATAGAAAACCAGGGAGGACTTCACAACCGCATCACACGGCGTATATATCTTGAACCGTTTACACTCGGAGAGGCAGAAGAGTATTTCAAGAGTCAGGACTTTTACTGGACAAGGTATGACATCTTGCAATGTTATATGCTGACAGGCGGAGTGCCTTATTATCTGAACCTGCTTAACCCGAAACTCAGCGTCGCCCAGAATATAGATGCGTTGTGCTTTGACGAGAACGGGCCGATGCGCAAAGAGTTCAACGAACTGTACCCGGCTCTGTTCTACCATGCTGAAAACTATATTAATATTGTGACATTGCTATATCAGCATAAATCCGGAATGACACGAAAAGAGATAGCCCGGAACACCAAAATAAACGGCACAGTCCTGAACACTGTTCTGGAGAATCTTGAGCAATGTGACTTTATCGGCAAAATGGAAATTTTCGGGCGGGAAAGCAATATGGTTTACCGTCTCGTGGATTTTTACACTCTGTTCTATTTCAAGTTTATTGCCGATAAGCACAAACTTGATGAACAATGGTGGAGTCATCATCTTGACGATGTAGGCATCCGTTCATGGCAGGGTTTGTGTTTCGAGTTGATTTGCATGAGACATCACAGGCAGATAAAAAAGGCATTGGGAATTTCCGGCATGGCTACATCCGTTTCCACTTGGCGGTGTTCTCCCGATGAAAAGGAAAACCTTCCCGGAGCACAAATAGATATGATAATCGAAAGAGCTGACAGGTTGATACATCTTTGTGAAATGAAGTTCTCACAAAAGGCGTATAACATTTCGGCGGATTATGAAAAGAAATTGCGTGACCGCATGTGGCTTTTTGACTTGAGGACAAAGAACAGGAAACCTCTTGTTCATACTTTTGTGACAACCTTCGGATTAGGCGAAGGTAAACACCACAGCATCGTCCACAGTGAGGTGACGATGGATGACCTTTTCAATTCCTGACGGCTATGAAAATACAACTGGCAATACAACGGCTACATGAAGCAAACGAATAACCCGTTTTTATAAAACGCATATTATGAAACGAATATCCGATAATTTCCTTACGATGCTTTTGCCGCTTACAGTAGTAGCCGCAACCGCATTCAGTCTGGTTGCCGCCGTCGCTTTCCGCATGGGAGCGACCACGGCAGGTTTTGTTTTTTCTGCTTTGTCGATAGTCGGATGGATTGGACTTGTTGCCGAGTTCTTCCTCTTGTATGACATCATCATAGACAAATGGTTTTCTAAAGACCGCTCCGTCCTGACCGCCTCATGGTTCGTGCTTTCACTGTTGCTTGCCTTCGTGTTCACACCGGATAAGCGCATGGATTGGAGCACGTGCATCGTCATGGTCTCACTCTTTGCCGTGGTTTTCCTTTTGCCCTGTACCATCGGTATGGCTTACGGCAGACAGATAAAATCATGGATGCTGCAACGGTGGAACAGCCTTGTTCCAAAGAAGCGGCAGCACACGGACGAACCGATTGAAAAGCAAATCGAAGCCGTGCTTTCAGCGTCCACGCCACCTGCCACGATGAAGCAGGAGGATGAAATCAGGCATTATGACAGCCTTGTCTCAAAGGTGCAGCCGGAACAGATAAGGAGACTGCCCGAATCATTGCAGACCAACGATGCGCTGTTTTTGTTGGTATTGTTCCGTGAGGACGGTTATCTTGACACGGACTTCCGGCCGCTGATGAAAAAGGAGGATGACGAAATCAATCAGACACTCTACGCCTATATCGCCAGCGCCCTTTGCGCCGCCCTCAAAATCAGGAAAGGCAAATGGGTCATCTTCGAGAAGTTCTGGCCGCTCAACAACGGCGCACAGCTGGCAAGCAACTTCAAGACCGCCTACAGGGACAACCCGTCCGAACACCAGCGGCATATCGCCAAACTGCTGCGCAAGGCGACCCGCTTTCGTCCGAAGCTCGACACCTACGACCTCGAAGAGTTCAAGAAGGTCTGACCTGCATCATCCGTACAATTATCTTCCTTGTTCCCGTCACCGTAACCCGATGGCGGGATTTTTTATGTCCGTCCGCGAACAGGCCTGTTTCTTTCCGCACTTATAAATTACCATGTACGGATTATCCGGGATTATGGAGGGTTTATAGTTCCCTTATGCTTCTTTTCTGCTCCGTTTATAGTTGCATTTATAATCAGCAAAGTTCTCTGTTTGTGTTATTTATAGTAATTGCTTCGAGAAAATTCCGCCATACCTTTGCACTGTCGCCACGACAAAGGTGAAGCAGATTATTCACTAAAATATACGCACATGACAGAGCAAAGAAAACTTTTAAGTACCAGGGAGGCGGCCGAGTATTGCGGCTTCAAGCTCTCCTATTTCCGCAAGCTGATGATGCGCCGGGCTATCCCGATGTACAAGCCAACAGGCAAATTGTGCTTCTTCAAGAAGGAGGATCTGGACGCTTTCCTCACGGGTGTCCGTATCTCCTCACAGGAAGAAATCGCGGAGGAAGCCAACCGCTACATCGCAGGACGGAAGTAAACAACCTTTTTATTCACATCAAAAAACAAACGTAGTATGGAACAGAACAGGAACATGGAACAGGGCGGCACAGCCGCAGCCGTTCCGGCAGAGAAGAAGAACGAGAACCGTAAACGTGAAGTAAGCGGCAAGGACGCACAAATCATCCGCGCGTTCTTGGAGAGCGTAGGCATCTACGAGGCAGACGCCTTGCGCGTGAGCATCGCCATCGCCGACGGCAAGGTGACGGCAGAAAACATTTCCGGGGATGACCGTCTTGCGCTCAACCGCTATCTCAACAGCAGTACGGACAACAACCGCCTGACGGCAGACAACGTACAGGGACATCGGCTGAACCGTGCATTCGGATTATTGGAACGTGCATCGGACTTTTGTGACAAGCAGCAGCTGGTGACGGTGAACAGGGCATTGCTTTCCATTGCGGTAAATGCAGAGGACATCAACCGTGCCGTATCAAACCTTGACAAGCGTCCGGCATCCGTACAACCGTCACAAGGGAACACGGTCGGCAGCGGGACAAACAAATGACCGTGCATAAGATATGGAGAACCGGATTACCAATGTTCACGCGACCTCTTTTTCTTCCCTCATTTCGGGTTGATACACAATTGAAGGACTAATGTTGATTATCGGGAAATCCATATTCCCCTTTATGTACCATCCAAAAGATGAAGCCGTGCAGGGTACAACAAAAAGACAAATTGGTATTTCCATACCGGTTCCTGCACGGTTCCATCCCTTTCAAAAAATAGAAATATCACCTTTATAAAGACAAAGTTTTATGGACAAGGAAACATACAGATTCATGTACCCGGCAGGTATCGCATCGCTGTCATTAGTTTTTTCTCATAAGGCATTGCAATGGCTGTGCGGGACAACGAGGGATGATAATGGCAGGGAAACAGGTAACTTCATATTGTTTGGCGACCTGCTGGCGAGAATGGCACTTACAACCGGAGAGGGCAAGGGCTTCCGCAGACCGCTCACGCTTTCCGCAGGTCAGGCGCAGTATTCCGAGGAACAGCTTTCCACACAATGGAACATGGGCAGGAAGCGCATACGCAACCTGCTGAACGCACTAACGTGCATGGGGCTTATCGACACCCACCGTTCAAAGGTGGCATCCGTGATGACCTTTCCGTGCGTCCGTGGATGGAGAACAGCGGATGGAGATTGTATAACCAATCCATTTACCCATGAACAGAGGGAAGAATAAGAGCCGAATGATAGCCGGGAAAACAGCCGAGCCGACAATGACAGGGCAAACAACGCCCTTACTGTTGTTCCACAGTCCGGCAATAAGCGGCATCCGTTACGTGCAGGAAGTGGCAGACGAACGGGAGGAGTGGCATGGAGTGATAGCGTTGAGTTGCGAGATATGCCGAGGTATTACCGCCTTCGGACGGTATTACCACGACGCACTCGCAACGGTTTGGCTAACCGTTGTCCCAGCCGCTCGCAGGCTCGCACCTTCCCCTTTTTAGATACCGTTTCATTACAATTTCAAGGACACCAGTTATATGAAACAAGAAGATACTTCCAATCAGGAATCCGGGCAGGAAAAGCCCGTTATAAGGCGTAACAAGGTGGTGGTCACCAAGGTCACGGAACAGGAGCTTTCTCAGATTAAAGACACCGCCGGGTGGTGCGGCATGACACGCAGCGACTTCATAAGGGCAAGGGCACTCAACTACCGACCGAGACAACGGCTTTCCGTTACAGAGGTGGACGGTCTGCGGCAGCTTGCGGCTTGCAGGACGGACATGGTGAACTTCGCCAACGCCCTGCACGGGTTGAATGATGACGAGAAGGTGCGCCTTTTCCACCATCAGCCCACCATGCTCGAATGGTACGAGAAAGTAGCGCGGGTGACAGACCATGTCACCGACTTCCTGCAGTCCGCACAGAAGGCGAACAGCTATCCGGCAGGGACAACGGACGGAGAAACAGAGGAGGATGCTGTATGATAGCCAAGGCAAAATCCATTAGCCACGGCATCAGGGCGATGCTGTACGTGTCGGGGGAATCAAGGAACAAGAAGCATCCCGAAAAGATAACGCGCATCTGTGACAACTTCATGCCGCAGGGCATGGACGCTTCGGGCATCTGGACGGAAATGAAGTTCGCCACCATGGACCGCCCGGACATCAAGAACAACGTCATCCGCTTGGAGATAAGTCCGGCAATGGAACATACCGAAGATTTTACGGTCAAGGATTGGCAACAACTATGGAACGACTTCGCGGCGGCTTTCGACAATCAGGAAATCCTGAATGAGGACGGCGAGGTCATTTCCGTGCCGACCAACATATCGGGCAGCAAGTCCAGCGTGTGGCTGCATAGGGAATCCGACAGCGGCATACCTCACCTCCATGCCGTCGTTTGCCGGATAGACGAAAACGGGAACATCAACAACGACCACGCCATCCACATCCGCGCACATCGGGCGGCGGAACAGGTTGCCCTGCAAAGGGGATGGATAACTGCCAAACACATACATGAAAGCCGTATTCCGCAAGTCAGTGAGAACTGCATGGAGGCTTTGTGTGAACTGGACGAATGGTCTTGGGAGGGCTACGCGGAGAAACTTGCCGCCAAAGGCTACGAGCTGTATCTGCGCAAGGACAATGAAGGTATAATACGCGGCTATGTACTTCACAAGGGCAGTTCAAGGTTCAAGGGCTCGGAACTTGGAAAGGGACGCAACCTGACCGTATCCCGTATCAGACAGACTTGGGAGAAACTGCATCCCGGACAGACCAAACAGAAAAGTCCGACACCGAAACAGCCTGTTATAACGGCATCGAAGCCGTCTGTTCACACCGAAGCCGGACAGAATCCACAGACTAACGCCGGGCAGAACAATCCGGTTTACGAGGACTACACCGCATGGCAACCCGACCGCCTGCGCACGGAGTTCGGGCATGACGGAAAGAACTACGGCCGCTATATCCCCGAAAAGGTGCTTGACTGTCTGAACGACGAGTTCGACTACCGGGAAGTGGTCAACTGGCAGGCTTTGCAAAATCTGGCGATGGCCTTTTTTACGCTTGTCGCTTCTCCTTACGGGGAGGTTTCCGGCGGCGGTGGAGGCGACTCTCAGTCCGACCTCAAATGGGGGCGCGACCCGGAGGAGGACGAGATTGAGTTCATGCGCCGTTGTGCGCGGGAGGCTTCGCACAAGCTCGGCACACAGAAGAAATCAGGAATGAAACGTAAATGACAAACTCATAAACACCAAAGACAATGAAACAACCCGATACGTCAGCTCTACGGGAGCGGCTTGCCAATTATACACCCGGAAAGGAACTGGAAGAGGACAGGCAGGAGCTTGAAGGACTGCTTCAGGAAGTGGACCGCCAAATCCTTGCATTGCGCAATTTGCTCAAGGAAATCAATGAACTCAAGGAAGAACTGCACGGCATACACGGAAGCCTGATGCACACGGCCAAACGGGAACGGGCGGCCTTCAATGCCCTGCTTGCGGCAAAGGACAGTGCGGACAACATCGTGAATGGTATCTGCAACGCCATTGTAAAAGCGGAACGGCATACAGTCATCCAAGCCACAGTCGGCACGGACGAACTGGAAAAGGTAAACCAATGTTCCGCAGCTCACATCAAGGCGGAGGAAGAACTTCTGGAAAGGCATAGAAACAAGTTAGCCAGACACCTCCGCGATAACGAAGGTGTCTGGCTTTCCGACCGCTGGATGAACATCTTACTTGTTGTTCATGCCATTTGTGTGTTTGCGGCAATCCTGTGGGTTTATTGCAGGAGGCTATAGTTGAAACAATATATCAATAGTGTCAGTCGCTTATTGAATCCTTTCGCCTTTGCCATTCAATATCACACCGTCTTCATCATTGTCCTTGCAGAGGTATGTATCATAACCGATAGCCTTTATTTCGCTGTATGAAGGTGGTGTGATGACCTTTCCGTCTGCTGTCATCAAACCGTACCATCCGCTCTCGGCCTCATAGCGTCTGCATTTTGCCATCTTCTCCACGGGCAGCGGCTCAGCATCTTCCGTCTCGCTTGTCAATGTACCGTCCTCGTTATAGTTCTTGGAAGTAGTATAGTGCAGCTCGTCAGACTCGTATGTCAAACGACTTACATCATTGATATAGAAATCATTGATTAACTCTCCGTTTAGGTTGTATCGTTGCATGATGTGACTGCTTAGAGTAACGCAGATATATTCGTCACATACCCAGACACGGCCTTTGGTAAATGGAATAACTGTGTTTAAGGTGCTGTCCAACACGCTCTTGCCTATACCATTATCTATAACCCAATATTTCCCGGAAGGATAAATAGAGAAGTATTCCGGTTTCAGAACCCATTTTCCCCGCTTGTCAATCATGCCGAAGCGGTCACGTCTGTCATTGTGGATAATACAGCGGTCATTGTGGAACACATATCCGTCCATGCCCGCCATGTATGGAATCTTGGGGTCTATCACGACTTTGCCCGAAGCATCTATGAACTTAATCCAACCGTCATCATCCACAGATGCCAATCCGTCAGAGAATATCCAGGCATGATCATACTGAGGCTCAATGACAGACTTACCCGTGAACATATTGAAATAGCCCCGCTTCTTGCCGTCACTGTAGCATATCAGTGAGTCCATGCCCAAGGGTTTGGCTATCCACTTGATATCTGTAATGGTCTTTTTTCCATCTGAAGTCTTCAGATAGCCTCCTTCATCATAGTAAGTATAGTATGTTACGGAGCGTGATATGTACTGTGTATTGTAATATGAGTCATCAGAACGCCAGTCCAGCGACAACCGACAGCAGGCGGTTCTGCAAAAATCCCATCCTGCGGCTATGGCAAGCAACAGCATCAGAAACGCGAAACAACTGCCTACCGCACGACGGAGGAACCTGCCATACTTGGAGTCATCTCTCATACCCAATATCACCGTAAACCAGTTGGCTATGCCGGTAAGAAGAGCGGTCAACCCGTGCCAGAACAGAATGAAAGCTCTTTTCATTGATATTATCTTTGTTTTCATTTTCCTTCCTCCTCATCAAAAGCTTCATCTGCCATACTGGTATATAGGTTATGCCGCTCCTCTGCCGACATGGAATCCACGCATCCTTTGGGACCCATCCTGAATGATGCAAGACGCGAGAAGAAGTTCATGCGTGTACAAGTGTCTTTCTCCATCGAGGCACGTGTGCCTTCATCATTATATGCAAAGTTGCGTGAGTTGCGGATTGACAGCTTCATTGCCACCTCCACGGAGTCTTGGTTAGCCCCCGTATAGGTAAAGGTCCATCCTTCGCCACGCAGACGCTCCACAAGTTCCTTGATAGTCTTGCCGTTGTACTCGTGCGAGGCATTTTCCATGCCGTCGGTGATGATGGTCACAACCACTACGCTGTCCTCAATCTCCTTGACATGCTTGCGCATAGTGGTGAGCGTGATGCCCATAGCGTCATACAGCGGTGTGCAGCAGCATGGCTGATAGTCTTCCATCTTCAACGGACGGGCATCAGCCACAGGTGTTTTGTCAAACACGTGCTTGGTCTCACAGCTGCAGAATGTCACCAGCGACACATAATGCTCTTGCGTATCAGCGAATTTCTCCTGTGCTTTCTTGATACCTGCCAAAGTTTCGTTGAAACCTTCCACTGCGGCCCTACGGATACACTCCATCGAACCGCTGCGGTCGAGGATAATCACATTGAAGACCTGTGTCTTCTTCATCTCTTTTTTGTCTTTTACTTTTTCCATAATCTCATTTTTTATATTCTAGTTTAACATCTATGATGACTGCTATACTTTTGTAACAGTAACCACATATGAACTATTCAATCTTGTCATGGCTTTTCTTCGGATAGCAAACCAGTCTTAAACCTGTCGATCCCATTTTTATGTTCGCGTGATAAACATCATGCGCATCTATCTTGCAGTTTTTCTTTTCTGTCTCAAAACTGCTGCCCATAACAAAGAACAATGGATCGGAACCGCTGATGGTCCATTCGGAAACATTGCCGACCATATCATAAACACCAAGTGCATTGGGGTGCTTTTGCTTGATAGGATGAATCGTGTTATCAGAGTTTTCTTTGTACCAACTCGTGCTATCGTCATAATATGACGTATTCGCATTCCTGCCGCCAAGATGAGCAACATATAACCACTCCGGATAGGATTGGATGTAGAATTTGATTCCTGAAACAGAGTCCAGTTTATGAACAAATTCAAGGCATTCCACCAAGTCTATGCCCTCAACAGGACAAAGGATGCTATCTTTATGAATAGAAGGATTATTACCCATTATTGACATCCACAGTTCCTGGGTCACTTCTGTCTCGCCAATATAGAAGTCTTTCAGTTCTATGGTTTCCCTAAGACCCTTACAGTTTATCTTACCACCCTTAACACCAATCATCTTTATCTCAATGCCATTCACTGTAAATGTGGTATCAGCAGGATTTTCTCTACTGTCATCTGGGTAAATCGTCGTCTCCTCAAATGGCGGATTAAACTTCTCATACAGGTAGTTTTTAAGGAGAAGTCCGCCAATGGTGCATCCTACAAGTAGGATAATTGTGGCAATAATCCATACCGTAATTTTGATTTTTCGTTTCATATTACCATCGTGTTTTCAAGTTCTTTCTTGCTTCTTTTTCCATCATGTTCAATTCGTTAAAATCCTTAATGGTACGAAATTTGACCAGTGGGTTTCCATTTCTGTCAACATAACCGTAAATGGTTATTTCTTCGTCATCAGTCATCCCGAATCCATCTTCGTCCATATAGTAACGACCATCAGGATTGATTTGCCAAGATACTTCTGCCACACCGTTTTTAAAGCTTCTCACAAAAGTTGGGAATACCGCATTCAGACTCTTTGCCTTCTCTATTACATCTTGTGCCAATCCCTCCAATGATTTCCAATCAATATCATTAGGGCAAACTGTCTGAAGCGTTGTCCAACTATCCATAAACTCAACGGCAGCCTTGTTTTTCCCATCAACCAAATAACGTGGTTTCCAATACTCGCCTATTACCTGATTAATGACATACATATCCTCATCAAGACTCTGCTTTTCGTATGGGTATTGAGTATATGTATCTACACAGAGCGTCTTGTACAAAATATGAGCAGTTGTTTCTTCGACTTGTTTGCCTTTTCCAAGTGGGGTGAAATTCTTCATAACCGTACATTTTATATTGAGTGAACAATTGTAAAGTTTTGAGGTGAGAACAGAATGCCCTCACCTCTTTCCTCCAACAAATAGACTTGTTATTTGTGACAGCTCTTTTTGTGTCCGCAGTGTTTGCAATATGATTGCTGCCAAACCTCTCCATTGGTGATGGGAGAGAACCCGGTGCAGCTGCAACCGACAGAGCCCGTGCAATGCTTTCCCTGTACTGTCACATGAGTGACGAGAGCATCGTGGTTGTGGGCACAACAGGTTTCCTTGTGGGAATTTGCCAAGACCGTTACAGAAGTAGCCATTGCTATCATAACTGTAAAAGCAAAGAACATCTTTTTCATTGTCATATACCCTGATACGTGTCGGGCGCAACTTCAAAATTTGTTATATCCGTTTATGATTAGTTATGATGAGAAGTAATCCCAGGCTTACTCATTTTTGACGGTTTTTGTCACATAGCCTTTGCCATGGCACCAACTGCATCTGCTTTTTACTTGTCGAGTTTCACCATTACCCATATATACAGAACGGTAGTTATATCCGCCATCGCAATGTTCGCAAGTCACATTTTCCTTATGATAACCATTAACGGTTTCTGGAGTGACATAAACGCCATCATAGGTTACAACTCCTGGCATCGGAGTGCAAGGGGTGGTCTGCATCCATTGGGTGGCGGCTGCGGCTTGCTGCCGATAATAGTTGAGAATTTGCTGTTGCATCATGGCATTTTGCATACTCATTGCGTTTATCCCTTGCTGCATCTGCCAACACCACGAAGGACTTCCGGGACCATAGTTAAGCAGATAGTCGCTTTGTGCACTTGCAGAAGAAAAACCTATGATTACCATAGAACAAGCAATGAAGAATTTTGATATAGTTTTCATTATCATATACCCTGATACGTGCCGGGCGCAACTTCTAATTGTTATTATTTTTCCTTTGTCTGTTTATGAATAACATATAGGGCATGTAACCCTTCCGGAACATTATTTTATCAAAATTTTCTTGCTTTGACTGCCAATTCTGACAATATACAATCCCTTGGCCAGGTTTTCTACACTATTCGTTTTACCAGAGAAGACAATCATACCATTATCACTATATACCGTGATGTCCACTATGTCCTCCAGTGTGATTGTTCCATTGGCGATGTGGACGTTTGGCATTCCAACTACGGTATTTGATATTTCTGTTATGTCCTCCACGGTTGCTGTCAGTCTGTAATACAATGCCTCCAACTGCCCGTTCTTCCACTTCTCTTCATTCTCGTTCCAAGAGAAGGCAGCTACATAAAAGTCTCCCAATATTATAGAACCGTCTTCATTCATTTTCAGTGTCCATGAATCTGCCCAGTCATCTGTAGCCTCTTCGAATACGTATAAAGTGTACAGTGGGCTGTCGTTATTCGTGTATTTCAGTATGTTGTAGTAAGATATGTCAATATCGGCTGTTCCGTTACCGTTGTCATTCAGTTTGAATCCTCCATCGTTGTATCTGGTCAAGTCTTCACCAAACATGGATGTAATGTAGTAAGTACCGCCTTTCTCTTCTATGGTCATCTCAAAGTTATCTCGATATTCCTTTGTAGGATTGTTCTCCACATGATTTGATGATACCCGATAATGCCCAGACCAGACAGTTGGCATTCCGATGTATTTATTTTCAACGGTTATGATGCAGACTGCAGCAAGATTATTTGAGGTCGTGGCAATGATATTGGCTGTACCCCCTCCCTTTGCTGTCACAAGACCACTGGCATTGACTGTGGCGACAGCAGCGTTGTCGCTCATCCATGTCACCGTTTTATCTGCTGCATCAGAAGGTGATACAGTTGCCGTCAACTGCAAGGTCTCATCTTCTGTGAGTGACGCCTTTGTCTTGTTGAGAGTGATTGATGTCGGTTTCACGGCCTCTTTTACTGAAATGGAACAGGTAGCCTTTTTCCCGCTGCCATCATTTGCCCTACAGGTGATAGTGGCAGTGCCCGCAGATTTTGCAGTGACAAGGCCGCTGGATGATACGGTGATCACTGATGTGTCATCAGAAGCCCAGCTTACACTTCTATTGGTCGCAGAAGTTGGATAAACGCTTGCGCTGAGTTGGGAAGTTTCGCCCACACCCAAAGAGAGTGATGACTTATTCAATGTAATGCTTGACACATATACAGTTGCGGTCTCTACAGATACCCTACAAGTGGCATATTTGCCACTGCCGTCGGCAGCACGGCAAGTAACGGTAGCCGTTCCGGATGATTTTGCTGATACAAGTCCGTAACTGCTGACCGAAGCCACAGAGGTATTGCTACTCGACCAGTTTACATTCTTGTTTGTTGCATTTGCCGGATATATAGAGGCTGACAGTTGGTAGGTGTTTCCTTCTTTCAAACTGATTGACGATTGGTTGAGTGTTACACTCGTCACACTGACACTTGTCGATTTCACAGTTATAGTATAGTAGAAGTCCATGGTGCGATAAAAACCGTCAATAAAATAGCTACATTTGAAATACACCTTGCAGGAAGATGTCGCTTTAACACCTTTGACAGTAGCATTGTAGCGTGTGGAACTTGTCACGGTGGCATACGAGTTGTTCTCTGAATACCATTGATAAGTGACACCAGTTGATTTTCGGAGGGTGCGTTCATAGGCATCAGCCAGTTTGATTGTTACTGTACTTCCTTCATAAACTGAAGCTTCGCCTGCTTTTGCTGAAGCATTCGCATTTTGAGCAGAGCCAAGTGCGAAAAGCACCATCATAATAATGACCTGCAAATGTGTGTAAATTGTTCTCATCGTTGTTGTATTTGATGATTTGTTTTTATCTGTTTGTTATTATTTTGCTCTCTTCAGCGCATACTCTGCCTTTCTCATGTAGTCCTGGGCACGTTCTCGTGCGCTTTTCGCTTTTCGAGCATAGCTCTCTGCCTTATCTGTGGCATTCTTCGCCCGTTGTTGATAAGTCTTCACGCTATCGTAGTTCTTCCGCTTCGAACAGTATTCTGCCTCTCTGAGATAGCCTTGCGCTTGTCGATTGTAGTAATCAACCTCTCGCTCATACCCTAATGCCTGCTTCGTGTAGTATTCCGCCTCATGCTGATACGATTGAGCTTGCTTGATATAGTAGTCATTCTGCGCCATGAGAGGCAGAAAGCCAAGCGATATAATTATAATTGAGATTAACTTTTTCATATCATTTTCAGTTTGTCGAGTAAATATGTCGACGCAAAATCCAAGGCATCAATAATATGCGGAACGATTGCCTCTGCCGATTCATCTGATGTCGTCTTGTGGTCATAATCCAATGAAACACTGCCACAGTCAAGTTTGACTGCTTTGATAAATTTCACGTTACTGTTTGTCTCATTGATAGCTTCCGATAATAATTCAGTGTTATACTCGTTTGCCTTTACTAAATGAGGGACACAGAAACGTATCATACCCTCACTTCTCCCAGTCATATAAAAGAAATGCCTGTCGTGGTAGATAAAGTGCCACCCCATTGAAGGCAGCAGTTCTACATATCCACACTTCTTTCTAATTTCATTCACTATTTCTTTTTGTCTCATATTCAATTATGTTTGTTATACTCTTTATGGTATATGAGCGAGATTTGTAACCATATCTATCATAAAAAAACTGCACCGAATCAAACTTGTTGACCGGTGCAGCTTGTGAAATACAGGAAGTGACTATCGTCTTCTTTCTGATGTTTTTTACCGTTTAATAATACAATATGTCACATCCGTTTTTGTCGTATGACGGCTATTACTACATTCAAAATAATAATATAGATACGTTCCTCCACTGAAGCCTGCGTGAGATTTATCGAATGTCGTTTTTGTCTTCGTACCGCCGCCATACTGACGCATGACCTCATGTTCTGTCATGTCGCTTGCCTTAGGGGAGCTCGATGGTTTGGAAGCATATCTGCGCCAATGCACTTTGCAGGACATATTCTCATTTACATCCCCTCCATTAGTGAACCGCACACGAAATGATACACCATCGTAATCGGTTGTGGTTAAATACTTGTCAAGTTCTGGCGCAGAGAGATTCGATGTGGCAGGTACTTCTGGCTCATTGTAAAAAGAATCTTCATCTTTGTCGCAACTTGTTGTTGCAAGCAAGCCAATAGCTATAAATAGCAAGTTACATAAACGTCTAACTTTCATGTTCTATCAACTATTACTTGATTACATACCAATTACCACAATATCCGAAACGGTTTTTGCCTTGAATACAAATCCACGTGTTGTTAAAGTCAATGTAGCGTTTGCCATGATGCAGGTAAACTGCATATACACCTTTGGGATGACCGTTTTCTGTATAAATGGAAACAGAATAGCTCGTTTTGGTGTAAGTGCCATCATTGGGAGCAGAAGACATATACACATTGGTAGAAACAGCAAATGTATTTGCCTTGATGTCAGTGACGGCGAAAGAAGCCATGAGTGCAAATGCCATAAAGATTTTCTTAATCATTGTACAATTCCCTAATCCGTGTCGGGCGCAACTTCTAATTGTTATTATTGTTCCTTTGATTGTTTATGAGAAAATCTCTCGGTAAGTAACCACTCAAAATAAAAAAATCAATCCAACATCACAAATGCAGCCCAAAGGAAAGGCTCTGGATATTGATCTCGTATGATTGACTTCGCCTGCTCAAATGCTTTGCGCTTGTTCCACTGACATTTCTGGGAGGTAAGTTGTTCATAAAATGTTATCATAAACTCCGTTGCTACCTTATCACTGACATTCCATAGAGCCATCACCATAGTGCCTACACCAGCCTTTTTGAAAGCACGCTGCAAGCCGTAAAGTCCTTCCGATGTTACTTTGCCCTGACCGGACTGACAGGCGGACAACACAACCATCTCCGTACCGCTTAAATCGAGGCGGGCGATGTTATTGGCCGTAAGAATACCTCCCAATACACCATTAGGCAACTTCTTGCCTCTCCATGCTGCATTGCCACCCGATAGGACAATACCAGACAGCATCATAGCATCCGAATAGCCTTTCAGGTAGTCCACCGTTTCTGCACGCTCAGGCGTATAGTAGAATCCGTGGGTGGCTATCTGAAGTACCTGCGGAGCCTTGCAGTGCATACTGAGAAAAGATTCTTCTGTTCCCTCCATGCCTATACGAGGTGTTACCTTCCATTTGTTGGCTTTGAGTAGAGATTCAATCTGTAGAATCTCTTGCTTTGAACCAGACAACTCGCGGAAGACGGAGTCACCACGAAGCATATCACCACGCATTACCAATAAATCTGGTAATTCATATTTCTTAGCTTCTTCAATCATAGCAGTCGGCTGCAAATCATACTGTAAACCACCGTACAATACAGCTGACCGAGGATTGGCTGATAAAGTGGAACATTGTGCCTTTACCAGTTCTCTTGCAGAAGACAACCTTACGAAATTGTAATGACTGCCCAAAAGAGTGCCATCAGCAAGAGGCAACGATTCCAAAGATACTTGGAAGAGTAACTGAGATGGCACATAATAGACTGTTGCTCCTTCTGCAATATGCTCCTTCAACGGTTCCCATAGCAGTTTCAATACATCGGGTGCATAATCATTATCATAATACATATCAGGACGGGTGATGCCAAGAGAATCTATCTGCCTTTCTGCAAACAGATATTTCAACAAAGGATATTCGTCCTCCTTATTCATAATATAAGCAGCATATTTCCGTCCCATTGTCTCCGAGACATAATCCGTAAAATCTAATAGCACATCATTTGGTTTCATTGCTTGTTTAACAGCAGCATAGTCGATATCCATAAAGCCGGTGATATTACCCAAACTGTGGCATCGCTCAGCCAACCGAGCAGCTAATTGGTCAGCTCTCTGTGACATATTCAATATACTGTCAGCGTTGTGGGCATAATCCTTTCCCCATTCCTTTATCTGATTTTTCATCAGGGTGAGCCTCATATAATCCCGCATATCCTCATCCGTGCCTTCATTTTTCACCACATCAAACAGCGAGCGTTCGGATTCCAAGAGGAATGCCTTAGATAAAATCAGTGCATCATAGCAACTTCGTGAGAATGAATCTTTGCATTTGTTTGCCTCTACAGCAAAAGGTGTCATCATCGTGAACAGAGAAGATAACGGTTGCCAGAAACTTGCTCGTTCCTGCAAACTCATATAAGGCAATTGTTTCCTCATCAAGTCTTTCAGTCGATTGGCGGCATCTGCATAGTCTGAACATCCTGCATCTATGTGACCGGCAAATCCCTCTGTGTTCCTTCGCTATCTGTATGACGGAGGTAGGATATTTGTCGTCGGCGATGCG
>ENA-OYXX01000421-OYXX01000421.1-human-gut-metagenome-genome-assembly--contig:-NODE-421-length-19777-cov-8.085793_pt1 | contig 19777 bp, 13 predicted proteins | sample MGYA00243976_ERZ653434 | MGnify/ENA primary metagenome ERZ653434 (study PRJEB26926, sample SAMN06165112) | human gut metagenome | biome: ENVO:00009003; feature: ENVO:2100002; material: ENVO:00002003...
ATATTAATTTTAAGTTGCTCAAATCTATCCATTTCATCTGATAGAGATTTATCCTGCGCCACAGAAGATGTTGATTCGCAATCAGCATCTGCAATATTGTTATTAAATCTCTTCTTTGAAACGAGAACACCCGTCCCAACTCCTGCTGCGACACAAACAGCAGCTATCACTACTATTATCATAACTACTACTCTTAGCTATAAATTCAATTACCATTTGTCTCCATTCCTTCTCTCAACTTATCCGTTCCACATCCAGCTCCACCATATTAAGACATCCGGCCTTCTTGATGTCCACACCATAGATGCGGTAGAAAGCATCTATGACAGGAGTTCCGCCGTTTGTCGTTACGGGATTTGACATGCTTTGGGTTATTACTTCTACTGACATGCCCGGCTCAATGCGGATGCCGTTGCTGTTTTTCACGTGCTTGGTTGTGATTCTGAATCTTGCCATAGTTCTATTGTTGTTAATGAATAATTTCTCAAATGATTATTTGTTTGATGGCGGTTTTTTATCAATTTCGGCCCATATATCTTTATATATAGACCAATTCAGAAAACCGTACGGAGGCAGAGTGTGCCAACTTCCACATGACGGGCACTGCGCCGGATAACTTAAAGTTATACATGCGTATTCGATATCCGGTGCCTTAAAGATATGCTTGCACTTAGTGCAGACAAAAATTGTATATCCTCTTATCATAAGTTTAATATTTGATTCATTCACAAAGTTAGCAATCAGACGGGGAACTGCTGTACGCTAAATTCCGAAATCTGCCGGGCGAAACATGCAAATGTTGACATTATGTATAGTAATACAAATCGCGGACAACTTTTTCGGAGCCGCCGTATCTAAGAACCGCGTCGCCAGAAACAAAAGAAGAGGGAACGGATGGGAAGATGGCACGTATCGCGAGTGTCAATGATACGGAACAGAACAACCGCACATATACATTATTATAATATATACGGGTCTTTCACGCTCCTCCATCAAAGAAACGACGATTGCGCATCACTTGCCGACTTGTTCTTCTTCAGTGGTTTAAATTGGCGATTTAAATTCTAAGAACCATCTGCAATATGCCTTTGCATTATGCTCCGGATTTCTCCCCGAAGCATAATGCAAAGTTAAATAAAAAATTTGGAACTCTTTACTTTTTCCGTATATATTTTTTAAGAATGTTGCGAGAAAAAAGACAGATGCGTGAATTTGTCACCGTCAAGCATTTGTCTGAAAGACATCAGGCCCGACATCAAAATTGCCGTCAAGTGTTATCAGTAATGCCCCTCACCTTTTCTCCTCCAGCAACGACATTATCCCGTCCTGATATTTCTTACCGACAGGAAGCGTCTTTCCGTTCTTGCTCAATGTCACCTCCGAACGTGAGAAACCGGCAATGCGGCAACGCGGTACAATATACGAGCGGTGGATACGGATAAACTCCCCTTGCGGCAACTGTTCTTCAACGGCACGCAGGGAAATCTTGGAGAGTACAGAAGCCCCCTCGACAAGATGCACTTTGATGTAGTTATCTATCGATTCAATATAGAGAATTGTATCTACGGATATGGTGACGTTCTTGTATTCCGATTTCAGTATGAGCCGTCGCGTTGCAGACTCTGACACCTGAAGCAGGTCGTGCATACGCAACCACTGTTCAGCCTTCTGTACGGCACGGTTGAAACGCTCGTAGAAATACGGCTTGTGCAGGAAATCTACGGCGTTCACCTCAAAACCGTCCAGCGCATAATGAGCATAGGCTGTAGTGAATATAAGGCAACATGACGGCGGGAGCCGCCGTGCCAGCTCTATGCCCGACGTACCGTTCATTTCAATATCAAGAAAAACTATGTCGGGCATCCATTCGCGTATACGCTGCATCCCAAGACGCGGCGAACTGTAAGTTTCCAACTCCATGCCTCCCCGCCGTTCGCAGTAGCGGCTGATGATGCTCAGTGCGATGGGTTCATCGTCTATGGCTATACATTTCATCATGCGTTTCCGTTTTTTAGTTCAAGCCTCACATGGAACGTATGGCTGTTGCGGTTGTGTCCGAAGTCCAGGCGGTGGCGACCGGGATACAGCAGAGACAGCCGTCGGCGGCAGTTCTCTATGCCCATCCGTCTGGAGTTATTCACATCGCGTTCAAACACGGAGTTCTCCACCTCGAAGCAGAGCGCGTCGCACTGCTGTGTCAGCCGGATGTGGATAAAACAGGGGTCGTTGGAAGATATGCCGTACTTAAAGGCATTTTCCACAAAAGTAATCAGCAACATGGGTGGTACGGACATTGACTCGTCCGCCACCTGATATGTGAAGCTGACATCTGCATATTCGTTCAGCCTCAATTTCTGGAGGTCAATATACTGGCTGATGTAGTCAACCTCTTCCGCCAATGCAATAAACTCATGATTAGCGTTGTTGTACATATACTTCGTAAGGTTGATAAAGCGTTCAAGCATTGCTTCTGTCTTGTCGGAGTGTGTGATGAGCAGCCCGTAGAGCGTATTGAGCGTGTTGAAGAGGAAATGCGGATTGATTTGTGCCTTGTAAAGCGCAAGTTCCGCCTTGTTGCGCTCATACTCCACCTCCTCGCGCGCAAGCCGCTGACGGAACGCCTCGTTCAGCATGCCCACGGCAAAACAGAAGACCGTCACCACGATATAGTGCAACCACACAGCCTGCTTGTTCTGCCGCACCCCTAACATCAGATTAGAGTAAAGTTCATGATGCTGCCGATATGCATGATAGAGCGGCGACGATATCTCGTAAGAGGAGAAGAGGAACGTGACAATCAGCGAGACGGCAACAGCCGTCAAGGCAACCGTGCGCCGCCTGCCGGTCTGAAACAGCCGGGGAATGACAAAATATTTATATAGGAAATATGTGACATACAGCCACCCTACGAATGAACAGAAAAACAAGGGATACATCCCCCACCACCTCTCCACCGGAAACGCATATATCATCAACGGCAGCAGGATGAGGCAAAAGGCCAGGTCTGTATAAAGCGGTACGTTCTTCATTTTGGAAAATCAAAGTGTCTGAAACAGTTCGTATCCATCTCATTAATTGAGATGATGCAAAGTTACGTCACTTTATCTAAAAAACAGAATTTCCGCCCGTATGTTTACCGCCAAAAAACAACCATTCACCGCCGCTTTCACAAGATGAGTATTTCATGTCATGCCGGATAAGTACTTTTGCAGTACAGAAAAAAACGAATTTTAATAATAGTTGGAATATCATGTATCGCAAGATTTTGCTGATTGCTCTTGCCGGATTGACAGTGACTTCCTGCAAGAAAGAGGCTGCGAATGAAGAGAAGTACGGTTACAAGACCCTGACCGTGAAACAGGAATCCCGTACGCTGAAGCAGGAATACACCGCCCGGCTGGAAGGACGGCAGGTGGTGGAGATTCGTCCGCAAGTAAGCGGACTCATCACACGCATCTGCATTGACGAGGGACAGAAAGTAAGAAAAGGCCAGACGCTGTTCGTCATCGACCAGGTTCCTTATCGGGCGGCACTCGCCGAGGCTGTCGCCAATGTGAAAAGTGCCGAAGCGAAACTCGCCACAGCCCGGCTCAACATGGAGAGCACGAAGATTCTGCGCGAAAATAACGTGGTGCAGGATTATAACCTCAACACCACCCGCAACGAGCTGGCAGCCGCCGAAGCCGCTCTGGCACAGGCACGGGCACAGGAAGTGAACGTGCGCAACAATCTCTCCTATACCGAGGTGAAAAGTCCCGTGGACGGCGTGGCCGGCATGATAGCCTACCGTGTGGGGGCACTCGTGAGCAGCAATATCAGCGAACCGCTTGTCACCGTTTCGGATGACAGCCATATGTATGCCTACTTCTCGCTGAGCGAGAGCCAGATTGCCGGACTGATGGAACAATACGGTTCACTTGACGAGTTCATGAAGAAGATGGACGATGTAGAGTTGCGCATGACAGGCGGCAGGATGTACAGCGAAAAGGGACGTATCTCCGCCGTGAGCGGCATTGTCACCACGGGGACCGGGGCCGTCACACTCCGTGCCGATTTCCCCAATCCGAAAAACCTACTGCGCGACGGAGGCTGTGCGACCGTCATCGTTCCAACCACGCTGGCACAGGCCATCGTCATCCCGCAGGGAGCCACCTACGAGCTGCAGAGCAGGAAGTTCGCCTATAAGGTGGTGGACGGCAAGGCACAATCCGTTCCCGTCACGCTCTACCCGCTGAACAACGGCACGGAATACATAGTGGAAGAGGGGCTGGAACCGGGCGACGTGATTATTGCCGAGGGTGCCGGACTGGTGAAGGAAGGAGCGAAGGTCAGCCCTCAAAACGAATCAGCCCACAAGACAGAAAGGAGTAAGCCATGACCGTCAAGACTTTCATAGACCGCCCGATATTGTCGGGTGTGATTTCCGTAGCAATCGTCATTGTGGGGCTTATCGGTCTGAGTCAGCTGCCTGTCGAACAGTTTCCAGACATAGCACCACCTACGGTACGTGTTTCCGCCACGTATACAGGAGCCAACGCCGAAACGGTGATGAAGAGTGTCATCACCCCGCTGGAAGAACAACTGAACGGCGTGGAGAACATGATGTACATGACCTCCACCGCCACCAACACTGGCTCCGCTTCCATCAGTGTCTATTTCAAGCAGGGCACCGACCCGGACATGTCGGTGGTGAACGTACAGAACCGCGTGGCATCGGCACAGGGACTGCTCCCAGCGGAGGTGACAAAATCAGGAATCACCGTGCGCAAACGTCAGAGCAACTCGCTGAAAGCCATATCGCTCTATTCGCCGGATGACTCGTATGACGCGAACTTCCTGACAAACTACATGAAAATCAACATAGAGCCGCGCCTCTCGCGCATTGCCGGTGTGGGTGACGTGAACATCTGGGGTGCCAGTTACTCCATGCGCATCTGGCTCGACCCGCTGCGGATGGCACAGTACAGGCTGATGCCTTCGGACATCACGGCTGTGCTGGCGGAACAGAATGTGGAATCGCCAACGGGAACACTCGGCGCAGAATCTGCCAACACGTTCCAGTATGTACTGAAATACAGGGGACGTTACGAGGAGGAAGAAGACTATGGCAACATGGTCATCAAGTCACAGTCCGACGGCGACGTGTTGCGGCTGAAGGATGTGGCCAAAATCGAAATGGGGGCAGAGAACTATGCCATGGCCAGCCAGACAAGCGGACATCCAGGAGCCAACTGCATGATGGCGCAGACCTCCGGCTCCAACGCCAACGAGATTATCAAGGAAATAGACAAGGTGACGGCCGACATTTCCGCCTCGCTGCCCAAAGGCATGGTGCTGACCGACATCACAAGCACGAAGGACTTCCTCGACGCCTCTATCGCCAACGTGGTGGAGACACTGTTCGTCGCCATCTTCCTTGTGGTGCTGGTGGTTTACATATTCCTGCACGATCTGCGTGCCACACTCATCCCCTCGCTTGCCATCATCGTATCGCTTGTAGGTACTTTTGCCTTCCTCAGCGTCGTTGGGTTCAGCCTGAACCTGCTGACACTTTTCGCACTGGTACTTGTCATCGGTACGGTTGTGGATGACAGTATCGTGGTGGTGGAAGCAGTACAGGCGCGGTTCGACGAAGGATATGCCTCCGCCTATCGCGCCACGGTGGACGCTATGGGCGGGCTGACATCGGCACTGATGACAACAACCGTCGTGTTCATGGCGGTGTTCATCCCCGTGAGTTTCATGGGCGGTACTACCGGCACGTTCTACACGCAGTTCGGTCTGACAATGGCAGTGGCTGTGGCCATCTCGCTGCTCAACGCCATGACACTCAGCCCCGCGCTCTGCGCACTCATCATGCGGCCGCGGGCCAACGGGGCGGATGGCCGGCAACCGGGCTTCTCCGACCGTTTCCATTATGCCTTCGACCGCTCTTTCCGCCACGTACAACAGAAGTATATGAAAGGTGTGTCATTCCTCTTCCGCCACAAAGTGATTGCCGTGGGCAGCATCGTCGTGGCAGGCATCGCGCTCGTGGTGCTGATGAACACCACCAAAACCGGACTTGTGCCACAGGAGGACATGGGAACCATAAATGTAAACGTACAGACCGCCCCGGGCAGCAACCTCGAAGAAACGGGGCGCATCATGGACGAGATAGAAGCTGCCATACACGACATCCCGCAGATAAAGATATACTCGCGCGTCACGGGCAAAGATGCCGTGCACAACCAGTCGGCATCTGCCGGTTCGTTCACCATCCGCCTGAAAAACTGGAGCGAGCGCAAGGAAAAGGGAGATGATGTAAACTCCGTCATGAAAGAGATTTACCGCCGCACGGACGGCATCAAAGCCGCCACAATCCGCGTCTCCACCAGTCCGATGATTTCAGGTTACGGCATGAGTAACGGCTTCGACCTCTACGTGCAGGACAAGAAGGGCGGCAGCGTGGACGACCTGCTGAAATACACCAACGACTTCATCGACGCCCTGAACAAGCGTCCCGAAATATCGCGTGCCTACACCACGTTCGCCACCAAATATCCACAATACATGGTGGAGGTGGACGCAGCCTTGTGCAAACGCAACGGCATATCGCCCACCGACATACTCAACACGCTGGCCGGATACGTGGGCGGTAGCTACTCCAGCAACCTCAACCGGTTTACCAAGCTCTATCGCGTCATGGTGCAGGCTGCCCCTGAATACAGGCTCGACACGGAGGCACTGAACAACATCTTCGTGCGCAACGGCAACGGGGAGATGTCGCCCATATCCCAATATCTCACGCTCACCCGTGTGTATGGTTCGGAGAGCCTGTCACGCTTCAACCTCTTCTCCGCCATCAGCGTTTCCGGCGTTCCTGCCGACGGCTACAGTTCCGGACAAGCATTGAAAGCGATTGAAGAAGTGGCGCAGACGGCACTGCCCGAAGGTTACGGGTATGAGTTCGGCGGAATGTCGCGCGAGGAGGCTTCCACAGGCAATACCACCACGCTGGTGTTCATCGTCTGCATCGTCTTCATCTATCTCATCCTCTGTGCCCTCTACGAGAGCCTGATGATACCTTTCGCCGTCATCCTGTCCGTTCCGTTCGGATTGACAGGCAGCTTCCTGTTCGCCAAACTGTGGGGACTGGAGAACAACATCTACATGCAGACCGGACTTATTATGCTCATCGGCCTGCTTGCCAAGACGGCTATCCTGCTGACGGAGTATGCCTCCGAACGCCGCCGCCAGGGCATGAGCATCACCACTGCCGCCATGTCCGCCGCCAAAGCCCGTCTGCGTCCCATCCTGATGACTTCCATGACGATGATTTTCGGTATGCTGCCTCTGATGTTCGCCCACGGAGTGGGTGCCAACGGAAACATATCGGTAGGCGTGGGTACGGTGGGCGGAATGTTCCTCGGCACAGCGGGATTGCTCTTCGTGGTGCCGTCGCTGTTCATCATTTTCCAGTATTTGCAGGAACGTTTCCTGCCGGCAAGGAAAAACAACTGAAATATTCATCTATTTATAAATCTCTAAAAAAAAGAATCATGAAAAAATTAACTTCAATCGTCAGAAACACATCAGATAAAATGAAAGAACCGTGCTGCTCAGGAAACTCTTTATCAAAACATGTCTTTTCCACAAGAATATTGATTAACTTTGCATCCTTGATTTGACACAGACATATTCAGGATAACAAAAAAAGACAAAAGAAACGATGAAGAAAAGTCTCGTTGCACTTGCTTTGGGCACATTGGCCCTAGGCATAACCGAGTTTGTAATGATGGGCATACTGCCCGACGTGGCCGCGAGCCTGGGAGTGAGCATACCGCAAGCAGGCCGGCTGATATCGGCCTACGCCATCGGAGTGTGCTGCGGCGCACCAATGCTCACCGTAGCACACAAGTATCCGCCAAAGAGCATACTGCTTTTTCTCGGCACTCTGATGCTCGCCGGAGCATTGTTGTCCGTCATGGCACAAGACTACTATCTGCTGCTCGCCGCACGCTTCATATCCGGACTGCCACACGGAGCTTACTTCGGTGTGGCATCCATTGTTGCCGTGCGTCTCGCCGACGAAGGTCACAAGACGGGAGCCGTGTCGATAATGATAGCGGGAATGACCGTGGCCAATCTGCTCGGCGTCCCCTTAGGCACCGCTCTCAGCTCGGCCATATCGTGGCGGTGTCCGTTTGCGCTTGTCATCTTCTGCAGTATTCTCGTCATCTACTATCTATGGAAATGGGTGCCGTATATCGAACCACTTCCCGACAAAGGGTTCCGCCGTCAGTTCACCTTCCTGCGCGGTGGTGCACCGTGGCTGATTCTCGGCGCCACGATGTTGGGAAACGGAAGCATTTTCTGCTGGTACAGCTACGTCACGCCACAACTGATAAACGAAGGCGGATTCACCCCCAACGTCATCTCCATGCTCATGATAGCCGCCGGATTCGGCATGGTGGCGGGTAACCTGATAAGCGGGCGCGTGTCGGACAAATACGGTCCGGGACATGTTGCCCGCTTCACGCTCACAATTACGGTGATATCACTGCTGCTCACTTTCGCTCTTGCACAATACGGGTGGGTTTCGGCCGTGCTTATGGTTGTATGTACAGGATGTCTTTTCGCCGTAAGCAGTCCGCTGCAGTTTCTTATCCTGAAACATGCTCCCGGCGGGGAGATGCTCGGCGGTGCAAGCATACAGATGGCCTTCAATCTGGGAAACGCCGTTGGTGCGCTGCTCGGCGGACTGCCCATCGAATTGGGTTTGGGCTACAGTTATCCCGCCCTGTTCGGCACGCCGCTCGCCATTGCCGGACTAACATGTATGATTGTGTTCTGCAGGAAGTATGAGTTATCTTTTTAGGAGTTAATCTTTTTTAAGGAGTTAAAGGAGTTAAAGGGAGTTATCGCTCCCTGCGGTCGCTAAGGAGTTAAAGCCAATACCGGCATAAAGGATGATTGGGTTATGAATGTAGCTCGTTCATTAAAAGAGAGGGGTAATACAAACCACCTCCAATCGAATCCTTTATGCCGGTATTGGCTTTAACTCCTTAGCGACCGCAGGGAGCGATAACTCCCTTTAACTCCTAAAAAGGGATTACCTCCCTTTAGCAATAAGATACTCCGCTATCTGCACCGCATTGAGCGCGGCACCCTTGCGTATCTGGTCGCCACTGAGCCAGAAGGTAAGGCCGCAGTCATCGGCAAGGTCCTTGCGCACACGACCCACAAAGATGTCATCCTTGCCGGCCGTTTCGAGCGGCATGGGATATACAAGGTTGGCTGGGTCGTCATGCAGCGTCACGCCGGGGGCGGCGGAAAGAGCCTGCTGCGCCTCTTCTACGGAGATGGGGCGCTCGGTCTCTATCCACACCGACTCGGAGTGGGCACGGAGCGACGACACGCGCACGCACATGGCAGAACAGCGCACGTCACTGTGCATTATCTTACGCGTCTCGTTGAACATCTTCATCTCCTCCTTCGTGTATCCGTTGGGCTGGAACACGTCTATCTGCGGTATCACGTTGTAGGCCAGCTGATGGGGGAATTTCTTCACCGTGACGGGCTGTCCCGCCATTATCTCGCCATACTGCTGCTGAAGCTCCGCCATGGCAGCGGCTCCGGCACCGCTCGCACTCTGATAACTTGCCACGTGTATGCGGCGGATGTGGCTGAGCTTCTCCAACGGCTGGAGCGCCACAACCATCATTATAGTAGTGCAGTTGGGGTTGGCGATGATGCCGCGCGGCCTGTCGAGAGCGTCGGCGGCATTGCACTCCGGCACCACGAGAGGTACATCCTCGTCCATACGGAAAGCGCTCGAGTTGTCAATCATCACGGCCCCATGACGCGTGATGTCATCGGCATACTCTTTGGAAATACCTGCTCCGGCCGATGTGAAGGCTATGTCCACCCCCTTGAAATCATCACCGTGACGCAGAAGTTTCACTTCATATTCCTTGTCGCGGAATGTGTACTTACGTCCGGCACTACGCTCCGAACCGAAAAGCACAAGCTCGTCAATGGGGAAATTTCTCTCTGCAAGCACACGCAGAAACTCCTGCCCCACGGCTCCGCTCGCTCCAACAATTGCTACTTTCATAAGTCTGTTATTTTTAAAGTTGTGAATATTTCCACCGCAAAATTACAACTTTTAATGCTATTATAGGCCACTAATGATATTTTTTGTGCCTGCAAGCCGTTAATCTGACATTTTTTTTGCACCTTTGCACCATAAAACAGTGACCGCTACTCGATGACTATGCCCGATATATCACATTATTTCCCCATTACCGACCCGACACTGATATTCTTTGTCGTGCTGTGCATCATCCTCTTTGCACCCATCATCATGGGCAAGTTGCGTATCCCGCACATCATCGGAATGGTGCTGGCCGGTATCATCGTGGGCCGCTACGGTCTGAACATTCTCGAGCGCGACTCGTCGTTCGAGCTGTTCGGCAAGGTGGGCGTACTCTACATCATGTTCCTCGCCGGTCTGGAAATGAACCTGCAGGACATCATGCGGCGCAAGGTACGGTTCATGATTTTCGGTCTGCTAACCTTCGCAATACCTTTTGCCATGGCCTACGTCACGGGCATTTACATGTTGGGATATTCGCCCACGGCATCATTGCTGCTGTCGTGCATACTCGCTGCCAACACGCTGATAGCCTACCCCATCGTTTGCCGGTACGGTCTGCAACGACATCCGAGCGTGGCCCTGAGCGTAGGGTCGTCGATGATAGCCCTGGCGCTGTCGCTGCTTGTCCTTGCCGCCATAGTGGGAGCGCACAACGGCGAGTCCGGCGGCCTGTTCTGGGTGCTGTTCGTCATCAAGGTGGCACTGTTCTGCGTGGGAGCATCCTTTCTGCTGCCACGGCTCACGCGGTGGTTCTTCAGACGCTATGCCGATGCCGTAATGCTGTACATATATGTGCTGTCAGTGCTGTTTCTCAGTGCGGCCGCATCAGAGATGTGCGGACTGGAAGGCATCTTCGGAGCCTTCATCGCCGGACTGATACTCAACCGGTTCATTCCTAGCCTGTCGCCGCTGATGAACCGCATCGAGTTTATAGGCAACGCTCTCTTCATACCCTATTTCCTCATCGGTGTGGGCATGCTCATCAACATACGCGTACTGTTCAAAGGCGTCGACACGCTGTGGGTGGTGCTGTGCATGGTGGTTGTAGGCACACTGAGCAAGGCCATTGCGGCCTACGTGTCGTGCCTGTCGTTCAAGAAGCCGCTGCTGTCAGGACACATGATGTTCGGACTGACCGAAGCCCATGCTGCCGGCGGCATAGCCATGACCATGGTGGGCATGAACCTGAAGATGGAAGACGGCACCTATCTCGTAGATGCCAACATGCTCAACGGTGTGGTGATGATGATTCTGTTCACATGCATCATCAGCTCGTTTGTGGTGGAGAACTCGGCGCGCAAAATTCTGCTGCGCGAGAAGATGCAGCCGGAGGAGACGGAAAAGACGGGCGATGACGAGAAGATACTGCTGCCGCTGCAACATGCCGAGGATGCCGACTCGCTGGTGCATCTGGCGATACTTACAAGCAACAGAAAACTCAACCGCGGCCTGATAGGCCTGAACGTGGTTTACGACAACATCTACAGCGGGCGCAACCGCAACGCCGGCCTGAAGCTGCTGGCCCATGCAGAGGCAGTGGCCGGTTCGGCCGACGTGCGGATGCAGACACAGAGCCGGCTGGCCATAAACATAGCCAACGGCATCAAGCACGCCTTCAAGGAGAACGATGCGTCGGAAATAATCATGGGACTGCACCGGCGCACCGACCCCGGCGACAGTTTCTGGGGCGCATACACGCAGGGCCTCATCACCGACATCAACCGGCAAATAATGATATGCCGCATCATACAGCCCCTTGGAACACTGAGACGCATACACGTGGCCGTGCCGTCGCGGGTGGAGTTTGAAGCGGGATTCTACCGGTGGACAGAGCGGTTGTCGAGACTGGCAGCCAACGTGGGATGCCGCATGATATTCCACGGCAGGAGAGAGACGATGACGCTCATCAACGAGTATATACAGAACCGGCACCCCGACGTACGTGCCGAATACGAGGTGATGCAGCACTGGAAAAGCCTGACAGAGCTTAAAGCCTGTATCAACGAAGACCATCTGCTCGTAGTCATAACGGCCCGTCCGGGCACGGTGTCATACAAGCCCGCCTTCGAGCATCTGCCCGAAGAGCTTACCGCCTGCTTCCCGTCATGCAACCTGATGATAATCTACCCCGACCAGAACGGACAGCCGCAGGATGCCATGACCTTCACCGCACCGCAACATCAGGAGCAGCAGGAGAGTGCCTACTCGTCAATAATCAAGTGGATAAACCGCAAAAGGGGCTTGTAGCATAACGTCACCCCTGGCAGGCGCAAAGCGGGAAAGAGAGATATTAACGGAGACATCAGCAGTTTTCCATATAACAACAAAGAAAACAGAAGATAACAATGATAAAGATTCAAGGCATTAAGAAAAGTTTCGGCCAACTGCAAGTGCTCAAAGGCATTGACCTTGAGATAAACAAGGGCGAAGTGGTGAGCATCGTCGGACCGAGCGGTGCCGGCAAGACCACTCTGCTGCAAATAATAGGCACGCTCGACAAGGCGGACAGCGGCACCGTGATGATAGACGGCATTGACACGAGCAGCATGAACGCAAGAAAACTGGCCGAGTTCCGCAACAGGCACATTGGCTTCGTCTTCCAGTTCCATCAGCTTCTACCCGAGTTCACGGCCATTGAGAACATCATGATTCCGGCATACATTGCCAAGCGGTCCACCAAAGAAGCAAGGGAAAGAGCCCTCGAACTGCTCGACTTTATGGGACTGTCAGACCGTGCCAACCACAAGCCCAACGAACTGTCGGGTGGAGAGAAGCAGCGTGTGGCGGTGGCACGGGCACTGGTCAACAACCCGGCGGTCATCCTTGCCGACGAGCCGTCGGGAAGCCTCGACTCGAAGAACAAGCAGGAGCTGCACCAACTGTTCTTCAACCTGCGCGACAAGTTCGGACAGACATTTGTCATCGTCACACACGACGAGCAACTGGCGTCCATCACCGACCGCACCATAAAGATGCGCGACGGAATGGTAATGACAACAGAACCAAACGATATCCAACCATGAACAGAATAAAATTAGGAGACTACAACACGCTGACAGTGTTGAGGAAAGTAGATTTCGGGCTGTATCTCGACGGAGGCGACGAAGGCGAAATACTCCTGCCCTCACGCTATGTGCCGAAAGGCGCGCGCCCGGGCGACGAACTCGAAGTGTTCGTATATCTCGACCAGGACGAGCGGCTCATAGCCACCACCCTCACGCCGCTGGCGCGTGTGGGCGAATTTGCATATCTCGAAGTGGCATGGGTAAACGAATATGGCGCATTTCTTAACTGGGGACTCATGAAAGACCTGTTCTGCCCTTTCCGCGAACAGAAAAAGCGCATGACGCTCGGAACGTCGTACATCGTGTATGTGACCGTCGACGAAGAAAGCTACCGGATGATGGCCACGGCAAAAGTCGAGCGTTATCTCGACAGGGAAAGGCCGGAATACAAACACGGCGACGAGGTGGATCTGCTCGTATGGCAAAAGACCGACCTCGGCTTCAAGGTCATTGTCGACAACCGTTTCTCGGGACTGATATACAACGACCAAATTTTCCGCAACATCAGAACCGGCGAACGCCTGCGCGGCTTCATAGACCACATACGGCAGGACGGAAAGATAGACATAACCCTACAACCTACCGGACGCCGCCATACCGAAGACTTCTCCGACACCCTTCTGGAATATCTCAAGGCCAACAACGGCCGTTGCAATCTTGGCGACAAGAGTCCGGCCGAACTTATTGCCGACCGCTTCAAGGTGAGCAAGAAGACGTATAAGAAAGCTGTCGGAGACCTGTACCGCAGGCGGCTGATAACCATCTGCGACGACGGCATACAGTTGGTGTAAAAGACGCGGAGAATCAGAGCAAGCCTTTATGCTTCTGAATCTCCGCGTCTCTTTATATTCTTTGCGTCTCCGCGTCTTTGCGTTTAATTGTTCGTCTTTGCGCTTGATTATCCGTTTAAGACGAAGCCAATCAGAATTCGGCCGTCTTCGGCGTGCGCGGGAACGGTATCACGTCACGTATGTTCTGCATGCCTGTGACAAACAGGATGAGACGCTCGAAACCGAGACCGAAACCACCGTGCGGACATGTTCCGTACTTGCGGGTGTCGAGATACCACCACATATCCTTCATCGGGATGTTGCGCTCCTTTATCTCACCCATCAGCTTGTCGTAATTCTCCTCACGCACACTGCCGCCTATTATCTCGCCTATCTGCGGGAACAGCACGTCGGTGCCCTGAACGGTGCGGCCGTCCTCGTTTATCTTCATGTAGAACGCCTTTATGGCTTTCGGATAGTCGGTCATGATGACAGGCTTCTTGAAGTGCTCCTCCACAAGATAACGCTCGTGCTCGCTGGCCAGATCCATACCCCAACTTACGGGGAACTCGAACTTACGCCCGTCGGCCACGGCCTTCTCCAATATCTTGATACCCTCGGTATAAGGCAGACGCACGAACGAATCGGCAACCACCGACTTCAACCTTTCAATCAAAGTCTTGTCAACCATCTTGTTGAGGAACTCGAGGTCATCCTTGCAGTTGTCAAGAGCCCACTGCACACAATACTTGATGAAGTCCTCCTCAAGGTCCATCAGATCGTTGAGGTCGATGAAGGCCACCTCCGGCTCTATCATCCAGAACTCGGCCAAATGGCGCGGCGTGTTGCTGTTCTCGGCACGGAACGTCGGACCGAACGTATATATGGCCCCCAATGCCGTGGCGCCAAGCTCACCCTCCAGCTGTCCGCTTACGGTGAGCGAAGCCTGCTTGCCGAAGAAGTCATCATCGTAGATTATCTTTCCCTCGTCATCCTTCTTCAGGTCGTAGAGGTTCTTTGTGGTCACCTGAAACATCTGGCCGGCTCCCTCGCAGTCGCTCGCCGTGATGAGCGGCGTGTGGAAATAGAAGAAGCCATGCTCATGGAAATACTTGTGAATGGCGATGGCCATGTTGTGACGTATGCGCATCACCGCACCAAATGTGTTGGTGCGCAGACGCATGTGGGCATACTGGCGCATATATTCGAAGCTCTGCCCCTTCTTCTGCATGGGATAGTCGCTGCCGCAGAGGCCGTAAACCTCTATCTCGCGGCACTGTATCTCCACTGTCTGTCCGGCACCCTGGCTCTCCACCAGCTCGCCGTTCACGCTTATGCACGAACCGGTGGTTATCTGCTTCAATACATTGTCGTCAAACTTTGCAGGATCCACCACCACCTGCACATTCTTTATTGTCGAGCCGTCGTTGATTGCGATAAAGTCGACAGCCTTGCTGCTGCGGTGCGTGCGCACCCAACCCTTCACATTGACGATAGTGCCGAAGTCGGTAGACTTCAGCACATCGGCCACTTTCGTTCTGCTTATCTTATCCATATCTGTACAAACATTATTCATAAGCTCCCATGCGCAGACGGTCTACCTCCTCTTCCGTGAGGTAACGCCAGTCTCCGCGACGGAGATTCTTCTTTGTAAGACCGGCAAAGAGCACGCGGTCGAGCTTGGTAACCCGATATCCGAGACTCTCGAAGATGCGGCGCACAATGCGGTTCTTGCCGCTGTGAATCTCGATGCCCACCTGCTTCTTGTCCACCGGGTCGGCATATTCCACAGCGTCGGCCTTTATCTCACCGTCTTCAAGGGTTATGCCGTCACGTATCTGCTGTATGTCGTGTGCCGTAACGTTCTTGTCAAGATACACGTGATACACCTTCTTCTTCAAGAACTTGGGATGTGTCAGCTTGCTGGCCAAATCACCGTCGTTGGTGAGCAGCAGTACACCCGTGGTGTTGCGGTCGAGACGTCCCACCGGATAGATGCGCTCGCGGCAGGCATTCTTCACGAGGTCCATCACCGTCTTGCGCTGCTGCGGGTCGTCGCTCGTGGTAACATAGTCCTTGGGCTTATTCAGAAGCACGTATACCTTCTTCTCCAAAGCCACCGCCTGATCGTGGAACTTGATGTCGTCCGTACGCAGCACCTTTGTGCCGAGTTCGGTCACCACATTGCCATTCACCGTAACCACACCTGCCTGTATGAACTCGTCGGCCTCACGACGGCTGCACACTCCTGCGTTTGCCAGGAACTTGTTAAGGCGCACAGGCTCCGTAGGATCATAGTTCTCCTCCTTGTACTCTATACGCTTCTTCATGCTGTACTTGGCATTGGGGTCGTAGTCGGCCGTATGCTGACGATAACCGCCGCGGTTGTTGTAGCCGCCATTGTTGTAGCCCCCGCGCTGCTGGCCGTAGCCGCCGCGGTTGTTGTTGTAGCCCCCACGCTGCTGACCGTAACCACCGCGGTTGTTGTTGTAACCGCCACGCTGCTGGCCGTAGCCGCCATTGTTATAGCTGTTGTAGCCGCCGCGCTGCTGACCGTAACCCGTTGTCTCACCGTCGGCACCGTTGTTGTTGGTGGTGTAACGCGGACGATAGGTGTTGGGGCGCTGCTGGCCGTAGCCGCCGTTGTTGTTATAGCTGTTGCGCTGCTGGCCGTAGCCCGTAGTCTCCTCACCGTCGGCACCGTTATTACCGTTGTAACGCGGACGATAGGTGTTAGGGCGCTGCTGACCATAGCCGCCGTTGTTGTTGTAACTGTTGTAGCCTCCGCGCTGCTGGCCATAGCCGCTGCGGTTGCTGTTGTACCCACCCTCTCCATTGTTGTTGTAACGCGGACGGTAGGCCGGACGCTGCGATGAGCTCTGCAGTCCCGACCCGAAACCTTCAGGACGGAAACTCTCCTCATCACCGCTGCTCTTCTTGTTGTAACTTGCACGCTCGGTCGTATATGCGCGCTGCTGTATACGCGGACGCGGTGAACGGCCTGTTGTGCTTCGATAGCTCTGATAATTTCCCGTCTGCTCCGACTGCGTATAGCCTTCGCGGCCACCGACATTCTTTTCGGCAGACATCTCTTCTGTTTTCTTTTCGTTTTCCAAATCCATAATTCCAAATTTTAAAGTTCAAGCCTCACGGCCTGTGCCTTGTGTTACTACTCTGTTGATTTACTAACTCTGTTTATAATATATTAATGTGTTTATAATATCCTTTTTCATTCAGGCGGTCCTTACCGTCATCCGCAGCCGCAACCCGTATCAGATACCGGTGTATGTATGCGGGGTTATGGCCATGAGTTCGGCCTTCACGCTGTCGCTGACATCGAGACCCTTTACAAACTCATGTATCGTCTCTTCCGTCATCTTGCTGTTGGTACGGGTAAGAGCCTTCAGCGCCTCATACGGATGCGGATAAGCCTCGCGGCGCAGTATGGTCTGTATGGCCTCAGCCACCACGGCCCACGTGCCGTCAAGGTCTTCGTTTATCTTGGCCTCGTTGAGGATAAGCTTGCGCAGACCTTTCAGCGTGCTCTGGAAAGCTATCAGGCCATGCCCCATGGGCACTCCTATGTTGCGTAGCACCGTAGAGTCGGTAAGGTCGCGCTGCAGACGGCTTACAGGCAACTTCTGTGCCAGGAACTGCAATATGGCGTTGGCCATACCGAGGTTGCCCTCGCTGTTTTCAAAGTCTATGGGGTTCACCTTGTGCGGCATGGCGCTCGAGCCTACCTCACCCGCCTTTATCTTCTGCTTGAAATATTCCATCGAGATGTACATCCAGAAGTCGCGGTCGAGATCGATGACGATGGTGTTGATGCGCTTCATGGCATCGAATATGGCGGCCAGATAGTCGTAATTGCTTATCTGGGTGGTGTACTGCTCACGCTGCATACCGAGTTTCTCGCTCACGAACCGGTTGCCGAACTCGCGCCAGTCGTACTGCGGATAGGCCACATGATGGGCGTTGTAATTGCCTGTGGCACCACCGAACTTCGCCGTCACCGGCACGCTCTTGAGTGCCTTCAACTGTTCTTCGAGACGATACACAAACACCATTATCTCCTTGCCCAAACGTGTGGGTGACGCCGGCTGTCCGTGTGTCTTTGCCAGCATCGACACGTCTTTCCACTCTTCGGCATAGTCGCGCAACTGGGCTATCAACTCCTCCACCACCGGACAGTAAACATCGGCAAGTGCCTCTTTCACGGACAGTGGCACACTCGTGTTGTTGATGTCCTGCGATGTCAGTCCGAAGTGCACAAACTCCTTGTAAGCGTCAAGTCCGCCTATCTTGTCAAATTCTTCCTTGATAAAATATTCCACGGCCTTCACATCGTGGTTGGTCACCTTCTCTATGTCTTTCACACGCTGTGCGTCGGCCACGCTGAAGTCGCGGTAGATGGTGCGCAGACGTTCAAACAAGCCATTGTCGAAACCTTCAAGCTGGGGAAGCGGCAATTCGCAGAGGGTGATGAAATATTCTATCTCCACCCGTACACGATAGCGGATAAGGGCATACTCCGAAAAGTAATCGGCCAGCGGTTCGGCCTTGCCTCTATAGCGGCCATCTATCGGAGAGATGGCTGTCAGTAATTCTAAGTTCATGATCATTAGTCAAAATCGATTCTGGCCGCAAAGTTAATCATTAAATCCGATTTAACCGAAAAAGTTTTGGGTAAAATTAAAAACCTGCAACTAAAATATCGGGGAAGCCTGGATTTTTTAAACGCAAAGGCGCAAAGTTTTTAAAACACAAAGTTTTTTCAGGAACACGGAGACGCAGAAACACAAAGGGGCGTATAACTCTGTGTGTTCAATATATATATATTATTATGGTATTTATGAAAACCCATATTAACTTCCTGTGAAAATGTGAGCGGAATATCACTCCAAATGCCGTATGAACAAAAAAAATTCTGCTCTCCTTATAAGGATTGCAGAATTCTTCTCGTTGTGTTTTGCCTTTTCTCTGTTTGTGGGCGTTGACGGATTCGAACCGCCGACCCTCTGCTTGTAAGGCAGATGCTCTAAACCAGCTGAGCTAAACGCCCTTACTTCTTGTAAGCGGTTGCAAAGGTAAGCAGTTTTTTTGTAACCTCCAAATTTTTGAGCAATTATTTTTCAAAAACGCGATAAAAGGCACGGATTTTTCATTTAACCACACGGATTGACCATCGAAACAGCCATCTTGAGACAAAGACCGAGGTCTTTCGAAATTGCCACATAACCTACGTGACATCGTAATCCGGGCAACGTAACAGTGTTACTTGAGCCACGTAACACTGTTACTTGAGCCTTGTAACACTGTTACCTGAGCCACGTAACATAGTTACCCGGGCCTTGTAACAAAAGCGAAATGAAAGAGCCGTGAATAAAAGCCAAAAGTCAAAAGAAAACACCCCACCCGACACTTTTATCATAAATATCTTTTCTGTTATCAAATTTTATAGTATCTTTGCAGAAACTATCAATTTAACATTAACAGAAACTACAATGAATCACCGACTACTGACTTGTGCCCTCGTACTGACGGCGGCCACTTCATCATTCGCCCAAAACACACATGTGATGGACGTGAACACAAAGAAAGCCGGCGCTGTGGTGCAGAACACCATGTACGGCCTCTTCTTTGAAGACATCAACTACGCCGCCGACGGCGGACTGTACGGAGAACTTGTAAAGAACCGCTCTTTTGAATTTCCACAGAGTTTTATGGGATGGCAGACTTTCGGCAACGTCGAGCTGAAAGCCGATGGCCCGTTCGAGCGCTGCCCGCACTACGTTGTC
>ENA-OYXX01000427-OYXX01000427.1-human-gut-metagenome-genome-assembly--contig:-NODE-427-length-19588-cov-8.405007_pt1 | contig 19588 bp, 10 predicted proteins | sample MGYA00243976_ERZ653434 | MGnify/ENA primary metagenome ERZ653434 (study PRJEB26926, sample SAMN06165112) | human gut metagenome | biome: ENVO:00009003; feature: ENVO:2100002; material: ENVO:00002003...
AGATGTGTAGAAGAGACAGAAGTAAAATCATTCATTAAAGTGCTTAATCTTGCAAAGTATGTTGCCATGGCAGCATTACTCGTTGGGACAACAGCCGCATGCAGCGACGATGACGATGAAAACAACGGCGGTGGCAGTTCCTCGTTCGAAACTCCGAAATACGAAGCCGAAGCTGCAAAATACGTGATAAACGACCAAAGCACATCGCCCTACAAGTCGATAGAACTGACGGCAAGCGGCAACTTCATCATCCAGCCGAGCGATTATGTAAACAATGCCATGCAGAAGGCTCCCGCAAAAGGAAAGAAGACCATAGTACAGCGTCTGACGGGCATGCTGACGGCACACAACGCAATACCGCAGACACGCTACGAGGTGAATACGATGATGATTGCCTACGGAAAATACACAAAGACCGGCGAGAACCAGTACGACCTTGACGGATTCGGAACGCTGACCATAAAGAAGGATGCCGACGGAACGACACGCTCCATCATACTGACCCGCACGGGACAAGAACCAGTAGAGTATACCGCGCACGAACAGAAGACCAACCCAGACAGCGAGATGACATCAAAACTGTGCCGCACGTGGAACATAGAGAGCTACCGCTACAGCATGAAAGCAAACGGCAGAACTCTCTTTGACTTCACAGGCAACACAATTAAGGAGCTGGCAGCAAAAATGAAAGCGTGGGCCGAAAAGAATGACCCCGAATTTGACGAAAGCGACTGGGACGACGAAGACGTTTTGGGAGAATATAATCCGAAGGACGTGATTTTCACAAAGACCGGCACATACATGGTTCTTTATTCAAATGATTGGCTCGACATATCGACATGGGCATGGGAGAACGAGAAAAACGGCATACTTCGCTACTCGTGGAATCCCGATAATTTATATGATGATGACTACTCAGGAGAGGTGAAAGTAGAATTCAACAACAACAAGCTGCACCTGATAGAGTTCGACATCGACAAGGACGAGGATGACGGAACGATTTACGAAGAAAACGTAACGTACATTATGCACGAAGTGAAATAACTTGCACAGAAATGTGGCATGACAGACACGTCACAGGCACGGAGACTTGTCAATGTTCCGCAAAATAAAAAAGCGACCCGTAAATAGGTCGCTTTTTATTTTGCGGGACATTGACGGTTGAATCCGTTATAAGTCTGCTGCCTCTTGAGCGGATGCTGGCCTTTGTTTCATTTATAGAATCCTGTACATACGACGTGTTTCCGAGTAAATGTCCTTGTTGGTCTGAGGGCAGAATCCATTAGTATGATAGAATTTGATACTTCTTGGATTGTTGAGTGCATCCACTGTTATAAATTGGCAACCTGCTTGATGATACCCGGCAAATGTATCAGCCACAAGGTCTATTATTGCAGTGCCAATGCCCTTACTCTGATAATTGACAGATGTTCCGAGATGTCCTATATTTATAGCGGGATATGAGGACTGACGATTGAAAAATTCAACAATATCAGCATCTACTTCAAGTTTCAAATCATCAATGAAATCTTCTTTTTCTGTCTGACTGGAAATCATAAGAGCGTCATTCATTAGAGTAAAAGCCGCCACAATTTCTCCAGAATTTAAGAAAGCACAATAAGCAGATAGATAGTGTCTCCTCACACATTCTTCGACTTCATTTTGGAAGAAATTGTCAAGTTCGTCAACACAACATGAAAACGCAGACATATTTTCATAGTCTGCGTCTGTCATTAGTCTTATTTGGAAATCAATATCCGAGCAATGGGTTCTTTCCTCCACAATTCCTAATTATCCGTTTGACGTTGGCTTCTGTTCGAGCTTTACGCTCTTCAATGCGATGTCGTTCTTCTGCGCTGAAATCCCCCCGGAGATGTTTCTCCAGATTACGACGGAAACGGGCGACATCTTCTCGATCCATCGGAGGATTTGGTATTGAACGTATCATAGCTTCAATTATTTATTTGTACAAAGATACAACATTTATCTTGAATACCAATACTGTCAAGATGAAAAACTTGTTTTTGAATACGATTTTCTTCATTTATATCATTATAAGTTACATCATTAGACACTTCTGTAGGCAAAACTACATCATTATCATTCCCGTTAAGTTAAAAACGAACTACATTATGAAAATGCTTTGTACCACCAAGATAGGCAGCAGATAAAAAACGAATCCCAACCATAATGGCTGGGAATGGCAGATATGTAAAGTCAGCCGCTTTCATAGATTCCGGCAAAATGGATGAAGTCGTTAATGAAATGCAAATTTAATGAACCAATGATTGCTTCGATGATGTACACCCGAAATGTACACTTATGGGGTCGAGTCCTTTTTTTTGAGCTTGAAGCAAATTTCGACTTAACAGGTTCCGTGTCTCCATTTTGAATGGAAACCCAACTAAAATAAGCTCATTATTAGTGGATTATGTATCTTTCCGGATATTTTTAACCTAACCAAAAAAGGAATCCTTAAAACGGATTCCTTTTTTGCGGTGCGTACGGGACTCGAACCCGTGACCCCATGCGTGACAGGCATGTATTCTAACCAACTGAACTAACGCACCATTTTGTTTTTCTAAGAACATCGCCATGTTTCTCGATTGCGGATGCAAAGGTAGGGAGTTTTTTTGAAACCACCAAATTTTTTCCAAGAAAAATTGGAATAAACATCATTTTTTCTCTTTTCTTTTCTCCTTTCCCCTCTTTTCCCAATACATTTCCATGCCTTTACCTTGCATATTTGCTTGGCACGACACCATATTTCATCTTGAAACACTTGTTGAAATATGAAGCGTCGAGCATGCCCACCCTATAACTGACCTCTGTCACAGTAAGGTTGCCCTCGACCAACAAGTCGGCCGCTATACGCATACGTTCATTCTGCAAATACTTGTTGGGCGACATGCCTGTGAGTTCTTTCATCTTCGCATATATCTTTGTGCGCCCCATACCCATCTGCACGGCCAGCATATCAATGGTAAAGTCGGGATTGCCGATGTTCTGCGCCACAATCATTGCCACCTTATCAATAAAGTTCTTGTCGGCCTGCGACGTCAATATGCGCGGCTGCAAGCCGACAGACTCCACCTGTGGCTGTACACCGGCAGGAATGGCAGATGCATCAGAAACAGATTCGGAAGAAGAACCGGAGGAGGAAGAAGGACATGAGGATGAAGAACAAGATGGGCCAGAGACCATCTCACGTGACTGTCTTATCAGTTGCACGGCACGTGCTATGAGCAGACGGAAGTTGCATGGCTTAACCATATAGTCATCGGCACCGGCCGTATAACTGCGCATCTGATGACGGTCATCATCAAGTGCCGTGAGCATTATCACCGGTATGCGGCCGGTAGCTCCGTCAGCCTTCAACCGCCTTACAATCTCATACCCGTCAATGTCGGGCAACATCACATCACATATCACGAGCGACGGCGGCTCAGACGCTATGCCGGCCAGTCCGGCACCACCCGTAGTGTAACGGCGCACGTGGAAATACTCGCCCACCCCGTCGCTAATCTGCTCCATCATGTCAGGATCGTCCTCGATGACGGCCACCGTCACATCATTGAGTGCCTCGGGATGCAATTCACGTACAATCTCCTCTATGCCGTCATTCCGTCCGGCCATTGACGATGTGTCGACAGCCATCGCCTTCCTGTACTCATCAGCAGAATACGCCGAAGCCTCTGCGGGCAGTGACAGAGTGAACACCGAACCGCCGTCGGCCGACACTCGTCTGTAGGTAAGCGAACCATGATGCAGGGCGGCCATGGTGTGGGCGGTGTAGAGTCCGATACCCATGCCGCCGTGCGACACAAGCCCGTGCATGAACGGCTGGAACAGACTGTCCATACGGTCATAGCCGATGCCCGGACCGTTGTCCTCCACCGATATGATTATGCTGCCGGCCTCGTGTTTCATTGTCACAGTCACCCAGCCACGTTCCGGAGAATACTTGACGGCATTGCTCAACAGGTTGTAAACAATAGTCTCCATCATGCGGCTGTCGAAAGGCACGTCGTAATGACGGTCGAACGGGGTGAACGTCATCCGTATGTCCTTCTGTCCGGCCACGGCACGGAAATCCTGAAATATGTTTCTTACGAACTCCACAATGTCACCCTGCTCCACGGCCAGACGCATATTGCCCGTGCTCACCTTGCGGAACTCCATCAGCATGTTGACCAGCCGCATAAGCCTGCGTGTACCGCGGCGTACGGTCTGCAAAGCTGCCCGCGAGGGACGTGCTTCGCCATCGCCGAGTTTGTCCACCGCCCCACGGATGATGGCAAGCGGCGTTCGGAACTCGTGGGTGATGCTCGTGAAGAAATTCAGGCGGAACTCCGTGAGTTGTTTCTCCAGACACATCTGCTGATGGAGGCGGAAACGCTCACGCGCATTATTATACATGTACAGTCCCAACGTCGCCGCCACACCTATATATATAAGCCACGCCCACCAAGTGTTGTACCACGGCTGGGCGATGATAACAGTGAGACGGCGCTCCGGCCCCCAACTGCCATCGACAAGGGAACGTATATGAAAAACATATGTTCCGGGACTGAGATTTCCGTAGTCGGCACGGTTGACACTGGTCATAGGGCGCCATGTCTCGTCGAAACCTTCAAGATAATACTGATATAACGACGATTCCATACCGGCATACTCAAAATTTGAAAATGACAGCGACAGCGTATTCTCGTTGTGGTGCAGGCGTATCACGTCCGAATGACAGACGGCCCGCTCCAACAGATGACCGTCGGCAGCGGACACGCCGTTGATACTTATGTCGGTAATGCACACCTTGGGAGCCACAGTAGTATCATTGCCTTCATCATCCTGCGGCGGAGTGATTACGGTCAGTCCGCTGCGCGTGCCGAAAAGCAGACGCCTGTCGGAAAGTTCCAAAGCGCAGTTTTCCGAATATATATTACGCTCGAATGAATTGCCAAAGCGGTAAGTCTTCACCTTCATATCCTTGTCATAGATGCGCGACAGACCGTTTTCTGTAGCGGCCCACACAGTTCCGTTACTGTCGGCCAGCAATGCAGCTATGCTGTTGTCGGCCAGCCCCTCGGTGGTGGTCACAGTCACGGTCTCCTCCAAACTCATGCCCTTGCCGAAACGGCAGCGCACAACACCACTGCCCTTGCCACCCGTCCAAAGGTAACGGCCGTCATAATACATACAACGCATCTCGTCGAAGGGGAAACCTCCGGTGGAAGTGTTGAAACAGATGAAATCGTCGTTGGTAATCTTGTCACGCCTGGTGTCTACAGCATAAAGCCCGTTGCTTGACGCTATCCACAACCAACCATCCGGACCTGGTTTAAACTGGTGCAGACGCGACTCGTTGACACTGCGACTGAGCAACTGACTGAAGTGCAGACGACCGTCTTTCTCATAACGGGTCATGACGAGTCCGTTCTCGTATGTAGCTATCCACACCCGGCCGCAAGCGTCTTGCCAGATGTCATACAGGTCGTTAGACTGAATATGATGACCTTTCCCGTACTTGTCATAACGCCGCCCGTCAACATAAAGTCCGCCGCCGCGCGTGGCTATCCATTCATGTCCGTCCTTATCGACCATATATGCCATGGCGCAGCCTGCCATCTCTCCGACCTCTTTTATCCTGCCGGTGGCTGTGTCAAACGTATACATCATGTTGTCCTTTGTCCCCACCATAACCTTGTCTCTGCCGCCGGCAACCATACGCACATAGTTGGCCCACGTGCTCTTCAGACCCGGCACAGGCTGTATGAACTCGGCCACCGACTGTTCCGACACGGCTATCCGCGACACGCCGGCAGCCTCCTGAGCCACCCACAGGCATCCCTTGGGGTCGATGTAGATGTTGGTGAGATAATCATTGTCTATCACCGCCTGCGCGTCGTTGGCAGAAAAGTGACGCAACGTCTCCGTACGATAGTCATAGATAAAGAGGCCGTTGCCGTAGGACGCAATGTAAAACAGTCCGTCAGAGCCACGTCTGACATTGTATTTGCGCTGACGTTCGGCCGTGAAACGCACGTCGGGCAGCAACGTCAGACGCCTCACCTCCCCCTCCGGTGGGAATATCCATAGATTACCCGACTTGTTCGACTCAAAGAAATATCCGTCCATGGCGTCAAGCAACAATCCGTTGCTCACCTGCATATTATCAGGTTTGGATGCCTTGAACGTACGGAGGTCTATACTGTAAGTGTCTCCGCTGAATATCATCCAGCGGTTCTGCCACACAAAGTTGCTCCTTATTGTCTTCACATCCCCCAATGCTTCGGGTATCTCCATGCGGCGCAACACGCGTCCGTCGGGCGCGAACATCTCCACCCTGTTGCCCGACGAGAGACACAGCACGTTGCCGTCATACACATTGCCCATGATATATCGCCGTCCGACGACAACAGTCTTCATCTGTCCGTCTTTTCCTATGCGAAACAGCCCCGCATCGGTGAGCGCCCAGATGTTGTGGTGTCCGTCTTCCACAAGACGTGTCACATGGTTGCTCGGCAGCCGTCCGTTCTCCTTATTATAATCGGTGCAGATGAATGTCCCGCCGCGATAGGCCACATGCCGTATTCCCGTATTGTTGTCATACATCCACATGTCGCCGCCCGAACGCAGGAAGCGGCGGAACGGGCGCATCTCGTCGCCGCGTCCGGTATAGTCAAGAAAACGTCCCGAGCACAAGTCGTAACACGCGAAAACAAACGTAGAAGTATGCACCCACAGCAAACCGTTGGCCCCGTCGTGATAAAGATTGCCCGTTGTTGCATCTATCTTTCGTGACGGATTGCTGCCCAAAGAATAGTAGTTGACAAACGAATAGCCGTCATACCGGCACAGTCCGTAGGCGGCTCCCATCCATACGAATCCGCAGCTGTCCTGCACCATATCGTATACGGTGTTGCCCGAAAGTCCGTCGGCCGACGATATGCGTTTGGCCGAAAGCACAAGCTTGTTTATGTCGGCGGCAAGTGAGTCTGTTGCTGCAAGCAGCGCAAGGGCTGTCAGCAACAGTATATGTTCTATTAGGTTTCTCCTACGTGTTCTCATGACTGCAAATATAACAATTTTTCACGTCTTAACCACAATAACACCATATTTTTTTATGGAAAGTAACAACAGCGGGCAAATTTCACCGCCGTGAAATTAACCGCCGTGAAATTTGGCGATGCGGAGGTTTTTCCATACCTTTGCAGAAACAAACACCGCGAAACAAAAACGCGGTGGAATATAAAAGCAGACCATATATGAAGTTCTACAACAGGGAAAAGGAATTGGAGCAGCTCGCCGTGATAAGACAACGTTCTTTTAGCAACCATTCGCAGATGAGCGTCATCACCGGGCGGCGGCGTATCGGCAAGACAAAACTGATACTGAAAAGCTGTGACGGAACACCGACCATATATCTTTTTGTGAGCCGGAACAACGAAGCGACACTATGCCGACAGTTCTCCGAAACCACGCGCATGGCACTCGGCTGCTACGTTCCGGATGGCATAAACTCTTTCGTCCAACTGTTCGAACAGCTCATGGTCACAGGCAAGACCACGTCGTTTAATCTCGTGATAGACGAGTTTCAGGAGTTTTTCAACATCAATCCGTCCGTCTTCAGCGGCATGCAGGATGTCTGGGACAGATACAAGGACGTCACCCATGTCAATTTCATCGCATCCGGCTCCGTATATACCCTGATGCACCGGATCTTCATGGACTATAAGGAACCGCTATACGGCAGATGCGACACCATCATCCACGTCCGCCCTTTCACGACGGCCGTAATCAGGCAAATCCTTTCCGACCACTATCCGCAATACACCAACGACGACCTGCTCGCCCTGTTCACCGTCACCGGCGGCGTGCCCAAATACATCGAGCTGCTTATGGACCGACAGGCCTTCACCGTCAATGACATCATCGGGCGCGTGACAGAAGAAAACTCCATCTTCCTTGAGGAAGGAACAATCCTGCTCGCACAGGAGTTCGGAAAGAAATACGGCAACTATTTCTCCATTCTCTCGGCCATCGCCTCCGGCAAAAACACGCTGCCCGAAATAACACAGGCCGTCGGAGAGACAAGCGTAGGCGGCATGTTGCTCAGACTGGAGGAGGACTATGAGATAATATCAAAGAAGCGCCCCATCCTGTCGAAAGAGCGGAGCCAGAACGTGCGCTACGAAATAACGGACAATTTCCTCCGCTTTTGGTTCAGATACGTAACCCGCAATCAGGACCTGCTGCAGATGGGGCTGAACGACAAGCTGCGCGACATCGCCATCGCCGACTACCCGACATACTCCGGCCTCACGCTCGAAATGTGGTTCCGGCAGAAGCTGAAGGAGGAAAGACGCTACCGGAACATCGGTTCGTGGTGGAACACGACAAAGGGAGCGAAGACCGACCAGCTGGAAGTGGACATCGTCGCCATCCCCTCCGACACTGATACACCGGCACTCGTGGCCGAAGTCAAGCGTCAGGGAAAGAACTTCAAGCCGGAACGATTTGAGGAAAAAGTGAATCATCTGCGCGACAAGATTCTCCACGGATACGACATCCGGTCACACCTCTTCACGCTTAAAGACATGTAGAAACTATCGGATAGACAGCAATACTGCAGTAATATTATGGAAATACCCCTGCTGGCATCTACCGGAAGAAACGTTCATCCGGTGTTGTCAGCGGGTAACAATATTACCGAAAAACACGAAATGCGGACATAATTACTGATTTTCGTACGATTATACATATTCTAAAAACTTATTTCTCCGTACTTTTGCACTATAGAACAAGCCTATACTGAACTTGCAGGGCTTGTTTACGGCCATGCGGCGGGCATGGCTTTACTTTAGAAGAACAATAACTTAAAAACAAATAACGCAATGAAGAAAATCCTTTTGCTGTCAACACTAATGGCCTGCATGGGCATGCGTGCCGCGACCGACGGCTCTACGCCCCTGATGGGATGGAGTTCGTGGAACACCTACCGGGTCAACATCAGCGACTCGCTCATCATGCGTCAGGCCGATGCCCTCGTCTCCACTGGTCTGTCAAAGGTCGGTTACCGGCAAGTGAACGTCGATGACGGATTTTTCGGGTGGCGCGACTCCACCGGCCTGATGCACCCGCATCCCCAACGCTTTCCGCGCGGCATGCGCTGCGTGGCCGACCATATCCACTCACTCGGCCTCAAAGCCGGCATTTATTCTGACGCCGGAGCCAACACCTGCGGCTCGCGCTATGACAACGACGAGAACGGTTTCGGAGCCGGACTCTACGGTCATGAGGAGCAGGACGCACGACTATATTTCGGCGAATGGGACTTCGACTTCATCAAAATCGACTACTGCGGAGCCGGACATGAACTCAATCTCGACGAACAACGGCGATATACGGAGATACGCGACGCCTTCGTGCGTGCCGGACATGGTGACGTGAAGATGAACATCTGCCGCTGGACTTTCCCCGGTACATGGGCAAAAGAGCTGGCCGGGTCGTGGCGCATCAGCCAGGACATACGTCCGCGGTGGTCATCGGTGAAAGACATCATCGGCAAGAACATGTATCTCTCGGCCTACTGCTCGCCCGGCCACTACAACGACATGGACATGCTTGAAATTGGCCGCGGACTGCCGGCCAACGAAGAGGAGGTGCACTTCGGCATGTGGTGCATCATGAGTTCGCCGCTGCTCATAGGCTGCGACCTCACCAAAATACCCGAGCCGTCGCTTCGTCTGCTCACCAATCCGGAACTGATTGCACTAAACCAAGACACGCTCGGACTTCAGGCGCGTGTCGTGGCGCGCTGCGGCGAGGGGTATGTGCTGGCCAAAGACTTGGGCAAACGCCACGGCAATGTACGCGCCATAGCTCTCTACAATCCTTCCGACACCCTCTGCCACTTCAATGTTGCGCTGTCTGAACTTGGTCTCGGAGGCAAAGTGAAGCTGCGCGACCTCGTAAACCGCAAGAACATGAAAACAATACGCGACAGTCTGGTATCGGCATTGCCGCCGCGCAGTGTCCTCATCGTGCGTGCCGAGGGCGAACGTCACATCGAGACATCACGATATGAGGCTGAATGGGCCTATCTTCCGTGCTTCGACATGCTGGGCAAACGCAAATCGCAGGTACTCTACGCCCGCAACGAAGCAGCCTCTGGCGGCATGGTGGTGTCGTTTCTTGGCGGCCGGCCGGAGAATACGGCCCGCTGGACCGACGTATGGAGCGACCGCGGTGGACAATACATGCTCAAAATCAGTTATGTGCCGGCTGCGCGCCGAGGTCTTGACATTACCGTCAACGGCAACAAGCTCAAGCGCATAGACAATATTGCCGACACTGGAGAAATAGCCACCGTAACCGTGCCCGTCACTCTGCATGGCGGCTACAATACGATAGAGATGGGCTCACCATACGGCTGGGCGCCTGACATCGACTGCTTCGAACTGACAAGAATACCGACAACCGAACAAAAGTAAACCATACCGTATATGAAAAAAAGTATATTATCGCTAATCCTTATCAACCTCTTCTTCGCCACATCACAGGCCAAGGTGTCACTCACACGTCTCACAACCGAGGGACGCGACTGTCCTGTGGGCATTGATGTGAACGTGCCGCGGTTCGGATGGCAGATTGTCTCCGACCGTAACAAAGTGACACAACGCTCCTACCGCATCATCGTGGCCTCGTCACGGGAGAATATAGACAACGGCACGGGTGACGTATGGGACAGCGGAACGGTAGTGTCCGACTCGTCACAATGGGTGTCCTATCGCGGAAAAGCGCTGTCGCCGAACACTGAATACTTTTGGAAGGTGACGGTCCGCACCAACCGCGGCACCACCGGATGGAGCACCACGGCACGATGGTCGACGGGACTGATGAATCCCGCCGGGCACAACATCGAATGGATAGGGCTGGACTCGCTTTTGCCGGGCGACAGCGACAGCCGACACAGCCGCATAGCCTCACGCTATCTGCGCCGTGAGTTTACGGCCCGTGACAACGTGAAGCGGGCCACAATACACATCTGCGGTCTCGGCCTCTACACATTATATATAAATGGGCGGCACGTGGGAAACGGTGACGTGCTGACGCCCGCACCGACGGACTACACTAAATCCGTGATATACAACACCTACGACGTGACGCCGCTCATCAACCGCCGCAATGCCATCGGTGTCACACTGGCCGGCGGCCACTATTTCGCGCAGACACAGAACTATCAGACCAATGTGCGCACCACATACGGCTATCCGAAGCTGATGGCCCGGCTCATCATCGAGTATTCGGACGGCCGCACTGAAACCGTAGCCACCGACACGTCGTGGCGCCTGACGGCCGACGGACCGGTGCGTTATGCCAATGAATATGACGGCGAGTTCTATGACGCCCGCCGCCGGATGACAGGATGGACTGAATGGGGCTACGACGACAGCCGGTGGATGCCGGCACAGAATGTGGCAGCACCCGGCGGACGGCTCTGCGGCAACGTGACACCGGCGATGAGCGTATACGAGACCGACAAACCCGTGGCCGTGAGGCGATATGCCGGCGGACGGCACATCATCGACTTCGGAACAAACGGAGCCGGCCGCATAAGAATGAAAATGTCGGCCCGGGCCGGCGACACCATCGTCATACGCCATGCCGAACGGTTGGACCACGGTGACAGTACGCTGTATACCGACAATCTGCGCAGCGCCGAGGCAACGGCACGTTACGTCTCCAACGGCAAGCCGCAGGAATGGACACCGGACTTCACTTACTACGGTTTCCGTTATGCCGAGATTACGGGTCTTGACAGACCGTTGGAGGACGGTGACATAATCCGCGAACTGATAGCCGACCACATGGATGACGCCGACACTCACTTCCAAGTCACGGCGGCCGACGGCAGCAACATGCTCAACACGATAGTCGACTGCGCGCGTCGCGGCATACGGAGCAACTACAAAGGCATGCCCGTAGACTGTCCGCAACGCGACGAACGCATGCCGTGGTTGGGTGACCGCACGACGGGATGTTTCGGCGAAAGCTATATGATGGACTGCCACAGCCTTTACGCCAAGTGGGCGGCCGACATCTGCCAGTCGCAGCGCAACGACGGATGTATCAGCGACGTGGCTCCGGCATACTGGCGGCTGTACAACGGCAACGTGACATGGCCGGCGGCACTGCCTTTTGCCTGCGACATGCTGTACCGGCAGTACGGCGACCTGCGCCCCATGCAGGAGAGCTACGAGCCGATAAAGCGTTTTCTGGCGTTTGTCAACAAGAAGCACCGCCGCGGCAGCCTGATAGGCTACGACCGTTACGGCGACTGGTGCGTGCCGCCGGAGTCACCGAAACTCGTGCACAGTAAAGACCCGGCACGACAGACTGACGGACGCCTCATCGCGTCAGCATACTACCAACACCTTTGCCGCATGATGCAGGAATATGCCGTACTTCTCGGCCACAATCAGGATGAAGAGCACTTCCGCCGCGAGGCCGATGCAATGGCCGTGGCCGTCAACGACACGTTCTTCGTCGGCGGACGCTATGCCAACGGCACCGTCACGGCCAATCTGCTGCCCTTAGCCATGGGCATCGTTCCGCAGGAGCATGCCTCGGCGGTGGCAGACAGCATCGTCAGCACCATCAGCCTACGCCACAACGGCCACATCAGCTCAGGCGTCATCGGCATACAGTGGCTCATGCGCTGGCTGTCCGACGCTGGTCACGGCGACATCGCCTACCGCATGGCTTCTGCGGACACATATCCCGGATGGGGATATATGGTACGGCAGGGAGCCACCACCATTTGGGAACTGTGGAACGGCGACACGGCCAACCCGTCGATGAACAGCGGCAATCACGTGATGCTGCTCGGCGACCTGCTCCCGTGGTGCTACGAACGGTTGGGAGGCATACGTCCGGACATCGCCCGTCCGGGATTCCGCCACACCATCCTGCGGCCGGACTTCTCCGTCAACGAACTGAACGGCGTGACGGCGGCGCACCCTTCGCCATACGGCGTGATAAGCAGCTGCTGGAAACGCGACGGCGGAAAGATTGTCTGGGAAGTGGATATACCTGCCAACACCACGGCAGAGGTGCATCTGCCTGACGGACGTGTGAAGCGGATAGGTTCGGGCCATTACCGCTTTGCGTGCCGATACGCCCCGTCACATTAATTAATGGTGAGCGAACAATGTTCCTCTTACATAAGACATATTATCTGAATCAATAAACAACTGTAATGAAAAGACTGTTTTACATATTGGTATTGCTTCTGTCAATGACTGTACAGGCAATAGCACAGAGTCTGTCTGCCGGACCCATTTTTACCGATAACATGATTCTGCAACAGGGCCAGCCGCTGCCCGTATGGGGCACGGCTGCACCAAAAGCGAAAGTGACCGTAACCTTTGGCAAATCGAAGGCGAGGGCCGTGGCCGACAGCAAAGGGCACTGGCAGGCCATGCTGCCCGCACAAGAAGCCTCTTTTGAAGAAAGGACTCTTACAGTAAAGGCCGGCAAGGAGCAACTGACATTCAACGGTGTGGTGGTGGGAGAAGTATGGGTGGCCGCAGGACAATCAAACATGGAGTACACCATGAAGAAGTATCCCACTTATCAGAACCCCTACAAAGGCAATGATCTTGCCGCTGAAGAACTGACGAAACCCGACAATGCGAAAATACGTGTGTTCACCTGTCCGCGCAAAGGAAAGGTCGGAGGCTGGAGTCACGCCAACGGCGAGAGCCTGCCGAAGGTATCTGCTCCCGGCTACTTCTGTGTGCGCCATCTGCAAGACTCGCTGAAAGTGCCTGTCGGTGTCATCAGCACCGCTGTCGGCGGCACGATGGTGGAGACATGGCGCAAGGGCGGCGAGTGGTACAAAAAGATGATAGCACCATACGTACCGTTCGCCGTACGCGGTTTCCTGTGGTATCAAGGCGAAAACAACTGCACCAACCGTGAAAGCGATTACGCCTCAAAGTTCAAGGCTATGGCAGATGAGTGGCGACAGGAATGGGGCGTCAGTGATGCTCCTTTTCTTACTGTGATGCTGGCTCCCCATATCTACAGCGACCGTCACCACAAGCGCGGTGTGGTGGATGCAGAAGAACTTCCCCGGTTCCGACAGCAACAGATGGCGTGCACAGACAGCGTCAGCAATACCGAGATAATCTTCAATCCCGACCTTGTGGACGACCTCTCCGACATACACCATTCTTATAAATGGGAGGTAGGCCGACGTCTGGCCATACTCGCGCTGAACAAGGTTTATGGACGCACAGAGCTGGAATGGAGCGGTCCGAGAGCCGACACCATGACGCGTGAAATGAACCGGCTGACAGTCCACTTCACACACGTTGGCTCCGGACTCGTCAGAACGCCAAAAGGCCAGGAGCGCAAGTCCGGCAGCATGATCCGATGGTTTGAAGTGGCGGGAAGCGACGGCGTGTGGCATGCCGCCAATGCTGAAATCAAAGACAGCTGTCACGTCAGCGTGTGGTCTTCGGCCGTAGCCCGGCCCGTCAGCGTACGGTATCTGTGGCATGAGACAGCCACCTCTGTCGACCTGCGCAATTCAGAAGGCCTTTGCGCTTTTCCGTTCATTATGCAATAGTATTATCTCAGGTTACTTTTGTTACACTAACTCACAATGACAATCATTTTATTAATATAAAAAAACAACATTATGAGAACAAGACTGACAGGGCTGATGCTCTTTATATCGGTTTCCGTTTTTGCCGGAAACAAAAAGGCTGAAAGACCGATGCTATTTCCCGATGGCACAACACCCATAACAGAATGGTTCGTGCAATCCGGAAAGACAGACGTAAACGGATTGGGCACCCAATATCGTGTCACCGACTACGGCGTGCGAAATGACTCCACGCTCATCCAGACCGACCGGCTGCAAGCCGTAATCGACCGTTGCTCGAAAGACGGCGGCGGTGTAGTCGTCATTCCCAAAGGAACGTTTCTCAGTGGGGCGCTGTTCTTCAAAAAAGGCACACACCTGCATTTTGAAGAAGGCGGCAAACTGAAAGGTGTTGACGCCATCAAGCACTATCCTCTGATAGACATGCACATGGAGGGATTGCCCGTAAAGTATTTCGCGGCTTTGGTCAACGCCGATAACGCAGACGGATTCACCATCACTGGAAAAGGCACCATCGACGGCAACGCCCGTAGATTTTGGGAAGAGTTTTGGATAAGACGGCAGTTCAACAAGAACTGTACCAATCTCGAAGCCCTACGTCCGCAGTTGGTTTACATATCCAACTCTGACGATATCACGGTGCAAGATGTGCGACTGGTCAACAGTGCTTTCTGGACAAACCACCTGTACCGCTGCAACCGCGTTAAGTTTATCGACTGCCACATCGAGTCACCTACCGAAGGCAAGACAAAAGCCCCGAGCAGTGACGGCATCGATCTTGACATCTGCAACGACGTGCTGGTGAAAGGTTGTTTCATAAACGTGTGCGACGACGGTGTCTGCCTGAAAGGCGGCAAAGGCACATTCGTCGACAAGGACTCGACAGCAGGCCCTGTAAACCGTGTGATTGTGGACAGTTGCCGTTTCGGAAAGCTCACCAATGCCGGCGTTACCTTCGGCAGCGAAGCGTTCGACTGCAACAACATCATAATGAGAAACTGCGTCTTCGAGAATTCCTATCATGTCGTATTGTTCAAAATGCGCACCGACACACCTCAAAACTACCGCAACGTACTGGTGGACAACTGCTCCGGCACGGCGAAAAGAGCTATCGAATTTTCATCGTGGAGCCAGTTCCACAATATCAGCGAGCGCCCCGACATGCCCGTATCGGCTGTCGAAAACGTAACGATAAGCAACATGAATATTCATGCCGACAAGTTCCTGTACGTAAAGAAAGGACATAAATTCAATATCAAGAACATCACTCTCACGGATATAACGGCAACAGACAACAGCAACTGCTATAACGCTAAAGATATAGAGGGACTGAAAGTTAAGAATGTGACATTAAACGGCAATAAGCTGTAAAGGCAGCCCGTTTCCAAAAAAGAAAACGATTATGAGAAAACTACTATTATCCTTAGTGTGTATAGTCTGCCTCGCCGCACAGGCCGCAGGCGACTATGACGTGAGAGACTTCGGAGCCGCGGGCGACGGAAAGACGCTCGACCACGGGGCCATCAACCGTGCCATCGACTCGTGCGTGGCCCATGGCGGCGGCCGCGTAGTGCTGCCGGCCGGCACATATCTTTGCGGCAGCATCCGCATGAAGAGCAATGTCGAACTGCACATATCGGCCGGAGCGACCATCCTCGCCGCCCCCGGGTCGATGAAAGCCTACGATGAATCCGAGCCGTGGGAGGGTCCGGCATATCAGGACGGCGGTCATACGTATTTCCACAACAGCCTTATCTGGGCCGTGGGACAGCAAAACGTTTCCATCACCGGCCGCGGAATGATTGACGGCAAGGGACTGACGAAGAAGGACACGGAGAAAGGCGGAAAGCTGCAGGGCGGAAGCATCGGCACTGGCGACAAGGCGATAGCGCTGAAGGAGTGCCGCAACGTGCTCATCCGCGACATAACGATATACCGCGGCGGCCATTTCGCCATCATCATGACCGGCTGCGACCTCGGCACGGTGGACAACGTGACGATAGACACCAACCGCGATGGCTTCGACATCGACTGCTGCAAGTATCTGACGGTGAGCAACTGCAAGATAAACACGCCGAGCGACGACGCGCTGGTGCTCAAGAGTTCGTATGCGCTGAAGCGTCCGGTGCTGTGCGAACACATCGCCGTGACCAACTGCGTCATCACGGGATATAAGATGGGAACGCTGCTCGACGGCACATACGTGCCGGAAAAGGTGAACTGGGTGTGCGGCCGCTTCAAGTTAGGAACGGAGTCGAACGGCGGCTACCGCAACATAGCATTGAGCAACTGCACGTTCATGTACAGCAGCGGACTGGCATTTGAGGAAGTGGACCAGGGACTGATGGAGAACGTCGTGGTAAACAACATCACCATGAGCCACGTCCACCACTACCCCATCTACATCACCACCGGCTGCCGCAACCGCGGCCCGAAGGAGCGCACGACGGTGTCTACGGGTGCCGACATACAGATAAGCAACGTCATAGCCGACGATGTTGACTCATTGGCGGGCATCATCGTCACGGGCATGCCCGACCAACCGCTGCGCAACATCGCCCTCAGCAACATCCGCATAACCTATCGCGGCGGCGGCACGGCCGACCTTGCCAACCGCGAATACCGCGAGCAGGGCACCAACTATCCCGAGCCCCGCTTCGCCGGTCCCACGCCGGCCTACGGCCTCTACGCCCGCCACGTTGACGGTCTCGACATCAACCACGTCACGTTCCGCACCGAGAAGACGGACTACCGGCCCGCCGTGATGCTGGATGACGTACGCAACGAGAGCATCACCGACCTGAAAGCGCCGGAGGTGAAGGGCGTGAAGAAAGTGGTGAAGAAGCCGGGCGGCAACCGCAGGAAATAGTTTTTTAGTACAGTTAATAGGCGCGGGGCATCAATCCGAAACGTTTCGGATCTGACGCCCCGCTTTTGTTTGTTGGCGTCAAGTTCTGTGATGTTCGTATGCTTAGGATTATCCGTCTTGATACTGAAACGAATCATACTTTTTTGAATAGATCGTCTGCTGTTATCTGTTTATTTACTTTCCTTGCGTACATATTATTTTGAAGACCGAAAGGTGTTACATAAACAATTGAAAAAGATTTCTTGGTGGATGTAACCTTCCTGAATGTACGATGCCTTTGCTCTACATGTCTTGAATAGGCTTTTGTTATCTCGTATTCTCCACTTGCATATTTCATTTCGCATATACTTACAGTCTTATCATTCCTATCAATGAGCAAGTCTATCTGACCACCTATCTTCATGTCCTCGTCTGCATCAATATCATTAAGAATTGCTTCCGATGGACGATAAACCCATGAACATGGCGAATAGAATATTCCGCTGATACCCAAGGCGTTGACAATTTGTTCGATATGATGCAGGCATACCGTCTCAAAAGAATAACCTGACCATGCAGCATATTCGGGTGTACCTATCATATGAAGCCAATAGTTCTTTCCGACATTACTTTTATCCTTCATAAAGTGAAGATAGAAGAGAGAGAATTGGTCTGTGAGTTGAAACATTTTGTTCTTCTTCTCCTTGCCGAATGGATAGTATGAACGTATGAATTCACACGTTTCCAATTCTTTGAGCAACGTGGTAAAATTACCATTATTTAGCAGCTTCGTCTTGTTGATTAAGTCAAGACGCGTCATTCCTTTCCGAGCACTGCTGAGTGCATTTATAACAGTAATATAGCTCTCTGCCTTTTTGAATAGCGAGTCATAAAGCCTGTTAAACTCATCAGTCAACTCCCCACCCTTAGTAAAACATAAACTATTAATATTCTCTGCCACGCTTTTGTCTTTGTCAAACAATGACAAATAGTAGGCAACTCCACCCACAGCCATGTAGCAGTCTATCATTTCAGGACGCTCGTAGTTGAAACCTCTACTTTGGAAATATTGCTCCATTTCTTCAAGACAGAATGGAGAAATCAGCATCTTGTGAGTTACACGGTTGTGCAACCCTCCCCTGGAGTTAATCAGTTTATTCAACATCCATGAAGTGGCAGAACCACAGACTATTAGTTTAATATCTTTCCGGTAGTATGCCCAGTTGTTCCAGAAATGCTCCAATGCCCCAAGGAATCTGGATTTTTGCGTGTCAAGCCATGGTAGTTCGTCAATGAAGATGATTTTTGCACCACTCTCTTGCTTCTCAATATTTTTAGAGAGCATGCGAAACGCCTCTGTCCAATTCTGCGGCACACGGTTATCATCAAAGAAATCCGATAGTGCGTATGAAAAATTCAACAACTGCTCTCCAAGACGAGCATTTTCCTTTCCTGTCATTCGAAAGCAGAATTGCCCCTCCAAAAGCTCTTTTATAAGAAATGTCTTACCAACACGTCGTCTTCCATAGACAGCTATAAACTCAGACTGTTCCGAAGAAAGATATTTCTTCAGCTCCATTATCTCTTTTTCACGACCAACAATTGAATTTTCCATCTTACATCATTTATATTTTGGCACAAAGTTAACAAAAACATCAGATTACGCCAAATAATAATTATATATTTTGGCATAATCAACACAAACCATCGAGATTATGCCACTTTATAGTATGAGAATTTGTAGTTTTTTCAAAAATCACTTGTCTCCTACCGGAACTACATGTTAATTCTACCCATCTATTACACCTCTCTTTCTGCGCTACGCTTTGCCCCGGGCAGAGAGCTTGTTGGGGCTTCCAGACCGCTCCTACGTGCTATGCAGAGTATCACTACAAAAACGGAAGAGCCCCCAAAAAAGATTATGACCCTACATGATGAGACAAATCGTGACTCGATATTTACCGGTTTCCACTTCACCGGCGCGGGCCTCCCCCCTCTCTTGGGGAAGCCGGAGGGAATTTTGACTTTTCTTTACTTTAACATATGTTAAGCGGCACCCTGAC
>ENA-OYXX01000432-OYXX01000432.1-human-gut-metagenome-genome-assembly--contig:-NODE-432-length-19450-cov-4.275844_pt1 | contig 19450 bp, 15 predicted proteins | sample MGYA00243976_ERZ653434 | MGnify/ENA primary metagenome ERZ653434 (study PRJEB26926, sample SAMN06165112) | human gut metagenome | biome: ENVO:00009003; feature: ENVO:2100002; material: ENVO:00002003...
CGTCGGCAGCGTCAGATGTGTATAAGAGACAGCTCATAGACCGTGATGGCGTCCGATACCTCGCCGGCAGCATTCAGGATGGCGTTCTCAAACTGGTTGAGGGTCTGCTTCTGCTGAGCCTTGGCCACCTCGAGGCGGGCGATATTCTGTCCGCGCGAGAACAGCGGCATGGTCAGCGAGCCGGCCAGTTGTATGAACCATTTGCCGGGATTGGTGATCAGGCCGCCGACAAGGTTGGTGAATCCGCCGTTGGCCGTGATGTTGAGGCCGGGATAGAAGGCTGCACGCGCTGAGTTGGTGGCGTAGTAGGCCACGGCGAGCGCGCGTTCGGCGGCATAGACGTCGGGACGTGAGGCCAGTTCGCGCATGGGGATGCCGTCAGCCATGGTGACGGGAATCTGAAGCGCGGCGTCGGCCGAAACATTCCAGTGCTGGGGCAGGGTATTGAGCAGCAGCGACATAGTGTTGTTGAGCTGCACGAGCTGCGACTCGAGGTCGGTGATCGAGGCGAGGATGCCGTAATACTGGGCCTCGCTCTGAACCACGGCGGCCTCGTTGACGCGTCCGGCGAGCTTCAGGTCTTTCATGACATCGACGCTCTGACGCCAGTTTTCGGCCGTGGCGCGCGAGAGTTTAATCTGGCTTTCGACGCAGGCGATGGCGTAGTAGGTGTTGGCCACGGCCGCGATTATCTGGCTGCGTGTGGCCTGGGCGTAGGCCTCGGAGCGGTAGACGCCCTCCTGTGCTCCGCGCTTGGAGTTGAGGAGTTTGCCGAAGATGTCAATCTCCCAGCTGACCTGAGCGGGGAACTGATAGGTCTTTGACCACTCATAGTCGCCATATTTCGACAGCGAGCCGTTGGGCACAATGGCCAGCGAGGGGAGATAGCTCAGGCGGGCGCCCTTGAGCTGAGAGTTGGCGATGTCGACGTTCAGCTTGGCGTTCTGAAGGTCGGAGTTATTCTCCAGAGCCTGGCTGATGAGGTCCTGAAGCACGGGGTCAGTGAAGATTGTGCGCCAGTCAAGGTTGCCGAAAGCGGTGGAGTCCTCGGCTTGCTTCAGGGCGTCGCCATACTGTTGTATGAGGGCGCTTTCCTCGGTGGGCAGCTCATATTTCTTATATATGTTGCAGCTGCCGAGCATCAGGATGCTCAGCCCGGCAGCTGCCACAAGTGTCAATCTGTTTGATTTCATGACTGTGTATTGGTCAGAGGGTATAGGGTTAATTTGAATACTGCTCGATTTCGCTCTCGATGCCCTCGTTGTCGGTGTCTTTCCACTTCAGCGGAGTGAACTTCTCCTGGATGAGCTGGAAGATGACAAACAGCGCGGGAACAATGAAAATCTGTAGAATCATACCGATAAGCATACCGCCGATTGAGCCTACGCCGAGAGCGCGGTTGCCGTTGGCGCCTACGCCGTGGGCAAACATCATGGGGAGCAGACCGATAATCAGGGCGAGCGAGGTCATCAGGATGGGTCGCAGACGGGCTGCGGCTCCCTGGATGGCCGAGTTGACAACGGACATGCCCGTGCGGCGGCGTTCGAGCGCGAACTCAACGATCAGGATGGCGTTCTTGGCCAGCAGACCGATAAGCATGATGAGCGCAATCTGTAGGTAGATGGAGTTGTCGATGGCGAATATCTTGGCGAAGATAAACGAACCCATCAGACCGAACGGAATCGAAAGGATAACGGCCCACGGCAGGATGTAGCTCTCATACTGGGCCGAGAGCAGCAGATAGACGAAGAGCAGACACAGACCGAAGATGATGGCCGTGGCGTTGCTCGAAGAGTTGGACTCCTCACGCGTCATACCCGAGTATTCGTAGCCGTAGCCCTGGGGCAGAGACTCGTTGGCAACACGCTCGATGGCGGCGATGGCGTCGCCCGACGAGAATCCGGGAGCCGGCTGACCGGTGACCGAGATTGACTGGAACATGTTGAAACGGTTGAGCAGGTCAGGTCCGTAGACACGTGTTAGCTTGACGAAGTTGGAAATCGAGGCCATCTCCGAGCCGTTGCGGATTTTGATGAGGTTGAGTGTCTCGGGGCTTACGCGGGCCTCGGGCGAAGCCTGCATCATGACGCGGTAGAGTTTGCCGAAACGGTTGAAGTTTGACACATACATACCGCCGTAGTAGCCCTGGAGTGTCGAGAGGATGGTCTGGGGCGAGATGCCGGCCTGTTTGGCCTTGGCGGCGTCAACGTCGACGAGATATTGGGGGAAGGTCGGGTTGAACGTGGTGTAGGCCACCTGAATCTCGGGCTGCTGGTTGAGGGCGCCGAGGAAGGCCTGCACGACGGCGAAGAAATCGTTGATGTCGCCGCCGGTCTTGTCCTGCATCTTGATTTCAAAACCGTTGGTCACCGAGTAACCCGTAATCATAGGCGGCGCGAACATCAGCACACGTCCGTCCTTGACCTGTGACATCAGTCCATAGAGTTGCTGGAGCACGGCGTCAGAGCTTTCGGCTGCCGAGCGCTCGCTCCAGTTTTTCAGCTTGACGATAAATGTGCCGTAGGTTGCGCCCTGACCTGCCACGAAGCTGTAACCGTTAATCATTGTGCGCGACTCGATGGCGGGCACGGTCGACAGAATCTGGTCTACCTGGTCGAGCGTGGCGGCCGTGCGTTCCTGAGAGGTTCCCGGCGGCATGTCGATGAGGACAAACAGTGTGCCGGTGTCTTCGTTAGGCACGAGAGTGGTCGGGGTGATTGACATCAGCCACACGAGGATGGCCACTGCGCCGGCGACGATGGCCAGCGACACATATTTCATGCGTATGAAGGCCTTTGTGCCGAGATTGTAGCGGCCAAGCACCTTCTCATAGAGATTGTTGAAGGCCACGTGGAAGTTCTTGCTGAACAGGCCGACAAGGGTGATGGCGCCTACGCCGCAGGCAATCAGTCCTTCGGCGGTGTTCTCAAACGAGAACCAGCCGAGAACCATCAGCGTGATGGTGGCGCAGAGGAGCAGGAAGGTGACAAACGGAGGCATGTGGAGTTTCATGCGCTTCTTATATGTCTCCTTGACGGCTCCGGCGGCAGCCGAGTAGGCGTCGCCCATGCGTTCGCCGAGTGTGGAGTCGGTTTTGTGGGGCTTCAGGAACACAGCGCAGAGTGCCGGCGACAGCGTCAAGGCGTTGATGGCCGACAGGCCGATGGCGATGGCCATGGTCAGACCGAACTGGCGGTAGAAGACGCCAGATGTCCCCGGCATGAACGACACGGGGATAAACACGAGCATCATGACCAGCGTGATGGAGACGATGGCGCCCCCTATCTCGCCCATGGCGTCGATAGAGGCTTTGCGGGCGCTCTGATAGCCCACGTCGAGTTTGGCGTGGACCGCCTCGACCACCACTATCGCGTCGTCGACCACAATGGCAATGGCGAGCACCAGAGCTGACAGCGTGATGAGGTTGATGGAGAATCCGATGATGTTCATCAGGAAGAACGTACCGATCAGGGCCACAGGGATGGCGATGGCTGGGATGATGGTCGAGCGGAAGTCCTGAAGGAACAGATAGGTCACGAGGAACACCAGGATGAAAGCCTCGATGAGGGTCTGGATTACGTGGTGAATCGACGCGTAGAGGAAGTCATTGTTGTTCATCGGGATGGCCACGCCGATGCCCTGGGGCAGGTCTTTCTTCATCGTGTCGACAAACTTCATGCAGTCGTTGATGATCTGTGTGGCGTTGCCGCCTGCGGTCTGAAAGACGATGGCTGTGGTTCCGGGATGTCCGTTGAGTTTGCCGTGGAAGCCGTAGGTCACGCGGCCGAGCTCGACGTTGGCCACTTCGCCCAGACGGAGCACCTCGCCGTTGTCTTTGGCACGCACGACGATGCTTTCAAACTCCTCGGGGGTCACGAGGCGCCCCTTATATTTCATGGTGTACTGGAACGTCTGGTCTCCCTGTTCGCCGAATGCGCCCGGGGCGGCCTCGATATTCTGCTCGGCCAGGGCGTTGGATATGTCAGAAGGCATCAGTCCATACTGGGCCATGACATCGGGCTTCAGCCAGATGCGCATGGAGTAGTCGGCACCCATCACCATGACGTCGCCTACGCCCGAGATACGCTGGAGCTGAGGCACGACGTTGATTTTCATATAGTTCTCGATGAACTCCTCGCTATACTTGCCGTTCTCGTCATAGAGGTTGATGGCGAGCAGCATTGAGGTCTGACGTTTCTGGGTCAGCACGCCCACGCGGGTTACCTCGGCGGGCAGCAGACTCTGGGCCTTGGCCACGCGGTTCTGGACGTCGACGGCGGCCATGTCGGGGTCAAAGCCCTGTTTGAAGTAGACGTTGATGGTGGCCGAACCGGTGTTGGTGGCGGTCGACTCCATATATGTCATGCCCTCGGCGCCGTTGATTGACTCCTCCAGAGGGGCGATCACCGAGTTAAGCACGGCCTGGGCATTGGCGCCCTGATAGGTCGTGGTGACCGAGATTGTGGGTGGCGCCAGGTCGGGATATTGCGTTACGGGCATGGACACCAGTCCGATGAGACCGAGCAGGACGATGAAGATTGAAATCACCGTCGACAGCACAGGTCTGTTGATAAATGTATCTAATTTCATCTCTTTGTGTCGTGATTGTATATGACTGAAAAAATAGTCTCAGGCTCCTCACCGGGCAGCCTGGGCGCCACCCTGCTGGGGAGCGGCGGGTTTGGAACCGGGAGCCACGGGGTTGATTTCCATGCCGTCCTTGACGGTTGTGCCGACGCCCTCGATGACGATGCGCTGGCCCGGAGTCAGACCCGAGGTGACTACAAACGTGCGGCCATCGGCGTTAGCCTCGACGGTGATGGGCATGGAGGCCACCTTGTTGGAGTCGTTGACGACATAGACAAAACTGCGGTCCTGAAGCTCATAGGTGGCTTTCTGGGGAATGACGATGACATTCTCCTGGTTGCGCGGGATGATGATGTTGCCCGTCGAGCCGCTCAGAAGCATACGGTTGGGGTTGGGGAAGAGGGCTCTGACAGAAGCGGCGCCGGTGGCGGGGTCGATTGTGCCGCTGACGGTCATCACCTTGCCGCGTTCGGGATAGATGGCGCCGTCTGAGAGCTGGAGCTGCACCTCGGGCATGGCGGCGATGGCGGCCGACAGCGAGCGTTGTCCGTTGTCAGAGAGACTCAGGATGTCTTTTTCGGTCAGCGAGAAGTAGGCATAAACCTGTGAGATGTCGCTGATGGTGGTCAGAGGTTCGGCCGACGAGGGCGAGGCGAGCGAGCCTTCGCGGTTGGGGATTGTGCCGACCACGCCGTCTGACGGAGCGCTGACGGTGCAGTATGACAGGTTTTTGCGGGCCGAGACGAGGGCGGCGTTGGCCTGGGCCAGTGCTGCCTGGGCGCTGCGCAGCGTGTTGTCGGCCATCTGCCACTCGAGTTCGCTGATTATGTTTTTGTCATAGAGTTTGCGCTTGGAGTCTGCGGTCAGTTTGGCGTTGTCGACCGATGTGCGGGCGGCGTTCACGTTGGCCTGGGCCTGCTCGACGGCAGCCTGAAATGACACTTGGTCGAGGGTGAAGAGCGTCTGTCCTTTCTTGACAGCCTGACCTTCGTCAACCCATACACGGGTGATGAAACCCGTCACCTGCGGACGGATTGCAATGTCTGTTTTACCCTTGATGGTTGCAGGAAATGAGTTCTGGCTTTCCGACGCACCCTGGCTGACGGTCATGACCTCAACGGAGGGTGCCGGTGCTTGCTGCTGCTGTTGCTGCTGCTGTCCGCCGCCACATGATGTTACCATGACGGCGAGAGCGCCCGTAATGGCGGGAGCAATCATTCTGATAGCTTTCATCTGCGTTTTATCTGTTAATTTTGGTTGTTATGATATTTCTTTATTTGTGTATGGAATCGGTTTTGTGCGTTCTCTGACGCACGACGCCCCGGGCGCGCCTTCCGGCATACCCCGGGCCATCATAAATTAAGCGCAAAGTTACCAATCATTTTTCTTAAATTTCGCTAAATAGCAAAGATGACTGGCGCTTTGTTCCAAAAATGAGCAAAAAATAGACTTTTCGACCAACCGTGTTGGTCTCGGGTGGTCTAATGTAATCTTATGCGGTGGCTATATAGAGTGTGCAGACGCCGAATGTCAGCGGTTCGACGCTGACGTCTTTGTATCCGGCCTGCCTCATAAGGTCGGCCATCTCGTCGCCCTGAGGAACGGCGGCGATGCTCTCGGGCAGATAGGTGTAGGCGCGCGAATCGCGAGAGATAAGCCGTCCTACGGCGGGAATGACGCGTCGGGTATAGATGTCATAGAGCGGCTTTATGAACGGCGACGTCGGTGTTGACAGCTCGATGACCATCAGACGTCCTCCCGGACGTGTGACACGGTGCATCTCGCGGTAGCCCTCGAGCAGGTTCTCAAAATTGCGGACACCATAGGCCACAGTGACGACGTCAAACATGCGGTCGGTAAACGGCAGGTGGAGACAGTCGCCCTGACTGAAGGTTATGACATCGCCGAGACCCGCTTCGGCCACTTTGGCGCGCCCGAGAGAGAGCATACCCTCCGAGAGGTCGACGGCAAAGATGCGCACCGGGTCGAGCCTCTTTGCCATAAGCATGGCGAGGTCGCCGGTGCCCGTGGCTACGTCGAGGATATAGCGGGGCTGGTCGGGACGCAGGCTGTCGATGGCGTGACGGCGCCACAGACGGTCTATGCCCATCGTCATGGCGCGGTTCATGAAGTCATAAGCCGGGGCGATGTTGTCAAACATCGCCCTGACCTGTTCAGTCTTGGCCCGGCCGTCGCCTTCGTAGGGGTTTATTTTCTCGCAGTCGGCCATCAGAGGTTGGCGAGACAGTCGAGGACGTTGGTTTCGATGCGGCGTGTCAGGTCGGTCTCGTCGCCCTTGACAAATGTCTTGCCAGTGATGTGCTCATAGAGCTCGATATAACGCTCGCTGACAGATTCGATGAATGCGGGTGTCATCTCAGGCACCTTCTGGCCGGCTTTGCCCATGAATCCGTTTTCGATGAGCCATTGTCTTACGAATTCCTTCGAGAGCTGACGCTGGGGCTGACCTGCGGCGAGACGCTCCTGATAGCCGTCGGCATAGAAGTAGCGCGACGAGTCGGGAGTGTGAATCTCGTCTATGAGGGTCACCTTGCCCTGGAGTTTGCCGAATTCATATTTGGTGTCGACCAGCAGCAGGCCTTTGGCTGCGGCCATGTCGGCGCCGCGTTTGTAGAGAGCGCGGGTGTATTCCTCCATCTGATTGTAGTCTTCCTCGCTGACGAGACCGCGAGAGAGTATTTCCTCGCGCGAGATGTTCTCGTCATGGCCTTCGGCGGCTTTGGTGGTGGGGGTGATGATAGGCTCGGGGAAAGCCTGGTTTTCAACCATTCCGTCGGGGAGTTTTACGCCGCAGAGCTCGCGGGCACCGGCTTTGTATTCGCGCCAGGCGCTGCCGGCGAGATAGCCGCGTATGATCATCTCCAGGGGGAATGACTCGCAGCGGTAGCCCACGGTCACCATCGGGTCGGGAGTGGCTATCTTCCAGTTGGGCACGATGTCGCGTGTGGCGTCGAGGAAATCAGCGGCTATCTGATTGAGAACCTGTCCTTTGAAGGGAATGCCTTCTGGCAGCACGACGTCGAATGCCGAGATGCGGTCCGTTGCGACCATGACAAGGATGTCGTCGTTGATTGTGTAGACGTCGCGGACTTTGCCGTGATATTCGGCCGTCTGGCCGGGAAAATGAAAGTCGGTTTTCAGCAGTGTAGCCATAACTAATTGTGATTTTTGTTAATCCGACTGCAAAATTAGCGATTTTCTGCCAATCCGCCAAAGATGAGACGTTCACGCCCGGGGCAACCGAATCATCTCCTCAACCGTTGAGAACAAGCCATGTTTATCTCCAGGTATGTTGCGTCGGTGACTTCTTTTTGCGTCCTAAGACCGAAACGTCTATCTTTGCACCCAATTCACGGTTATTTATGACAGACTCTGAATTCAAATCATTGTTCAACGCTGAGTATCTTGCCGTTGCTCTCTTCTCGTTACGCATGCTCGCCGACAGGGCCGAAGCCGAGGACGTGGCTCAGGAAGCCTTCATAAAGCTGTGGGCGACCGACACAGACGCCGTCAGTCCGAAAAGTATGCTTTTCAGGATTGCGCGTAATCTGTGTATCGACAAACTCAGGGCACGCCGCGATATGGTGTCAATCGACAGTGTCGGCGCGGACATGGCTATCGGCGAGGATATAGACACAGCCGAGCGCGATGCGTGTCTTTGGAGGGCCATCGATGCGCTCCCGCCGCGCTGCAAGGAAATTTTTCTGATGAGCAAACGCGACTCCATGACTTACGCAGAGATTGCCGATATGCTTGGCATCGCCGAAAAAACGGTTGAGAATCAGATGACAAAAGCCTTCAGGCAGCTTCGGACCGCCCTGTCCAAAGACTTTGGCCGGCGAGGAATTCCCGACAACGATGCGCTTGCGCTTGCAATTTTGCTGGTTGTGCAGTGGGGGTTTTGAGCGGTTTCTACGTCATGGGGATAAACGACTGAACAATTCCTATGACGAAACAACAGAACAAATCCATCCTGCCGTCGGACAAAGAGTTTGACCGTCAACTGGACTGGGTGGCGAAAAGCTACCTCGCATCGGCCTTCGACCGACGTCGAGCATGGGTGCGTATATCCATGGCTTTAGGACAGACTTCGGCCGGCTTGCGCCGGCGTCGTCTGCGCTATGCTGCCGCTATTGCAGCGGCTGTTGTGCTGACTGCCAGTGCGGCCTATATTGCCTTGAAGCCTGAGCGCCTGACGGCGCCGGAGCCGACCCCGCAGACCATCGAACGATCCGACACCCCCGAACCGAACCGTCCTCACCGTCTTGATTTCAGCGACACTCCTCTGTCTCAGGTTGTCGCGAAAATTGAAACGGAATACGGCGTAATCGTCGACAATGTTCCCGAGGGCGACTATCGCCTCACCGGCAGCTTTGAAGGCGATGCCGGCGAGATTGTGGAGTCAATCAATATGCTTCTTGGCACGGAAATGGAGGTGGTTGAGAAATGAGCATTAAGATAGGATACATACGTTTTGTGTTTGTGGCACTTTGGCTTGTGTTCATGGCGCAGTCGCTGACGGCGGCCGGTGTCACACTTCAGGTCCGTAACCGCAGCGCTGAGTCGGTTTTCCGCGAAATTATGAAACAGACCGGCAAGAACTTTGTCTATAAATCAGGCACTCTCGACGGTCTCAGGGTGACGGTCTCGGTCACCGACGTCTCTCTTGAGAAGGCGCTTGATCGTATTTTCGACGGCACGGACATAACCTATCGCATAAACGGCAATAGTGTGATTCTTAAGGGTAAAGCCACGCCAAATACGGGAAAAACAGAGCCGCAGGCGGCAAACTTTACTATCAGCGGATTTGTGCGCGACAGCTCCGACGACGAGGCCATTGTCGGAGCAAATATCCGCGACATCTATTCAGGTCGCGTAGCTGCCACCAACTCGGCAGGATTCTATTCCATCACGGTTCCGGCGGGCAAGGTGTGTCTTCAGGCGAGTTCTCTCGGCAGCGAGGTGTGGAAGTCTGACGTCCTTGACGTCCGCGCCAATGTAGTGCTGAACATCCGGCTCAATCCGGCCAGAGTGCTTGATGAGGTTGTCGTCACAGCCACGGTCAACAACTCGAAAGCTATCAACTCGGCTGAAATCGGTAGTCTCAATCTCAACGCCGAGCGAATAAAGGCCACGCCGGTGGTTTTTGGCGAGAGTGATGTGGTGAAGACCCTCCAGCTCGAACCGGGCGTCTCGGCCGGTGTCGAAGGCATGGCCGGTATGTATGTCCACGGCGGCGACACTGACGAGAATCTCTACATGCTCGACAACGTCCCGCTATATCAGGTCAATCACTTCGGAGGTCTGTTTTCGGCTTTCAATGCCGAGACAATCCGCAATGTCGATTTCTATAAGTCGAGTTTCCCGGCCAAATATGACGGGCGCCTCTCATCGTTTATGGATGTCAATACACTCGAGGGTGATCCCAACGGCCATCACGGTAGCTTCAGGCTTGGTCTCACCTCCGGAGCCATAAACATCAACGGCCCCCTTTTCAACGACAAGACTACCTATCTCGTGGGTGTAAGGCGCAGTTGGTTTGAGCTGCTTACAATCCCCGGATGTGCCATTGCCAATAAGCTGAACGAGTATGACGACAGCAAATTCCGCTATGCCTTCACAGATGTGAATCTGCGTCTGACCCACCGATTCAGCAGCCGTAGCCGTGGCTATGTGATGTTCTATTACGGTGAGGACTTCCTCAAATATTCATACAGCGACGAGAAAAGCTTTCCCGACTCCTACACCAAGGACTCATCTCGGCTACGCTGGGGCAATATCGTTGCATCGGCCGGCTGGAACTATATGTTTGCTCCCGGACTCTACGGAGAGCTGACTGCGGCATATACACGATATTCAAGCAATCTGAAGAGTCGCACGACCGATGTTGAGCGCGATGATGACGGTCGCGAGGAAGCGACGGTTGACGAGCTGTCCCACCGTAACAACATCAATGACTGGATATTCCTTGCTGATTTTGACTGGCATCCGACATCGGCTAACAAACTCAGTTTCGGACTAAGCTATACTCTCCATAGCTTCCTGCCCTCGCTTGGAGAACGTCAGCTCATCACTCCCGACTTCACGACAACGTTGACCGAGGACGTGAAAACAATGAACGCAGGTGAAATCAACGTCTATGCGGGCGACGACCTTCAGATAGGCAACAGTCTCAGGCTTAACGCCGGACTCCACTGGAGTCTGTTCAGAATCGACTCGCATACCCATCAGTCGTTTAATCCGCGCTTCAGCTTCCGCTGGCTCCTCCGCGACAACTTAGCCGTAAAGGCCGGATACAGCCGTACGAGCCAGTATGTCCATCAACTTTCCGAAAGCTCCATATCGCTGCCCACCGACCAGTGGATTCCGATAACGGGCAATAATAAGCCTCAGACCGCCGACAAGGTGGCTGCCGCTGTCGACTGGACCACCGATGACCGTCAGTGGACCGTCAGTCTTGAAGGTTACTGGAAGTGGATGCACAATCTGCTCGACTATGTCGACGAATACTATCTCATAGAGCCTGACGCCCCGTGGGAGAAGAAAATGACGCCGGGTCGCGGACGCGCACGCGGAATAGACCTGAAAGTTACCCGCGAATGGGGCAAGGTGACCGGCCATGTGGCCTACTCGCTGCTCTGGGCCGACCGTCAGTTCGACAACAAAAACGGAGGTCTTTGGTTTCCTGCGCGCTATGACAACCGCCACAAGATAAATATTGCACTCTACTGGAAGGTTAGTGACAAATGGGAGGTCGGCGCCACATGGACCGGCATGAGCGGCAACCGCATAACGCTGCCGCTGCAATGTTGGAACGATCCCTATCTCGGACCCTGGCATTTCGATATGGACTATGCCGAAAAACTCAATAACTATCGGTTGCCGTTCTACCACCGCCTCGACCTGAGCGCCACACGCCACACCCGCCGCGGCTACTGGACTTTCAGTCTCTATAACGCATATTGCAATATGAACGTGATAGCCGTGCGCCGCGACGCATCGTCCGAAGGCGTCTGGGTCACCAATCCAACCACCGGCTATAGGGACTATGTCACTAAAAACACATTCCAGAAGGTCAGGCTCCTTCCCATCATCCCCTCCGTTTCCTATACATGGCTTTTCTGACAAGACACAACGATATGAAAACTATATATAAGACACTTACGCTCTCCTTGACGATAGCAAACGCCCTGCTGATGACTGGCTGCTACTCAGATTTCGAACCCGACATAGCGAGCACGCCTGTGGTGTGTATAAACGCCGACATCCGTGCCGGCGAGAAAATCAGTGCCGAGGTCACACGCACATGGCGATACTCCGAAGGCGACCCAAATATCGGCATGACCGACATTTGGCTGAGAGATGCCGACGTGACCATAACCGTCAACGAAACCGATTACAAAGCCACCTATCGCGAATATCCCGCAGACGGATTCGACGGACGCCCCAGACGCGTATTTGAAATCGACTGTGTGGCCCGGGAAGGTGACAACATCACTATCCATGCCGCCGACAAGACCTATGGCGAGGCTTTCGGTTCAGTCACTGTGCCCCGGAGCGTCCCTATCGAGAACGTGACGTGGAACTCCCGACCCTACGACGGCGGTCAGTCGTCATGGTGGGGTGAAGATATGTTCTCGCTCAACATGAAGGTGACTTTTACCGATCCCGGCTCATCCGACGACTACTATATCTTCGGGTATGACGTCGACCTGCGGGGCGGTCAGACCGACGGCGATATTCACGAAAGTTTTCAGACCTATGGCGGCCTTGACGTCAAGTCCGAACCGCTTTTCTCTGAGCATGTCGACGCGCTCGAAACCATTGTGGGAGACAACGAGGCCTATACGTTCTTTTCCGACCGTCAGATTTCCGGGAAAACCTACTCGCTCAACATCAGTTTTCCGCAGTGCGTCTATCGGAGCGATGATGACCACGGCACCTTGCAGGGCAAGTTTATCGTCGAGTTTTCGAGAATATCCGTAAGCTACTATCGCTACATGCTCTCGCTGTGGGCCACCGAAGAGGGCATTCAGGGCGCATTGGGCGGCGTCGGGCTCGGTAACCCCGTCTGGGAATACTCCAATGTCTCTACAGGCGCCGGCATCATTTCCGCATCCGCCACCTCGCGCTATCCGATTCCACTCCACCGCCTCCCGCCACAAGACGGCAAATAAACGCTTATCCGGGTGTTTATATAGCGTCCCCGCCGGGGTCTTATCGGACACACGGCGGGGACGTATATTCTGTTGTCGGAGGTTTACTTCTTGACGAGCTCGGCGGTGTCGCGGGCAATCATCAGCTCCTCGTCGGTCGGGATGACAACCACCTTGACGCGCGAGTCGGGTGTGGAGATGACGGCTTCGCGGCCGCGCAGGGTCTTGTTGAATTCTTCGTCAACCTTAACGCCCATGAAGCCGAGCGGACGGCAGACGTCGGCGCGCAGACCGGTCTGGTTTTCGCCGACGCCGCCGGTGAAGACGATGACGTCAACACCGCCCATTTCGGCCGCATACGCACCGATATATTTGATTATGCGGAGCATATACATGTCGAGGGCCAGTGTGGCGCGCGGGTCGCCCGCTGCCACGGCAGCCTCGATTTCGCGCATGTCGCTCGAGATTTCCGAGACGCCCATGACGCCGCTCTCCTTATTGACGATTTTCATCAGGTCATCGGCGCTGAGATTGTGGCGTTTCATCAGATAGATGAGCGCTCCGGCGTCGATGTCGCCCACACGGGTGCCCATCATGAGGCCCTCGGTGGGAGTGAGACCCATCGAGGTGTCCACGCTGCGGCCTCCGTCGACGGCGGTGATAGAGCCGCCATTGCCGATGTGGCAGGTAATCATCCTGGTCTTCTTCAGGTCGAGGCCAAGAAATTCGGCCGCGCGCATCGACACATAGCGGTGGCTTGTGCCATGAAAACCGTAACGGCGCACACCGTCTTCCTTATAATATTTGTAGGGGAGACCATACATGTATGCTTTGGGCTCCATGGTCTGATGGAATGCGGTGTCAAAGACGCCTACCTGAGGTACACCGGGCATAAGCTCGTCGATGGCTTCGATGCCGGTCATGTTGGCGGGATTGTGGAGCGGAGCGATGGGGTAGCACTCGCGAATCTTCTCACGCACGTCGGGGGTGAGAAGAACGCTCTTGCTGAATTTTTCTCCTCCATGGACCACGCGGTGGCCGACGGCGTCGATTTCGTCATATGACTTGATACATCCTTCGACGGGGTCGGTCAGGATGCCGAGGATAGCCTTGATGGCGGCCACATGGTCGGCACCGGCGCCGAGTTCGACGATGGCTTTTGAACCGTCGGCGCGTTTATATTTCAGGAAAGCGTCCTTGAGGCCGATTTTTTCGGCGCCGCCTTCGGCGAGGGTGTCGCCACTGACGGTGTCAATCAGTTTGTATTTTACAGATGAAGAGCCGCTGTTGAGTACGAGAATTTTCATTTCTGGATGTCAGATTTAAGGCCGATGGCCTGGTTGCAGGTGATGATGATTGTCTTGTAGATATCTTCGGGGAAGCAGCCGCGCGAGAGGTCGTTGACCGGCGCGCCGAGGCCCTGAAGGACAGGGCCGACGGCCTGAACGCCGCCGAGACGCTGCACGAGCTTATAGGCGATATTGCCCACTTCAAGCGAGGGGAACACCAATACGTTGGCGCGTCCGTTGAGAGGCGACTGGGGAGCTTTGTGGTTGGCTACGCCGGGCACGATGGCTGCGTCGGCCTGGAGCTCGCTGTCAAGCAGAAGGTCGGGGTCGAGGTTATGGGCGATGCGTCCGGCCTCAATCACCTTGTCGACACGCTCGTGTTTGGCACTGCCTTTGGTCGAGAACGACAGCAGGGCAACTTTGGGGCGTATGCCGGCGATGTCGCGGGCTGTTTTTGCAGACGCGATGGCAATCTGGGCGAGTTCTTCGGCGGTGGGGTCGGGCACGACGGCGCAGTCGGCAAATATGAGCATATCGTCCGAACCATAGGGCGAACCTTCAGGAAGCACCATGATGAAGGCGCCGGAGACAACCTGGATGCCCGGAGCGGTCTTGATGACCTGGAAAGCGGCTCGGAGGACGTTTCCGGTAGTGTTCATTGCGCCGGCAACCATACCGTCGGCGTCGCCGGCTTTAATCATCAGGCATCCGAGATAAAGGGCATTGGCGGCTGTCAGACGCGACTGCTCGACCGTCATGCCCTTCTTCTTGCGCAGTTCAAAGAGCAGCGGGGCATAGCGGTTTATAACCTTCTCGTCGGAGGGGTCTATTATGGTGGCGCGGCTGATGTTCGGAAGGTTCATCTCTTTGGCCATTATGGCGATGGCTTCGGGTTCGCCTATGAGGATTATGTCGGCGATTTTGTCGCCGATGATGCGGTTGGCAGCCGTGAGTGTGCGCGGCTCTGTGCCTTCGGCGAGCACAATGCGCTGAGGATTAGCGCATGCCCGCTCTGTCATTTTTTCAAAAAGGCCCATACTATATTCGTGGATGAATGAGAGGTTATGTTAATGAAGTATTTTGCGCAAAATTACGAAAAAATCCGGAATTCTATTCCTATATATGTTTGGGCGGTGACGAGTCGAAGGTGATATTAATGTTTGTTAAGCGACGGCGTGATGTGTTATTTTAGCTTAACTTTGCGCCGCCTGACCGCTCAGGAGGCGGCATCTTCATGTTAATCTGATTTTATTTCATCATCTTATGAATCACGTTTTACTCTCGATTGCTTTTTCGGCTGTCGCTGTTGCTGCCTCAGCCGAGACCGAACCGCTTCAGGCTCTCGCAGCCCCCGACAAAGACCGTATCGCCGCCGGCGAGGAGGTTACGCTCTCTGTCGGTGCCGTCGGAGGCGAGGAGCCCTATGTTTATGCCTGGTTTGACCGTATGAACAATCAGGTCGGCACGTCAGACATACTGACTGTCGCTCCGACAATGTCGTGCGACTACATATGTCGTGTCACCTCGGCCGACAATCAGACTGCTACGGCTGTAGCCCCCGTCTATGTCACCTCGCCTTTTGCCCCGGCCACAGCCGCCGATAACTGGATTGACCCGTCAACCCACGTTCTGCTCCCCAATGCCGCCGACGCTCTCGGTGACGGCACGGCAGCCCCTCTGTTCAGCGGCTCGTTCGCGTTCAACGGACTGTTCACGCCGGACTATGGCGGATATTGGAACGGATACGCATTCTCCAACGATCCTTCAAATGTCTATGAGGGTCTGCAGGACCAGTATCGCTCGGCCCCCGGCGGCGGATTTGACTCGCCCGACTTCATCGTGGCATATCCCGCAGGATATAATGTCGACTATACCATCGACGTCGCCTCTGACCCTGCCGGCGCCGAACTTACGGGCATGTATATCACCAACTCGGCTTACTCCTACACCGCGATGTTAAATGGTGACGCCTACTCCAAGAAGTTTGTCGAGGGCGACTGGTTCAAACTGACCGTCATCGCCACCGACGCCGAAGGAAAGGAAAAATCGGTTGACTATTATCTCGCCGATATGCGTGCCGAAAACGAGTTTGACCGCTATATCGTGAATTGGTGGGAATGGCTCGACCTCAGTTCGTTGGGTAAAGTCGTGAAGCTCACATTCAAGTTCGACGGGTCGGACCAGAGTGGCTGGGGTGTCAACACTCCGCAGTACTTCTGCATTGACAATCTCGGCGGGACACACGCTGTGGCTTCGAAGTCGGAGAATGTCGCATGGGGAGAAAAGCTTGATCTCGCCAGACTCTTTGAGCATGCCGATAACGGTGCGAGCGAGGTATATACAATCACCGCTGTGGGCGAAGTTCCAGCACTGACTCTCGACGGCTGGATGGTGACAATCGACGATACCTCGACAGACGAACTCAAATTTAAAGCCCGTGCGACCATGACGGCAGCCGGACATACGGAGTATCTTGACCTTGACATTACTCGCCTGGCCAAATCGGATGCACTCGAAACCGTCGGAATCTCTGATGACACTTTCGAACCCGTCTATTTCGATCTTCAGGGACGTCGTATCAGCCGTCTTGAGACCGGTCAGATGGTCGTTCGCGTCTGCGGCGCCAAAGCCGAGAAAATCATCGTGCGCTGACGCCCAGCCACTAAAATTATTCGGTAGGTCGTGTCACATCTGGTGATACGGCCTCTGTTCTCTTTTCATACCGGTGTGAAGTGGCAGTCGTTGGGGCACATTAAACTTTTTTACAACCTATTGTGCCTTTCGATTGTTATTTTTTTAGTAATTTTGTAACACATTAAACTTTAACCCACAGTGAAGCCAATTTTCCTTATCGGATTTATGGGCTGCGGCAAGACAACGCTGGGACGCGCTCTCGGTGCTGTTTCGTCGTTGAACTTCATTGACCTTGATGCTCACATCGAGGCTCATTGCCATCGTCCGATACCTCAGGTGTTTAAGGAGGTCGGCGAGGCCGGGCTTCGCAAAATTGAGCACCGTATGCTGGCTGAACTGGCTGAAAAACAGGATGTCGTCATCGCCTGCGGCGGAGGCACTCCCTGTTTCGGCGACAACATGGATCTTATGAACCGCAGCGGCCTGACCATCTTTATGGACACCTCGCGCGAGAAACTCATTAGTCGTCTGCGCGCCGGACGACGCAAACGCCCGCTGATTGCCGGTCTCGACGATGTTGCGCTCGAAGCCTATGTTGACACGACACTCGGTCAGCGTCGCCCCTATTATGAACAGGCGCGTGCCGTCTTCACAGGCGATTTGCTCGAAGATATGGACCAGATTATGCTGTCGGCCGAACGGTTTATCGAATCATTCAACCTGCCGCGCCGATGACAGCCCAGGAGCCGACCCCTCAGGAATGTCAGACCGAATGTCGCACCTCCAGACGCCGGCTGACCATAGGACTGCCTGCTCCAGCCGACCCCAGGGAGCGCCGTATTGCGCTTACGCCAGAAGGCGTGCATTCGCTTGTTGACCGCGGCTTTCGCGTGGTCATGGAGACAGGCGCTTCCTCACGCATAAACTACAGCGACGAACGCTATACACGTCAGGGCGCAGCTATTGTGAGTCGCGCCGAAGCTTTCGGAACGGACATTGTCATAGATCTGTCGCCGGCCGCCCCAGCTGACTACCGCGGCATGCGCCGCGGCGCTCTGTTACTGACGCTCCACCATCCGGAGATGCATACGTCCCGCACCATAGCTCCACTGCTCCAGCGTCAGGTCACAGCCGTAGCCCTCGACTTAATCGAAGATCGTCGCGGCAATTTGCCCTATGCCGACATACTGGCCGAGATCGACGGACGTGCGGCCATGATGCTCGGAGCGTCGCTACTCGCTGACCCGGTGCGCGGCAAGGGAATACTCATGGGCGGTGTCGCCGGCATTGTGCCATGCGAAGCCGCCATCTTCGGCTCGGGCATTGCTGCCCGCGCCGCCGCCCGCACAGCTCACGGACTGGGGGCAATCGTCAGAATGTTTGACAATGACGTCTACAGTCTGCGTCAGGCCGTCCATGACCTCGGACAGTGGGTGGTTGGATCGTCGCTCCATCCGCACGTTGTCGACGGTGCGCTTCGCAGCGCTGACATTGTTGTGTCCGCTCCCGCTTCGTCAGATCGGCTGAGGCTTGGCACTGACGCCGTGGTGCTGATGAAGCAAGGTGCCGTCATCATCGACCTGTCGACGCCTCCTGGCGCATCATTTCCGTCATTGCCGACAACTGACATTGCCGATATCCGACGCGCAGACGTTCAGTTTCAGCGCGACTCACGGCGTCTCTGTCTTGTCAATCCCGGTGCCAGCGTCGCCCGCACGGCCGCCATGGCTCTGAACGACACGCTACTGACCACCTTTGACCGCATCTTCGCCTTCAGCTCCCTGCCTGAGGCTCTCAGCCGTATGCCCGGTTTGCGCCGCAGCGTGGTGACATATATGGGGCGTGTGGTCAACCCCGACGTGGCCCGCGCAGCCGGAGCACGTCAGGTTGATATTTCCATCTATCTGACTCTCTCATGAAAAAAAAATATTATGTGGTCTGGAATGGTGCCGACACCGGCGTTTTCGACTCATGGGATGAATGTAAACTACAGATTAACGGTTATCCGGGAGCTAAATACAAGAGCTTCGACTCCCTCGAAGCTGCCATCGAGGCCTATCGCGGCAATCCATCGGAACATCTCGCCCTATTTCGTGCCATGGCCCGTCAGAGCGTGCGTCCCGAGGTCAACTATGAGAGTTTTCCCGAAATCCATCTCAACGCCATAGCCGTCGATGCGGCGTGCAGCCACAACCCGGGGCCGGTGGAATATCAGGGAGTGCTCGTGGCCACCGGCGAGCGACTGTTTCATGCCGGCCCCTTTGCGGGAGGCACAAACAACCTGGGTGAATTTCTCGGGCTCGTTCATGCTCTCGCATGGCTTGACAGACAGCATCGTCCCGACATACCCATATACACTGACTCACGGACAGCTCTGGCCTGGGTGCGCAACCGCCGAGCCAACACCAAACTCGCGCCGACACCCGAGAATGCCGAGATACGCGCGCTTGTGGCGCGCGCCGAGATGTGGCTTGCCACACACACGCCTAAAAATCCCGTCTATAAATGGGACACCGGCCGATGGGGTGAAATTCCCGCAGACTTCGGCCGCAAATAATCTGCCGAAGATGGGCGGCGCAACAACTGCAGCGAGGTTTTATCTGACTTTTTCACTAATTTTGTGGCATAAAAAGCGCAAGCACGAGGATGTTCAACTTTATCAACCGTAAGCCATATAGAATCGGTGTCGCACTCAGCGGAGGCGGCGCTCGCGGATTCGCCCACGCCGGAGCCCTGAAGGCTCTTGGCCTGTCTCTTATACAC